>Ga0209826_1000041_pt1 | contig 78947 bp, 74 predicted proteins | sample GOMGulsemesocosm_5_FD_184637 | JGI IMG/M metagenome (GOLD analysis project Ga0209826, IMG submission 184637) | Methane-oxidizing microbial communities from mesocosms in the Gulf of Mexico - GOM15C Gulf of Mexico (SPAdes) (version 2) | ecosystem: Environmental > Aquatic > Marine > Cold seeps...
CGTAGGTGGAAATATATTAGCCGAATCTTTAAAACTTATAAAATATGATGGCGTTGCTACTTGTTGTGGATTAACCTCTTCTTTCTTATTAAGTACCAATGTATTTCCTTTTATTTTAAGAGGCGTCAGGCTGATAGGTATAGACTCTGTTGAATGTAAAATTGACAAGAAACTTATTATTTGGAAGAAGCTAGCTAATGAATTTAATGTAGACAGCTTAACAAATATTGTAAATGAGATTACATTGGAAGACTTGCCAACGGCATATAAAGCATTGTTGGAAGGTAAAGCAGTAGGAAGATATTTAGTAAAAATTTAATATAAAATGATGATAAGTAAAGTAGTTAAGTGAAATTAACTTAGCTACGTTAATCATTTTCTCCCCTGTAACAAAATTTGTTACAGGGGCACTTTTTTATTTATATCAATATCTTGTTTTTTAAAACTTATCACATACTTTATTTTATCTGAATGGTGTTTGGTGAAATTTTAGTATTCGTTCTATTCAAGAAAGAGTTCTTGTTAATAACTTTAAAACAGGCAATTAAGTTTTAAACAAAGTTTTACTTTACACAGCTCCGTTATAAGCTTTTAGTACAACATAATGAGCAGTAAATATTGTTTTTATAAAGATAAGCACATGACAATGGCGTCTTCATAACCAAACCCTTTCGCGCTTGGGTAATAACCTGTACGACGACCAGTTTCAATAAAGCCGGCATTCATATATAGCATTTGTGCATTAATATTTTTAGCGCGTACTTCAAGCCATATTTTTACCGCGCCTTTTTCTTTAGCCTGTTTGATAAACTGTGTTAATAAGCTTTTACCAAAGCCTTTACCTTGCTGGCTTGGTTCAACGCAAATGTTCATTAATGTGGCTTCATCCACTACCAATTCACCAATATAAAAACCAATGACATTTTGTTTTTCACTAAGTTTTTCACCGAAATATCGACCACCAATACAGCTGGTAAAGGTTTTTTCACTCCAAGGGTGAGAGTGGCAGGCGCTCTCTACGGGCATTAAGTTATTAATGTTATTTAAAGTGATGAGGGAAAAATTTGCTAATTTAGTCATTATAATAAGTTGTTGGCTATGGTGTGCCATAGTTGTTTTTTTAATTTAGCTGATTGAGCAATAGTTTCGATGTGTGGGCTAATAAGCTTATTATTGACACAGCTAATAATAGGATCTTCTGTTAGGTTTGCATCAAGATTTTTATTAGGCTTTATATTCAGAAAGTACCAATTGAATAAGCCAACATCGAGATGATTTCTTTGAACTTTAACTTCACCAATCGTTAAATTAAGGCTACGTAGAATATCACTAAATAGTTTTTGCTTAGTTAAGCTTGCTAAGTTTCCCTGACTTTGTGCTGTATAGCTGTTCTGCTTAGTGTTATCAATATTACAAGGTGCTCGACTCTGCCATAGGTTTATTCCCATTTCAGTGAGCTGATCAAATTGTTTTGTTGTGATAGACATAAAATAGTACTGAGTAATGTGAAAACACGACAATATAATGACAGACTTCTTAGTGATAAGAAAGCCAGCGCATAAGTTGAAAGTTGTATTTAATAACAGAAGGATCAGAAGAGAAAATGGCAGGGGTGGAGAGACTCGAACTCCCAACCATCGGTTTTGGAGACCGCTGTTCTACCAATTGGAACTACACCCCTGCAACGGATTCGAATTATACTGATGCAGAGCCAAAGGTAAAGAATAAATTGTTAAATAATCTTAATTGTTTGGCTGTTTGGTTGTTAAATAAGCAAATGAATAACAAAAGTTACGAATTGCGAGTAACTTTTGTTATGAAACTCGAAACTTTACTTGCTTGCCTCTCTCATACTACAAAATCTAAATTTTTCAGGATAAGGATAAACATCCTCATAAACGCCATTAGCTACATTTTGCTGACATTGCTGCCAATAACTGGCTGTTAATAGATCTTCATGGTGTATTTTAAACGCTTTTAAGTATTTAGGATTTGCTAAGGCAAATGTAGCTAACTCTTCTGGGAACATATCACCAGGCGCTACAGAGTACCAAGGTTCAGCAGCATAAATTTGCTCTTCGGTTACTGCGATAGGTTTGATTCTAAAATTTACTTCGTCCATATAAGTAATTTCATCGTAATCATAAAAAATTACTCTGCCATGACGAGTTACACCAAAGTTTTTAAGCAGCATATCACCAGGAAATATATCGGCAGAGATAAGCTGTTTAATTGCTTTGCCGTAACCATATAGAGCATTTTCAATTTCGTCATCATTAGCTTTAGCTAAATAAAGGTTTAATGGCACCATACGACGTTCTATATATAAGTGACTTATTATCAGTAAGTCATCTTCATATCTAATTAATGAAGGGGCAACTTTGTGTAATTCTTCTAACAGCTCTTCATTAAATCTATCTTTTGGGAAGGCAACCTCTGAATATTCCATGGTATCGGCCATACGACCAACTCTGTCATGGAGTTTTACTAAGCGATATTTTCCTTTAACATCAGCACGAGTCATATTTTTGCTAGGAGAAAACTTATCTTTGATTATTTTAAATACATAAGGATAGGAGGGTAGGGTAAATACTGACATCACCATACCTTTAATGCCTGCCGCTAACTCTAATTTATCATCACTGCTATCAAGGTGATTTAGAAAATCACGATAAAATTGAGTTTTACCTTGTTTATGAAAACCAATTGCGGAGTATAAATCTGCCTTAGCTTTATGAGGCATTAAACTTTGTAAAAAGTTAATTAGTGCATAAGGATGCTGACAGTCAACAAAAAAGTAAGCACGAGCAAAACCAAACACTACGGCCATGTCTTCGCTTTTACTTAATAAAGCGTCAATGTATAACCCACCTTTTTCATTGTTGAGAACACTGACAATAAAAGGTGTTTCCCCAGCAGGAGAATGTACACGACCAATTAAATAGGCGCCTTTATTTCGGTAAAAAGTAAAATTTAAAATATCAAACTGTAAATCTTCTAGTTTAAAGCGAGTTTTACGAGCTTTACGACGAAATGCTTGAATAAGCACTTCAACATCGGCGTTTAAGTCAACAAAAGGCACCGTGCTTTTATGAGCATTCATAATGTCGCAAATAGTTTGGTTTAATCCTTTTTCTGCTGGTTTGTAGCTAGTATAAATTGCAGGTGTTGGTCTTTCATCTAAACGCTGAGCCGTGCTTTCAACAAAAATATAATCATTATGATAAAACTTACGTTCAAATAAATGACAAAAAACTGAATTGTAAAATGTTTCTGCCAATTCGGGTTGTTTATGCTCAGTTAAAAGTTCAATATATTCTTTTTTGACTTGCAGCCATAATTCATCGTCAAGTGATTCGATGAGAAAATCTTTCTTAATGGTGTCAAACGTTTCCTTTACCCGTTGCTCATAAAAAGTGGTTCTGGCTTTTGCTGCTTTTTGGATTTCTGCCCATTGGCATTGTTGAAATCGTTGTTTAGCTGATTGAGTGATCTCAATAAAGAGGTGAATATGGCGATCGAAACCATCAATAATTGTTTTTGCTATTGAGAAAGCGAGATTATTCATATTAGAGTCTAATGTTTAGTTGTCATTACTTATGAGCATACGTTAAAAAGCACATTTCGACAGGTTATTTCAGTTAAATACTGAATATAATTAGCATTTATATTGCTTACTATCAAAGTGACCTAATTGATAGCGAACAATGGATAATCTTATTTGTTTATTTAACTTGCCATTAACAGCCTAGGCCTCTAAAATTACGCGTTTTATTTTTATCAATATGTTTGGCTTTACGCTAGGCAAAAGGCAAGTTTAACTATTTATCATGCGTGTATCTGACTTTTATTTCAAATTACCTAGTGAGCTAATTGCTCGATTTCCCAAAGCTGAACGTACTGGTAGCCGATTAATGGTGCTAGATGGTAATACAGGCAACGTGACTGACTTGGGCTTTAAAGATATTTTAGCGCAACTTAATGCTGGCGATTTATTGGTCTTTAATAATACTCGGGTTATTCCTGCTCGCATGTTTGGCCAAAAGTCTAGTGGCGGTAAAATTGAAGTTTTAGTTGAACGCTTAATTGATAAAAATACTGTGTTAGCTCATATTCGAGCAAGTAAATCTCCTAAGGTGGGCGCTGAGTTATTACTGGAAGATAAAGCTAAAGCTATTATGGTTGCGCGCCATGGCGCTTTATTTGAACTGAAATTTCACGGTGAACAATCCATATTGTCTATATTAGATGACATTGGTCATATGCCATTGCCTCCTTATATAGACAGGCCAGATGAAAGCAGCGATAGAGAACGTTACCAAACTGTTTATAACGAAAAACCCGGCGCAGTTGCAGCGCCAACAGCCGGTTTACATTTTGATGAGGCTTTACTTGAACAAATAAAAGCTAAAGGTGTTGAGCTTGCTTTTGTTACCTTACATGTTGGTGCAGGTACGTTTCAACCCGTTAAAGTGGATGAAATAGCCGACCACATTATGCATGCGGAATATGTTGAAGTGCCTGATGATGTTATCGAAAAAATTAATCGAACTAAAGCAAATGGTGGTCGTGTTGTGGCAGTGGGAACAACCTCAGTACGATCATTAGAAAGTGCTGCAAAATCGGCAGAAAATAAAGGAACCGAATTAACCTCTTATTATGGTGATACCGATATATTTATTACGCCCGGCTATGAATTTAAATTGATAGATGCATTATTAACTAATTTTCATTTATCTGAATCAACCTTATTAATGTTAGTTAGCGCTTTTGCCGGCTATGAAAATATTATGAATGCGTATCAACATGCTATTAGCGAACAATATCGTTTTTTTAGTTATGGTGATGCGATGTTTTTAACGAAAAAAAGTATTAGAGATTAGACTCTAGCACCTAGTACCTAGCACCTAGTGTCTAGTTCCTATTACTAAACATAACCCTCAGCCTGTTTCGCTGATAGGTAGGAAATTATTTATGAAAAACAAAATGAAATACGAATTAATTAACACTAACGGCAAAGCGCGTCGCGGACGTTTAACGTTTGAACGTGGTACGGTTGAAACCCCTGCCTTTATGCCTGTAGGTACTTATGGCACAGTAAAAGGCATGAAAACTGAAGAAGTAAGCGACACTGGCGCTGAAATCATTTTAGGTAATACTTTTCACTTAATGTTACGCCCAGGCACTGATATTATTGAACAGCATGGTGGTTTACATGATTTCATTAATTGGAATAAGCCAATATTGACCGATTCAGGTGGTTTTCAAGTTTTCAGCTTAGGAAAAATGCGTAAAATTACTGAAGAAGGTGTACGTTTTAGCTCACCTGTTAACGGTGAAAAAATTATGCTTACGCCTGAACGTTCAATGGAAGTTCAGCGTAAATTAGGCTCAGATGTGGTGATGATTTTTGATGAATGTACGCCATATCCAGCAACTCATAAAGAATCTCAAGACTCAATGGAGCTATCACTTCGTTGGGCGCAGCGCTCAAAAGATGCTCATGGCGATAACCCGTCAGCATTATTTGGTATAGTGCAAGGTGGTATGTATGAAGACTTGCGTGAAGTATCTATTAATGGCTTAAAAGCGATTGAATTCGATGGTTATGCCATTGGCGGCTTGTCGGTAGGTGAGCCAAAAGAAGATATGAAGCGTATATTAGATCACACCGCGCCCTTGATTCCCGAAAATAAGCCCCGATACTTGATGGGAGTAGGTAAGCCTGAAGATTTAGTTGAAGGTGTTCGTCGCGGTATTGATATGTTTGATTGTGTTATGCCAACACGTAATGCCCGTAATGGTCATTTGTTTGTTAATACTGGTGTCGTTAAAATTCGTAATGCTAGTAATAAAACTGATACAGGTCCATTAGATACAACATGTGACTGCTATACCTGTAAAAATTATTCGCGCGCCTATTTGCATCATTTAGATAAGTGTAAAGAAATTTTAGGCTCGCAGTTGAATACCTTGCATAATTTACATTTTTACCAAAAAATCATGCAAGGTTTGCGCGATGCAATAGAGCAAGGTAAATTAGACGCCTTTGTTGAAGATTTTTATGCACTGCGTGGTTTACCTGTTCCGCCTTTAGCGACAGGTAGTAAGCAAGTTTAACCGTAGGCCGGCATGTCTTTAATAAAGGTATTCGCGCTAATTATTACGAATTAAAAATTATATTAAATAAAAAGAAGTAAGGAATTTAAAAATGAGTTTATTTATAAGTACAGCCCACGCCGCAGCCGCTCCAGCACCCGCAGGAGGAGGTATGGAAATGATCATCATGTTAGCGGTGTTCGGTTTAGTATTTTATTTTATGATTTACCGCCCACAAGCTAAGCGTGTGAAAGATCATAAAGGTCTGATGTCGGCATTATCTAAAGGCGATGAGGTATTGACCCAAGGTGGCATCGTTGGCAAAATTGTTAAAGTATCAGACGAAAAAGACTTTATTGTTGTTAGCATTAGCGAAGGTACAGAAGTAACAGTACAAAAAGGCGCCATAAACGCAGTACTGCCAAAGGGCACAATGAAAAGTTTATAATTTTATCGTTGTTATTTGGTTTAATTTCGGCATCAAAAGTACTCATTGACTTGCGTCAACTTCGTGCTTTTTCTTTGAACTAAAGCCAACTAACTTAGCTAAAAGTTATAAACACTGAAGTAACTTTTAGCGAAAACTATAAACTGAATAATTTAAATAAAGCGCAAAGACAATAGATAGAAATAGGATGAATTGTGTTAAATAAATACCCTTTATGGAAAACACTGATGGTAGCGTTTATCGTTGCTTTTGGTGCGCTCTATGCCACACCTAACCTATACGGTGAAGATCCTGCCGTGCAGGTGTCAGGTAAACGAGGCGTGGAAGCAAATGCAGCAACACTTGATACGATTAAAGCTAACCTTGCAATAAATAATATTGATTTTGCCAGTATTGTTTTAGAAAAAGGTCAAATATTAGCTCGTTTTAAAAATACTGAAGATCAGCTAAAAGCTCGTGATGTACTTGATGATGATTTAGGCAAAGAATATTCAGTCGCTTTAAACTTAACCCCTGCTACCCCAGATTGGTTAGCTAGCATTGGTGGTACACCAATGAAGTTAGGTTTAGATTTAAGTGGTGGTGTTAGCTTCTTAATGGAAGTCAACATGAAAGAGGCCATTAATAAAGCTAAAATCGGTATGGTTAGTGATTTTCGCGGTGATTTACGTAATGAAAAAATTCGTTATCGCAGCGTAAAAGAAGATGATAATGCTATTGTTGTTAAGTTCCGTAAAGTAGAAGATCTTGAAAAAGGTCAGTCATTATTGAAAAAACGTTACCGCGATTTACTACTTGATACTGATGAGGACACGTTAACGCTAACCGCGCAAATGACCGAGATAAAACTCAAAGAAATTCGCGAATATGCATTACAACAAAACATTACTATTATTCGCAACCGTGTTAATGAATTGGGTGTTGCAGAGCCATTAGTTCAACGCCAAGGTAAAAAACACATTGTTATTGAATTACCAGGTGTTCAAGATACTGCTAAAGCTAAAGAAATCCTTAATGCTACCGCGACTATTGAATTTAGATTAGTTGATACCGAAGGCGATATTGGTGCTGCAATAAATGGCCGAATTCCTGCTAGCTCTATTTTATTACAAGAAAAAGATGGAACGCCAGTTTTATTGAAAAAACGTATCATGCTCACAGGTGATCATATTACCGATGCTAAATCAGGTTTTGATGAATATTCTCGTCCACAAGTTAACATTTCGCTAGACAGTGCAGGTGGCAGTAAAATGTCTAATGGCACTAAAAGTAATATTGGCAAACCAATGGCAACGGTATTTATTGAATATAAACCGACAGGTAAAAAAGATGCCGAAGGTAATCTTTTGTTTGAAAAACACCAAGAAGTTATTTCAGTTGCTACTATTCAAGCGCGCTTAGGTAAAAGCTTTCGAATTACAGGCTCTGGCTCACAAGCTGAAGCGCATAATTTAGCGTTATTATTACGTGCGGGTGCTTTGATTGCGCCAATTGCTATTGTAGAAGAGCGTACTGTTGGCCCAACCCTAGGTGCTGAAAACGTGCAACTTGGTTTTCAAGCTATCATGATGGGCTTTGGTTTAGTGTTTATCTTTATGATTATTTACTACCGTGCTTTTGGTGTTGTAGCTAATTTGGCACTAGGTGCTAACTTGGTTTTGATTATTGGCGTTATGTCTTTGATTCCCGGTGCCACATTAACTTTACCTGGTATGGCCGGTATCGTACTTACCGTTGGTATGGCAGTTGATGCCAATGTGTTGATATTCGAGCGTATTCGAGAAGAAATACGTGAAGGTAAAACCATTCAACAATCTATACATCAAGGCTATGATGCCGCATTTTCAACTATCATTGATGCTAATATTACGACCTTAATTGCCGCATTAATATTGTTTGCTGTTGGTACTGGACCGGTGAAAGGCTTCGCGGTAACGTTATCTATCGGTATTCTTACTTCAATGTTTACCTCTGTTGTTGGTACACGTGCAGTCGTTAATGCAGTTTGGGGCGGTAAAAGCCTTAAAAAGCTATCAATATAGTTAGGACGGGAATTTAAATACAATGCAAATTTTACAATTAAAAGAAACCGTTTCTTTCATGAAATATCGCAATGTTGCGATGATTTTTAGCGCTATATTAATGATAGCGTCAATCGCATCATTAGCGGTTAATAAGTTAAACTTTGGTTTAGACTTTACTGGCGGTACGCTGATTGAAGTAGGTTTTGAACAAGCAGCTGATTTACAAAAACTACGTAAATTAATGCAAGACAGCGGTCACAATGATGCTAAAGTACAATTTTATGGTAGTAGCCGTGATGTTGTGATTCGTCTGGGTTTACGTGGCGATGTTAAAGCTGAAATGCTCGGCAATGAAATATTATCCATACTTGAAAACGGTACAGGTCAAAAAATTGATATGCGCCGTATAGAGTTTGTTGGCGCAAGTGTTGGTGACGAATTAGCCGAGCAGGGTGGTTTAGCTATGTTAACAGCGCTAATCTGTATTCTTGTTTATGTTGCTTTTCGTTTTGAGTGGCGCTTTGCTGTTGGTTCGGTAGTAGCACTTTTTCATGATGTACTATTAACCTTGGGCCTTTTCTCTATTTTAGGTTTAGAGTTTGATTTAACGGTATTAGCAGCAATTTTGGCTGTTATAGGTTACTCACTTAACGATACTATTGTGGTCTCTGATCGTATTCGTGAAAACTTTCGAAAAATACGTGATACCTTGCCAGAAGACATTATTAATATTTCGCTAACGCAAACGTTAAGCCGTACCTTTATTACCTCGATAACCACGCTATTAGTTTTAGCTGCGTTATTCTTTAAAGGTGGCGCATTAATTCATGGCTTTGCAACTGCATTGCTGTTTGGTGTGTTTGTAGGTACTTACTCTTCAATCTATGTTGCTTCATTAGTGGCATTATCTTTAGGTATTTCAAGAGAAGACTTGATTCCAGAAGTGATTGAAAAAGAAGGTGCTGATCAAGATGAAATGATGGCACCATAATCTAAAAACTTGAGTTATGAGCACTGATCAAAGCCGATCAACACTTGTTGTTCGGCTTTGTTATTTTTACAACGTTATTTATTTTTTGCACTACACTTAGCCTTACTGTATGCTGCACGCTTTTTACTAGCACCAAGCTCGTTACCCGAAACTCGTTACTCTTAAATAGTAACTATTGGCTCGTAACTCGAAGCTTCACTTCAAGAGATTATTTATGAGCACTACTGTTACCAATTCAACTACTACTAACTTTACTGATTTAGGTCTATCTGAGCCACTATTAAAGGCAGTTCGTGATCAAGGTTACGTGACTCCTTCACCTATTCAAGCTCAGGCTATTCCTGCGGTTATTTCAGGTCGAGATGTGATGGCTGCTGCGCAAACGGGTACGGGTAAAACAGCAGGGTTTACCTTACCCCTATTAGAACGTTTAAGTAGTAATAAAGGAATAAAAGTTGGTTCGAACAATGTTCGAGCGTTAGTATTAACGCCAACGCGTGAGTTAGCTGCACAAGTTAGTGATAGCATTGCCACTTATGGTAAGTATTTAAATTTGCATTCAACGGTAGTATTTGGCGGCGTAAAAATTAATCCTCAAATGATGCGCTTACGACAAGGTGTTGATGTACTTGTTGCAACGCCTGGTCGTTTGATGGATTTGTATAATCAAAAAGCGGTGAAATTTTCCCAATTAGAAGTACTCATTTTAGATGAAGCTGATCGTATGCTCGATATGGGCTTTATTCGTGATATAAAAAAGATCATTGCTTTATTGCCTCAGCATCGTCAAAACTTGCTTTTCTCTGCTACTTTTTCAGCTGATATTCGTGCCTTAGCTAAAGGTTTAGTGAATAAACCATTAGAGATTTCTGTTAACCCTGAAAACTCTACTGCAGAAAAAGTTACTCAATGGTTAATTGCTGTTGATAAAAAACGCAAAGCTGCGGTACTTACCCATTTAATAAAAGAAAATAATTGGCAACAAGTATTGGTGTTCACCAAAACCAAACATGGAGCTAATAAGCTGACTCGTCACTTAGAAGCAGAAGGTTTAACTGCCGCAGCTATTCATGGCAATAAAAGCCAAGGAGCAAGAACTAAAGCATTAGCCTCTTTTAAAGATGGTCGTGTACAAGTTTTAGTGGCAACTGATATTGCTGCAAGAGGCATAGACATAGATTTATTGCCTAATGTTGTTAATTTTGATTTACCTAATGTACCTGAAGATTATGTTCATCGTATTGGCAGAACAGCTCGTGCAGGTAATACAGGGCAAGCCGTTTCTTTAGTATGTAACGATGAGTTGAGCATGTTATGGGATATTGAACATGTGATTCAGCAACATATAGAGCGCAAAGGATTAGAAAATTTTGTCCCTGTGAATGCATTAGGCGAATCCCGGGCAATTAGACCTTTAAAGGCAAAAAAGCCTAAAAAAATTAAACAGCCAAAAGATGAAAAAGTTGAACACAAAGATGGCCAACATTTAAATAGAAAACGCTCGAATAACAAAAGCAATCAGCAGAATAAAGAGAATAAAACGTCAGAATGGCCACATAATACAAGACGATAATACCAACATCTGCTGTGGAGCTCATTGCTGCGTATTCGTTTTAGTTTGAACTCAGATAGTGAGATAAAATATTTATATAAGCAAGTGAAAAGTATCAGATTTTCCAATTATTTTGGTGCAGAAGTAAATTATGATTTTACTCAAAGGTTGCAATTTAAAGTAAATGGTAAATTAGTAAGTGAAAACGTTGTTGGTATAGATAATGAAATAGAATAAGATCATTTTGAAACTACTGCACGTATACAATAAATATCAAGGCAACGTTGGTTATCTGTTTTTGCCAAATTTAAGGTTGATAAATTTGATACAACAATTGTAATGAATAAATATGATTTACAAACAGTTTTTGTTGGAGGCATTGAAACATTTTAGTTACGAGAATGTTTATGTATTTATTCGTTTTATTATTTATATTGTTATACAGTATTTCACCCGTTACGGCGGACGAGTATTTACTTGGTGTCGGCGATAAAATAGTCCGTTCTGGTATAATATCTTTTCCTTTTTTTAAATATATACAAGTTATTGGTTTATCGTTACAAGAAGTTGAAAGTAAGGTACATGCATGTTGCAGGAAAAATGCAAAGAGCATGTTGGGATACTAAATTTAGAGCGGAAATATTATTTGGTTATAAATCTACCAAAGCATAATTCCGCCCTGTTACCTTATACTAAACTAGTTAGTTGAGGTTTTACCAATGTTGGTGTTGTGTAGATAACTAGGCTTGATAAACCCATGCTAAAAAACATTTTGAATCGTTTACATTAGTAAACTTGATTAATTTAGGACCATTTTGATCAGTAACGACAACATTATGTTTGTTAACTGAAATAGATCTTATAGGTGATTTAATTGAATAAATATTACCTTTATAGGTGTAAGACATAATAAAACTCTTTTAATTTGCGTTAAAACGCATGAATAATAAAAGCTATATTATTGTGTGAAAACTTTTAGATATTTATAAATATCAACTCAATACGAGAATACATTTCGATAACCAGACAATAATTTAAGCTTAATGATTTGAGTGATGACTAACTGTGAAAGGGAAAGACAAAACGGAGACTATCACAAAGGATAATCAGTTAAATAAACGAGAGGAGATTAAATAACGGCTGAACTATATAGGTAATAGGCTAATAAGTAAACTATTTATTATAATTTCTTACTAATTTCGTCAAAGTATACTTGTCAAAATAAAGATGTTACCCATAAACTATTGATATTCCAAGTAATAGTGGGACTAGTGTTGCTGCTGCCACATTTGCTGCCATGTAAATAGGAAATTCACCAATATTATCTAAATACTTAATTGCCCCAATAAGTGCAAATAGGGAAAGTAGCATTGGAATTAAAGCAATAATACTCAATGTTGGTATGTATTCCTTAGTAATTAATAGCAGGATTAATGAATATGCAGACACCATAAAAACAGCATAAATGATGTTGCTTTGTTTTAGGCCAAACGCAATTGGAAAAGTATTTCGCCCAACACTGGCATCAGCCGTTATATCAGGATATTGATTGAGTAAAAGAAGATTATTGATAAGAAAAAAAGGAATAAGCGAGATTAACCAAGCTAGTAAAGTATGCCTGCCAGTCAATACTATTTGAGTACCTACAACCATCAGAACTCCAAAACCTAAGCCGGGAGCAATTAGGCATAAAAAGGGAGAGCGATTAAGCCATTGCGTGTATGTAATTATCAACACTACACCCACTATACCTATAGGAAGAAGTTGCAGGCCAGATTCCATCATTAGGTAAACACCTATAGCGACTGTAACCATCAGCGTTACTAAACCTATAATGAGTATTACATTAGACATTTCTGGTTTACTAGGAAGTGCGCCACTACCGCCACTAAAAGGTGTTTTTTTTGTTTGCAAATCAAGACCGCTTTTGAAATCGTAATATTCATTAAGTGTATTTACGCTTATATGAGCGGATGTCGCGCCAATCAATACAAGGGCAAACATTAACAGGTTTATTGGCGATTGGGTTGAAAGAGCAATACTTAAACTTAAAAACACGCAAATGGGTGTTAGCACGAGAAATGAAGGACGAATAGTCTGAATAATTACTTTTAGCTGCATAGCTTTAAATTCCTGAATCTAAATGTAGATCTAACAATAAAATATCTTATACTTTCATATTATTAGGTTAATTTTTTGAATAGTAGAGCATAGTGCTTAAATTGTATTTAATGTAGGGATTAGCAAAACTTCTCTGGTTAATAAGCGCTCTGCTATTTCAGCTGGTACTTGATAGAATTCATTAATATATTTTTTCGCATTTAGATGATCTTTAATACGTTTTTTAACTTTACAAGGGTTGTTACATTGTAGTGAAAAAACAAGTTGGTAATCACCGGGAGTTTTAGCGGATAGTAACTTTGTATATTCATGAGGATCTTCAGGAGTGCAGCCTATTCTAATCACGTCTGAGAAAAATGAATGAGTCATAACATAAACACTCCCAAGCGAAACATCTAAATTTTTATTTTGTTGCTGTGTGTTTTGCATTCTAATTAATATCCTTACAAAGATAGAACACTTTTTATTATAGCGATTAAAAGAAATGTTGAGTGAAAATATTATTCGCCATGTATTTTTATAAACTTAACCAATAAGGTTTCTTCGTTTTCAATATGATTAGGATCAGGCTTTACGCAGTCAATAGGGCAAACACTTACACAAGTTGGTTTGTCGTAATGGCCTACACATTCAGTACATTTATCTGGATCAATTTCATATATATGTTCACCTAACGCAATTGCCTCGTTAGGACATTCAGGATCGCACATATCACAATTAATGCAACTGTCTTCAATATATAAGGCCATGAATTCTAGTCTATTTATTCGCTTGGTTTTGCGCAAAAGGATGGCGAGTAGTGCCGCCATCAGTTAAGTAGCGCATAATAATGCCAAACTCTAAATTTAGATCAGTGTCTAGTTCAATAGATACTTTATGACCTGATCCTTTTGCATCAGTTATGGCTTCGCCTGTTTTGCTATGAATCATTTTATTTAAAGTGAAGTTTACATTACCACTTGGTGTCATTAATTCTAATTCATCACCAACGAGGAACTTATTTTTCACGTCAATTTCAATTAAACCAGATTGTTCATTTTTACCTAATACTTCGCCAACAAACTGTTGCGTATCACTTTTTGAATAACCGTAATCATAGTTTTGAGTGTCGGAAGGGCGATGGCGCTTTAAAAATCCTTCAGTATAACCTCGGTGTGCTAAATGCTCTAAGTCTGTATTTAAGCTTGGATTAAAAGCTTTGTTAGAAATTGCATCATGAATAGCTTGATTATAAACTTGAGCAGTACGTGCACAGTAATAAAAAGATTTTGTTCTGCCTTCAATTTTTAATGAGTGTACGCCCATTTTTACTAATCGCTCTACATGCTCAACAGCACGTAAATCTTTAGAATTCATAATGTAGGTGCCATGTTCATCTTCAAATGCTGGCATATACTCACCTGGGCGGCCTTGCTCTTGTAGCAAAATTATATCGTCTATTGGCTTATTGCCAGATAAAGAGCTAGGAGTGCTTGGGGTAATAATATTTGTATCAGGTGTATATATTTCAGGAGCAGAGCTTGCAGGCTTAACAGCAACAATATCGCCAGTTTCTGTTTCTTTTGCTTCGTGAGTATTGTACTTCCAACGGCATGAATTGGTACAAGTACCTTGGTTGGGATCACGCTTATTAATATAGCCAGACAATAAACAACGACCAGAATAAGCCATGCATAAGGCGCCATGAACAAATACTTCCAGTTCCATTTCAGGGCAATGCATGCGTATATCTTCAATTTCATCAAGAGATAGTTCACGAGATAAAATTACACGTTCAACGCCTTGCTGTTGCCAAAATTTAACCGTTGCCCAGTTTACTGCATTAGCTTGTACAGATAAGTGAATAGACATTTCGGGAAAGTTTTCACGGACTAACATGATCAAACCAGGATCAGACATGATTAAAGCGTCTGGCTTCATGGCAATAACAGGAGCAATATCTTTTAAAAATGTTTTTAATTTACCATTGTGCGGTGCAATGTTATTAACTAAATAGAATTTTTTTCCTAAAGTATGCGCTTCATTTATTCCTATTTTTATGTTTTCTAACGAAAATTCATTATTACGAACTCGAAGAGAGTAACGAGGTTGTCCAGCATAAACAGCATCAGCGCCATAAGCAAAAGCGTATCGCATGTTTTTAAGGCTACCAGCAGGAGAGAGCAATTCAGGTTTCAACATAAAAATTATCTATTTAATTATTTAAACGAGCTAAGGTAATTAGGGGGCGCATTATAAGAAAAAGTACAGGCATGGGCAATCTAAAACCGTCAATTTGAAACTACTATTTGAGTTAACTTAAATATTTAATAATTGTATGAATAATGTTCATATCAATTTATTTTTTGTACAATATTGAAAAACATTAAAAAAACCTTGGAGTTCACAAAAACTGTGCTACTTTTAGAGTATAGAAATAACAATAAAGAAAGGGGAATTTTATGGCAGCTGAAAATGCCTTATATACAATTTTGATGGAAAAAATCAAACAAGATGCTTTAGTTTTGCCAACCTTGCCAGAAATAGCACTGAAAGTAAGGCGCTCAGCAGATGATCCTGACGTTAATTTAGGTCATATGGGAGATGTTATCGGGCAAGATCCTGCGCTTTCTCTTGGTATGATAAAAGTAGCCAACAGTGCCTTACTTGGTCGCACGATAAAAGTTGAAACAGTTACTCAAGCTGTTACCCGAATTGGTTTACGCCAAATAAAAAGCATTGCAACAGCCATGGCTTTAGAGCAAGTTTTTGTCTCTGAAAATGATATTGTTGCCATGTATATGAAAAAATCATGGAAAAAAACCATAGATATTGCATCTGTGGCAATTAGTTTGATGGGAGTGTATCTTGAAAAAAACAAGCACACATCATTAACGCTAGATACTATTACATTGGCAGCTCTTGTACATAATATTGGTGTGTTGCCTATTTTGACAGAAGCAGAGCAGCATCCTGACATCTTTGCCAATCCAACATTTTTACAACAAGCGATCATTAAGTTATCAGGTAAAATTGGTGGTGCGATAACGCGTGAATGGGGGCTTTCTGATGAGTTAACTTTACTTGCTGAAAGCTGGAGTGATCTAACTATTTTGCCTAAAGAGACCCATTATTTAGATTTTATTCGAGCAGGCGCTATATATCACAATATATTTAAGAATGAGTCAACCCAAGAAGTTCTGTTAAATAGTTATGTGAAAAAAGGAATTTTGCCTGATGTAGACTTTATGAAGTCTAATGAGTTTAAAGAAATGTGCGCTGATGTGAAAGCCATGTTTACTTAGTGCAACCTACTTACTCAAGTTAGCCCAAGATGCAGGAAACTAGCATCTTGAAGTAGCTTGTATATCACTCACTATTTTTAAAGCAGCTTTTTAGCTGTTTTTTTGCTTCTATATAATTAAAGGTGGTTAGGGTAAAATAAACTGGTAATATCTTTAACATAACCTTAGTCAAATCATCCCCTCCCTGAACTTTATGCGATTAGTTTCAATATATTTACTATTTATTGCTAGTTTTTCTAGCTTTTTAACTTATGCTCAACCTCACCCTAAAATAGGCTTAGTACTTAGCGGAGGCGGTGCTAAAGGTGCTGCACATATTGGTGTGCTTAAGGTTATTGAGAAAAATAAAATTCCAATTGATTATGTTGTTGGTACGAGCATTGGCGCTTATGTTGGGGGCTTATATGCTTTAGGTTATAGTGCGGATGATATTGAGGCAATAATGTTGAATTTACCTTGGGATAAAGGTTATTCAGACTTTATTCCTCGACAATTATTATCATTGGAACATAAAGGATTGAGAGATCAGTATAATATTTCTGTACGTTTAGGTTTTAGCGATGGGATATTGAAGTCACCAAGTGGCTTGCTGTTAGGGCAGTCAGTAGGTGGTTTAATGAAATTATCGACTGATGTTGTCCCTAAATTTGATAGTTTTGATCATTTAGCTATTCCTTATCGTGCTGTAGCATCGGATTTAGCCACCGCAAAAGTTTTTGTTATTAATAAAGGAAGTATAACTAAAGCAATGCGAGCATCCGCGGCTGTTCCAGGTGTAGTTGAACCAGTACAAATTGAGGGTAAATTACTTGTTGATGGTGGCATTTCAAATAACATGCCCATTGATGTGGTAAAGGCTATGGGAGCAAATGTTGTTATAGCGGTAGATATTGGCTCACCTTTGCTTTTGAAAAAAGATATTAACAACACCCTTGATGTATTTGATCAACTATCGAATATTTTAACGAATAACACCACTCAATATCAAAAAAAATACTTATCTACAAACGATATACTTATTCGTCCTGAAATTGATGGTTTGAGCACAACTGATTTTTCAATAATGGCGCAAGCACTTGAGCTAGGTAGGCAAGCGGCCTTGTTGGTTGAGTCAGAATTACAAGAGTTAAGTGTTAATAGACAACAATATATTCATTACCAGCAGAATAAAAAACAAAAAAGTTTAGCTTGGTTCAATGCTTTTACCCAGCCAATAATTGCTATTGATTATCAAAATAATTCAAAAGTTAGTTCAGCTGTTATTAAAGAAAAATTTGCGCTGAAAGTGGGGGATGTTGTTACTAAAGAGTTACTACAAGAAGCTATTGCTCGTGTTTATGCCATCAATAAGTTTGAGTATGTAGATGCTGAATTTGTTGACTTTTTTGAAGGTGAAAAGCTAGAAGGGCGAAAGCTAATTGTAACTACACAAGCAAAATCGTGGGGGCCAAATTACTTAAACTTTGGCTTTAGCTTAGAAACTGACTTTTCACATGGATCTCTTGCTGATTTAGAGCTTGCTTACATTCTAAATGATGTTACCCCTTACGGTGGAATGTGGCTAAATGAAATAAAACTTGGCTGGGAATCTATGTTGGCAAGTGAGCTATATCAGCCGTTAGAAGATAGCCAATACTACTTTCTTCGTACCAGATTACAGTCTTCACAAGACAAGTGGGAGCCAACACAAGATCGACCGAAGTTAACTAATGACTACCTACGAGGCAATGCTGAGGTAGGGTTTAACTATATAAATGATGGTGCAATAGCGTTCGGTTTTATTAGCGAAAAAGGACAACTTGCCTTTAGAGATGAGTATGGTTCATCACTTGATTATGACTCTATTGGTGGTTATTTATCTTTTGCATATGACAACCTTAATAGTATTAATTTTCCAACTCAGGGCAATAAACTTTCTTTTGATGTTTTGTGGCGAAATGAGCGCTATCAAGACTTTGAAGGTATAGATCCAAAAGATACCTCAATTGAATTTACGCTTGATTGGCGAGGTGCTTTTCATATTAATAATCATGCTTTTGTAGGTGTTTCCTCTTTAGCAACCATTAATAATGAAGCTAATTTCTCTGTTCATGTAACTGAACTTGGTGGTTTTTTAAACCTTTCAGGTTACCAAAAAGATGCATTAATTGGCCATCACAAGGCTTTTGCCGCGATAGTTTATCAATATGATTTAGGGCGTGAATTTTTTGGAAAAGCAAGTTTACCGCTCTATTTAGGTATGAGTTTGGAAGCGGGCAATGTTTGGGCCCTTAAAGAAAGTGTGAAATTAGATGATTTAATAGGCTCAGGTAGTTTATATTTGGGAACTGATACTAGCTTTGGTCCGGCAGTTTTTGGTGTTGGTTTTGCTTCTGGAGGTAGACGCACCGTGTTTCTATCAATAGGTAAAAGTTTTTAAGCTTTCAAGCACGCGCTATTTTTTAAGATCTCTTACCTAAAGCAAAATTACTGGAATGTAAACAATGCAATTGTTAACTGAAAATGAGTTTGGTCAGGTTTATCAAGTTGAACTATCAAAAGGTTTACCTGCACTTGTTATTGAACACCCAAAAATGAAAGCAAAAGTGAGTTTGTATGGTGGTCAAGTGCTTAGTTGGCAACCTCATGGTGAAAAAGATGTCTTTTGGTTATCAAAAAATTCTGCCTTTGAGCAAGGGAAAGCAATACGTGGAGGAATTCCGTTGTGTTGGCCATGGTTTGGCAGACACCCAAATGATGATGAAAATAAAGCGGGAAATCATGGTTTTGCGCGAGGGCAACTGTGGCAGTTAGATAGTGCTGTTATCAACGAGCAAGGTGTTGAGGTTAGCCTAAGCTGGCAAGGTGAAAATATGAGTGATTTATGGCCGTTTTCTTGTCAATTAACACAAGTATTGTTCTTTGGTCACTCCTTTAAGCAATCTTTAAAAATGACCAATTTAAGTAATAGTAATGCTTATTATACTGGTGCCTTGCATAGTTATTTCTCTGTTAGCTCTCCTAAAAACATTAAAATTGCGGCACTAGAGCAGGCAAGTTTTGATGATAAGTTAACAAGGCAGTTATGTAAGCCACAATTACTTGAAAATGGTATTGGCCCAATAGATAGAATTTACCAAACAAATAATAAGATGACTATTGTTGATAGCCAGTGGCAGCGCAGTATTGAGCTTAAAACCAAAAACACCAAGCAATGGGTTTTTTGGAATCCAGGTATAGAGTTAGCAAATAATATGGCTGATATTCACCATAATGGTGAGCAAGAATTTGTGTGTTTAGAGGCGGCTAATACTCAAAGGCAATTACTTGCTGCTGGAAAGAGTGTCGTTATCGAGCAGGAAATTTTAGTTTCACATTGTAAATAATGTATCGCCACTAATTAATGCGTAGGTTTTTGTTTAATAACATTTGGGTAAATGGGATCTTTAAATAAAAGCCTCGTGGCAAAGTCATAAAAGGTTTACCATTGCGATCAAAGGCTTTAGTTTTTGCCTTGCTGTTAGCTGCTTTGGGCCTAAGCTGTAGAACTTGACCATGTTTTCCATGGATATTTTCAACTTCACCTAGCACAATCATATCGGTTAGCTCTTGCCAATCCATCGCTAATAGCTGTTCTTCTTCTATTGAAGGTGACCAAAGGAAAGCACTGCCAATTCTTCGATCGCTTAAAGGTATATTTTTTTCAAAAGGGGTATCGCAAATAATAGGCACCCATAAAACTTTTGATAACTTTTTTTTGAGCCAACAGTTTTGCCAATTAACGCCTACTAAGCCTGTTAGTGGCGCTACACAAACAAAAGTAGTTTCTAAAGGCTTACCTTGACTGTTTATTGGTAAGGTTTTTAATTCTATACCTAATGTTGGAAAATCTGGCTCAGGCCTTGAACTAGCGCTTGCGCCTAGCACGTGCTCAAGTAGTAATCCGACCCAACCCTTATTCCGCTTTAAGTCTTTTGGCATTTTTATTTCAGCATCACGAGCAACCTCAGCTAAGGTTAAGCCTGCTAAATTATATACTCTTTCGATTAATTCTTGTTCAGAAGAGGGAATATTCATAATGATCTGTTCATAAGGAGGTGGTGAAATAGATTGCCATTATCTGTGAATAGCTAAAAAAATCAAAGTAATCATTTGCTCAGTCGTCGTTATTATGGTTGAATCTATACAAGTATTTTTTAGTTTTTCAGGAGTTCCTGTGATCGATGCCGAAGGCTACCGAGCCAACGTCGGCATAGTAATAATCAATAGCAGGGGACAGGTATTTTGGGCAAGAAGGTTCGGGCAGCATTCATGGCAATATCCACAAGGTGGTGTTGATGAAGGTGAAACCGCAGAGCAAACCATGTTTCGAGAGTTATATGAGGAAGTCGGTTTAAAACCTGAACATGTGAAAATTGTTGCTTCAACCAAGCATTGGCTAAAGTATAAATTACCAAAACGCTATATAAGACACGACAGTAAACCTGTTTGTATTGGGCAAAAACAGAAGTGGTTTTTATTAAAATTAACTGCACCTGAATCATCAGTTGATTTACTCAGCAGCTCTCATCCTGAATTTGATGATTGGCGTTGGGTGAATTATTGGTATCCAGTACGACAAGTTGTGTCATTTAAGCGCGATGTTTACCGTAAGGTAATGAAAGAGTTTGCCTCACCGGCTTTAGCTTTTTCATATGAAAAACGTCCTGATAGGCGTCCTAACAAACGTAAACGACACGCTTGATTATTACTATGATTTACTTCAATGACCTACTTTATTGTGGGTCATTTTATTTTAAATAACAGAAAAGGAAGCTATGTTAACCACGTTACGCCATATTGTGCTTGAGTTTAGTCAAGACACGCAATTGCAAAGTGCATTAGAGCGTATGGTTAGTCAAATCAAAAATTCATTAAAAACAGATTGTTGCTCTGTTTATCTAGCTGATTACTCTCAACAACATTTTTTATTAATGGCTTCAGATGGTTTAGCACAAGACTCTTTTGGACAAACCACCATAGGCTTCTCTGAGGGATTAGTTGGTTTAGTTGGTCAACGAGAGGAGCCTTTAAATATTGCCAATGCACGCAATCATCCGCACTATATTCATGCTCCGGAAGTAGAAGAAGATGATTTTAATGCTTTTTTGGGTACGCCTATTATTCACCAACGTAAAGTGTTGGGAATCCTCTCCATTCAACAAAAACATGCTAGAAATTTCAATGAGAATGAAGAAGCTTTTCTAGTCACTTTAGCCGCACAACTTGCTAATGCCTTGGCTAATGCTGAGGTGAAAAATTTATTTACTCAGGAAGATAAAAATCAAGGCGTGAAGCAATTGTTAGGTATAGCGGGTGCTCCCGGTATTGCATTGAGTCAAATTGTAGTGTGTCAGCCAAAAGCTGAGTTATCAACTCAGGCATTACAAAAAGTAAGTCATAACCAATATAACAAGCAAATTCAGCGTTTTGAGCAAGCAGTAAATAAAACCTTAGCTGATTTTGAGCAATTGAGCCATAAACTGAGTTGCATGATTAACGATGATAGTTTGGCTATTTTTGATGTTTATAAACAGTTGCTTGAGCAAGCTGATATTGGTCAAGATGTGTTAAAAAAAATCAATCAAGGTTGGCAAGCTGAAAGTGCGTTGAAATTAGTAATAGAGCATTATGTTATTCAGTTTGAAGCTATTGATGATAGTTATTTAAAAGAGCGAGCTAGTGATATTCGTGATTTAGGCAACAGGCTGTTACTTAATTTACAGCAACAACAAACTCAAAAACTAACGCTTCCGAAAACATTTATTCTTCTTGCTGAAGAAGTAACGGCTTCAATGTTGGCTGAATACCAACACAAAGGTTTGAAAGCTGTTATTTCTTTGTCTGGTTCAGCTAACTCTCACGCCGCTATTTTAGCTCATGCACTTGAGTTGCCCGCTATAATGGGCATCACAAAAATTCCTGTTACTCAACTTGATCAACAACAAGCAATTGTTGATGGTTATAGTGGTGAGCTGTTTATTAATCCGGATGAAGCATTACAACGAGAATATCAACATTTAATTACCCAAGAGCGAGAGTTAACTCAAAAAATTCAACAAGATCTGCATTTACCAACAATTACTCCTGATGGGCGAACAATAGAATTGCAATTAAATGCGGGTTTATCTGCTGGCTTTGAGTGCCCTGAAAATTTAGATGCTTTAGGTGTTGGCTTATACAGAACTGAAATTCCTTTTATGAGTCGTCATTGCTTTCCATCAGAATATGAACAAACCACGTTGTATGAGCAAATATTATCCGGATTTCCTCTCAAGTCGGTAACTATGCGTACTTTAGATGTGGGGGGAGATAAATCTTTACCTTATTTTCCTATTACTGAAGAAAACCCATTCTTAGGTTGGCGTGGTATTCGCATTACTTTAGATCACCCAGAAATATTTTTAGTGCAGGTTCGCGCTATGATGCGTGCTAATCAACATCATAAAAATTTGGAAATTATGTTACCAATGATTTCCAATGTTGAGGAAGTTGATGAGGCTATTCGTTTAATAAATCAAGCTTACTTTGAAGTGAAGAACGAAGTGCTTAACGAGTTGAAATCTGAATTAAAGGCTGAAACTAGCACTACCCATAAATACCATGGTAATCCACTCCCACGCCCTAAAATCGGTATAATGCTAGAAGTACCTTCGGTTATTTTTCAACTTGAAGAGCTAGCTCACCGTGTAGATTTTTTCTCAGTGGGTAGTAATGATTTAACTCAATACTTGCTGGCAGTTGATAGGAATAATGCTCAAGTTGCTAGTTTGCACGACGCTTATCATCCTGCTGTCTTGAGAGCACTAAATTCTATTGCAGAACAATCAGCAAAATATTTAGTGCCGTTAAGTCTTTGTGGGGAATTAGCCGGTGAGCCTGCGGGCGCTTTATTATTATTGGCAATGGGCTTTGATAAACTCAGCATGAATGGGCATAATATAGCGCGAATAAAGTGGGTTGTTCGCCATGTTGACTTTAAAAGAACAAAAGTTATTTTGTCACATACGTTAAAGCTTACTACGACCAAACAAGTGCATAGCTATCTTAATGAGCAGCTTGAACAATTAGGCTTAGGTGGCTTTACTCGCGCTGGAATGTAATTTTTGTTGAACCCTATATCTTGAGTTAATTTGAATTTTTATGATGTTTATTTTTATTAGTTGTATATTTCTCGGCTCTTTAGCTGGTTTTTTAGCTGGCTTATTGGGTATTGGTGGTGGTTTAATTATTGTGCCTGCTTTGGTTTATTTATTACCACAATTAGTGATTGGTAATGAAATTATCAATAGTGAAGTCATCATGCCAATGGCGCTTGCAACATCATTATCTGCAATTGTGATGACCTCATCAAGTGCTGCTTTTGCACATCATAAAAACAATAATATTCCTTGGCATATAGCTAAACCATTAATGTTTATTGTGGCCTTTGGTGCTTTAGTTGGTGCTTTTATTGCCGACCATTTGTCAGCGAAAGTATTGACTAACTTTTTTGCTGGTGCCGTTATAGTGCTTGCATCCTATATGCTTATTTCTATTGGCTCACAGCGATCTAGAGAAATGCCATCAAAGATAAAGTTACAGGTTATTAGTTTAATTACTGGTGTCACGGCTAGTTTAATGGGCATGGCTGGCGGTGCTATTTTAGTACCAGTGTTAACTTATTTTGGTATGCCATTGAGGCATTGTATTGGTATTGCAACAGTATGTGGCGTTATGGTGGCGTTGTTTGGCTCTTTAGGCTATATCATTTCAGGGTTAAATAATGAGTTGTTACCTGCATGGAGTTTGGGTTATGTTTATTTACCTGCGTTATTAGGTATAGTGCTAACGTCCTCTTTGTTTGCCCCCGTAGGCGTTAAGTTTGCTGTAAAACTACCCGTAGCAACCTTAAAAAAAATCTTTGCCATGTTTCTTATTTTAGTGGCAATAAAAATGATTTTAGCTTAATTTTTATTTTGTATTATTAATAAGCGAAGCTTTACTTTTTTAATTTAGTTTGGATAAAAAATGACAGATCAGTTTTTACAATTTCCCGTTATTGACCCTATAATTTTTAGTATAGGCCCAGTGGCATTGCGTTGGTATGGCATGATGTACCTAATTGGCTTTTTAGGGGCAATGTTAATTGCTAATAAAGCGGCTGATAAAAGTGGAGGTGAATGGACACGAGATCAGGTAAGTGATTTATTGTTTTATGGCTTTCTTGGCGTAATACTTGGTGGTCGTGTTGGTTATGTGCTGTTTTACCAGTGGGAGTACTTTTTAGCTGACCCTTTATATTTATTTCAAATATGGCAAGGAGGTATGTCATTTCATGGTGGTTTACTTGGCGTTATGTTGGCCGTATTTATTTTCGCCCGAAAAACAAATAAGTCATTTTTAAGAGTTGGTGATTTTGTCGTACCATTAGTGCCTATTGGCTTAGGTATGGGACGCTTGGGTAACTTTATCAATGCTGAACTTTGGGGACGACAAACTGATGTGCCTTGGGCTATGGTATTCCCAACAGACCCATTACAACTACCCCGACATCCATCGCAATTATATGAGTTTTTCCTTGAAGGGGTGGTGCTATTTATTGTTTTATATTTTATAACACGCAAACCTAGAAGCTTAGGTTTAGCTTCGGGTACTTTTTTAATTGGTTACGGCATATTTAGAACAATAATTGAATTCTTCAGAGAGCCAGATGCTCATTTAGGTTTATATTTTTCTTTTATTTCTAAAGGACAAATATTAAGCATACCAATGATTTTAATTGGTATGCTAATTATTTATTTAGGCTATTTAAGTCAAGAAAAATCAGCGATAAGCCGTAAAGAAGCTGCTCATAATAAAGCAAAAACAAAAGTAAAAAGGGAAGTATAATGCGCGCTTATTTAGATTTATGTCAACGCATCGTTGACCAAGGAAGTTGGATTGAAAATAGCCGTACAGGTAAACGTTGTTTAACCGTTATAAATGCTGATTTAGAGTATAACGTTGCTAGTAATGAATTTCCTATGATCACTACACGCAAAAGTTTTTTTAAATCGGCTATTGCTGAGTTTATTGGTTATATTCGTGGTTATGATAATGCTGCTGATTTTAGAAAATTAGGCACGAAAACATGGGATGCTAATGCTAACTTAAATGATGCTTGGCTGAATAATACTTATCGTAAAGGTGAGGATGACATGGGGCGAGTGTATGGCATTCAGGGTAGAGCTTGGGCTAAACCTGATGGAGGCACTATTGATCAACTACAAAAAATTGTTGATAACCTAAGTAAAGGCATAGATGATCGCGCTGAAATTATAACCTTTTACAATCCAGGTGAATTTCACATGGGCTGTTTAAGACCTTGTATGCATACCCACAACTTTTCTATTTTAGATGGTACCTTGTATTTAACTAGCTTTCAGCGATCTTGTGATGTGCCGTTAGGGTTAAATTTCAATCAAGTTCAAGTGTTTTTCTTTTTGGCGATAATAGCGCAAATTACCGGACTAAAACCGGGTATTGCCTATCATAAAATTGTTAATGCTCACATTTATGAAGATCAATTATCTTTGATGAAAGATGTTCAGCTTAAGCGTGAACCTTTACCTTTGCCTAAGTTGATTATCAACCCTGAGATTAAATCACTAAAAGATTTAGAAACTTGGGTCACTATGGATGATTTTATCGTGGAAGGTTATCAATGCCATGATGCGATAAAATATCCTTTTGCAGTCTAATACCAATAATTACTAAAGGTTCAATTATTTTTCAACAGAGCGATTTGATAAGTGCCTTTTAAAACAGCATAGAGATTGTTCAATATTACTTCCATCATCTTGTTTGATGGTCTTTACAATCATTGTTTCCGGTGAGTTTAAAGGCTTAGTTTCGGCTAATAGCATTTCCATGTTTATTACATAAGATGACGTTATGGATAAAGTGAAAATTAGTAGCATTTCCATTTTTGTTAGATAACAAGATGCTGTGGATAAAATGTTGATTAACAACGTGGAGAGTTTTACTTTTTTCATAGCTTTATAAATCCGAACTTGGGTATCAAAAGTAACAGGTTAAATGCGGAATATTATCTGTTGATAAAGTATTAAAGCATGACACTTTAATAAATTAACCTCACCGCAAGCGGCGAGGAATAACGAAAATAAAATTAAAAAGGACCCGTTATCTGTTCAGGGTTTTGCCAGAAACTTCTCCAAACTTGATTACCATGAATATAATAAATATCGTTATTATGCATGATAGATCTATCATCCCAACTTGAGTAATTATTAGTGTTTGCATTTTCATCATTAGCAAAAATGTTACCTATATGGGTTAATTCGGCGTTCGAACTATCGGTAGTAACTTCCAATAATGAAAGGAAGTTTTCAGAGTTCCATGTTATAAACGTATTACCTCTATCATCAATTGAGGTGGTTTTCCAACGTTCAATAGGTAAGGCAAATCTATGGTTACCATTTTCAGTAACGAAATGACTTAAGGCTTTATAGTCATACTCTACAGGGGTATAACCATTTTCGTAAACAATTGATCGTATTTCTCGTGGTGCATTAATATCGCTAATGTCGAATAAAGATACTTTTGCCCCTTCAATAACAGGAACTACTGTAGGCTCATCTATATTTCCATCATCAATTGTGGCTGGTTGGCTGATGAAATTAATACGATTTTCATCAATATTTTGACCAATACCAAGTAATAAACTGTCTGTAATAGGATGTAAATAAGCTGAGTAGCCAGGGATCTCTAATGCACCCGCTATCTTAGGGTTATTATTATCACTCAGATCAATAACATATAAAGGGTCAGTGGTTAAAAAAGTAACGATATAAGCATTATCTTTAAAAAATCGTACGGCTTTAATGTCTTCATACACAAGGCCGTCATTACTCACTTTACCAATAGCAGTAGTATTAATGGTATTAGGTAATTGATTAACTAGTGTAAATTTGTTATCCGCCTCAAGTAATACGTTAAGTTTATGTTCAAAACCTATACTTCTATTACCAGAAGTAGTTACCACTCTTAGGTAATTATCTTTTTCACTAAATCGCAAATTTGATAAACTCCAATTAAAGCGACCCGTTAAACTAGCTGAATTGATATAGCTAATAGCCATATCATCAATAGAAAACTTATGAATAATCGATGTTTCTTTGCTGTTTCTAGGTGAATCAATAACACTGTAATCGTAATATGTGCCATATACATAAATTGATTTATCTGTTGCGTATAAACCATCGGTAGAAGTATTTAGACAAACAGAATTAAGTTGTTGTGGCTCATGAATATTAATAGCTGTTAACGTCATAATAGTGTCATAACCATCTTTATCAGTAGCATTCTCAGGTAATAAACACTGCTTATCGTTAACTAAACTTTGCTCAGTACCATTTTTTTCATGGTACTTCGGTAGTAAATTTGCAATGTCGGTATTATTAATTAGAGCGTAATTTGATATTTTCTCTTCATCTGTAGTCGCATAAGTCAGCTGCTCTATATAAGGTTGGTAACGACTAACAATATATAATACATCGCCTACTCGACGACTATTAACAATATTACCATCAAAGTTATAACTATTTATTACTTGAGTATTCTCAGGCTCGCTAACATTAACAAAAGTAATGTTAAATGCAGGTTGGGAATATGAAGTAGGCTCAGCTATTAGCTGGGTTGTTGCAATATTGTAATTTTGTTCAACAGTTGAAATTACCGTTAAAATGTCGCTATTAAGATATAAGCCATTGATGTTGTTGTTAGCGTCAATATCAATCTCGCTAAGCTCACGTATCTCACCATCCATCGCTCTTTCCATAATCCTAACAGTGCTTTTAATTTGAGATCCTGTGGATACTTTTTCTTGTGATTTTTCTGGGCTTCCACTTTCTGCTTGATAAGAATAATAAGTATTGTTGGCAATAAATAGGTGATTACCATCATATTTTATTCGATCAGCTTCATCTACGCCTTGTTCTTGAGTAATAGTGGCTGAAAAGTCATTTGTACTACTGTCTGCTAATGCCGACTCAGGACTACTTACAAGAGCAGTGTCTGTAATGGCTTGCTCACGCTGGCTGTTTCGCAAATATATTCCATTTTTTATATGTTGAGAAAAAGTGGTTTGTGTGGTGAGAGATAAGGGCGTTATTGCCACTGATAATTCATTCAGTTGTGGTGGTTGAGGGGTATCACTACCGCCACAACTAACTATTGATATGAGTGAACCACTGAGTAAAGCCACCGTTAATCTTTTTTTATAAAACATTGTTATTCTCCCTATGTTTATATGTTTATATGTTTTTATAACAATAAACTTATTCAGATAAAAATCTGTTGTCAAATGCTATCAAATGTAACCTAATGTAATCGTAAGTGATCTCTAGTTGATTCAATGCTAAATTACAGAAAACCCTTAAAGAATCTACATTTGAAATATTTACTACTACTATTTGTTTTGTTTAATCGGCTTACCTTTGCACAATGCATGGAAGCTAATGAACAGTGCGCGCCAATCGATGAATGGGAATTCTCGTTAGCGATTGGTACTGGAATATTAAGTAACCCTTTACATGGCAGCAGTGATATTCCATTGATACTCATTCCAGAAGTCAGTTATTACGGAGAACAAATATTTTTTGTGAATAATACGCTGGGTTATAGCTTTTACGAAGACAACATATTTTCATTAAGTACTATCAGTTTAATTAACCGAGAAAATGCTTTTTTTAACCGCTGGCACCCTAATAATGTGTTTGTACCATTAAATTCGAATGGCATCAGTGACAGTTCGCTAAATTTTGATGAATCTCTAGTTCAAGACGAAATTAACGTTGACGAAGTTGCTAATCGAAAATGGGCGATAGATGCTGGTTTACAGGCTAATTGGTTTTTATCCGAAGAAAGTCATCTTGTAATACGACTCCTACATGACGTAAATAACACTTATAATGGTTTTAATGGGAAAATAGAATTTACCTACCGTTTTACTGGTTTGGGTATAGCCAATACACAATGGAAAATAACTACAGGTGTAAATTGGTTAAGTCGACAAAAAGTAGATTATTATTACGGTATTGGCGAGAGAGATACTAAAGACCCTAACTATTTTTATCTGGGAAAACCTGCTTTAAATCCTTATATTAAACTTAATTCGAGTTATAAGATAAATAATGATTGGCGGTTAACATTTACAGTTCGAAGCGAGTTTTTGGCAAGTGCAGTAAGCGATAGTCCTTTAGTTAAAGATGAAGTAATAAAGACAATGTTTTTAGGCGTGGTTTATGACTATTAAAATATTTTCATTAGTATTATTTGTCGTTAGTGCTCTTGTTATGCCAAAGTGTTTAAGTAGTAATACATTAGATAATAACGTTGAGTTGTCATTAACTCCACTCGCTTGTTTTGTAAAAAGAATAGGCGATGTTTGTCATTTAACCATTAAGGTAAACTGGCAGTCAGTAGCCCCTATTAAAGCTTGTTTATATCAAAATGGTGAAAAAATGCATTGTTGGTCAGATACACGTAAGGCAACAAAGAAAATTATGATAAGCCTGAGTGAAAATATGCAATTCATCTTGCAAGGAGATAATAATGAGATTTATGCGCAGCGACAGGTTACTATTTCTGCAAGTACCTCTAAAAGGTATCGGCGCAGACTACGTGCTGATTGGAGTTTATTTTAATGCATCATATATTACTGGTTGAAGATGATTTACGTTTATCAACATTAATTCAAAAATTCCTCCAGCAAAATAACTTTAAAGTGTCTGTGCTCAATAGTGGTGAAAAAGCCGCAGACTTTATTCTCAGCAAACAACCTGATTTAGTTATTTTAGATATTATGTTACCCAAAATGGATGGTTTTAGCATTTGTCGAAAAATACGTCATCAATATACTAGACCTATTATCTTCCTAACAGCAAAGGATAGTGATTTCGATCATGTATTAGGCTTAGAAATGGGGGCTGATGATTATATTATTAAACCCGTTGAACCTCATGTTCTATTGGCGCGTATTAATATGGTATTACGGAGAATTAGTTCTAATAAACAGCAAGAGATCAATGAAATTATTATAGGAAACTTACGAATAAATAAAGCATCACGGCAGGTGTTTTTGGCCAATGAGCAAATTGAACTTACTAGTCACGAATATGAATTGCTATGGTTGTTAGCTACAAATGCAGATGAACCGCAAAGTCGAGATTATATTCATCAACAAATGATTGGGCGAGAGTACGACGGATTAGATCGTAGTGTTGACGTACGCATCTCTCGTTTAAGAAAGAAATTGGGTGATAATACAAAATTGCCTTATAAAATAATTACCGTATGGGGTAAAGGGTATTTGTTTAGCACAACAGCTTGGAATTAGGCATCACTAATGTTTAGGCTATTTATTAGTTTATACCTTGCTGTGGTGTTTGGCTTGTTAACTATAAACTGGATTTCAGAAACGTTATGGTTATACTTGAATCAACATGTAAATACCTCAAGCATGACACAAAAAAACTCATCATCATTGACACAGTTCATTCCTGTTGAACTCACTCATACATTTACATTAGCTAAATCTTTACCTGACTTAATTCAAGCAGATGAAAATAAAAGGGTACTATTTGAAAAGCAAACTGGCATTGATCTTGTTTTCTTTTCTGAAGATGATCTTATGTTGTTATCAGAGCAGAAAGTGTTGTTACAACAAGGAGAGCCCATTGTTACTTATAATCAGCAAGAACAATGGATTATTTATATAAAATCAGCGCAGGAACAGAAAATATATCAATTAGGGCCACTCATTACGCCATCTAATGAACAACCTTATATAAAGTATTTAATTCTCGCTATTTCATATTTATTGTTAGCCGCATTTTTAGCGTTATGGACACGACCTATATGGGGTGATTTATTACAATTAAAAAGTATGGCTGAAAAAATCACTTTAGGTGATTTAGAAATTACACATAAAGTAAATACGGGTTCTCCTACAGCAATTGTTGTGCAAACATTTGTTGATATGGCAAGGCAGATCACACGTTTAATTGCCGAACAACAACAGCTTGTTAACGCAGTATCTCATGAATTAAGAACTCCACTATCAAGGTTGCGATTTTCTTTGGCCATGATGGAAAATATCGAGCCTGCACAAATAACCGAAATTAATAAAGATGTGAAAGAAATGGAAAACCTTATTGACGAAATGCTAGGTTATGCTCGCATTGAAAGTATTAGTCAAAGTTTATATAAATCTAACGTTAATATGAGTGAATTATTATTTCATCATGTAGATAAACAACAACGAGCCACCGAAAAAACTTTAACATTAGTGATGGATAAAAATATATTTTTCTATTGCCACGGTTCTTTTATTGAGCGTGCCTGTCAAAACTTGATAACGAATGCTGTGCGTTATGCTGAAAAGAAAATTGTAATATGTGCCAAAATTGAAAAAACACAATTAGTTATTACCGTGAGTGATGATGGTTGTGGCATAAAAGAAAAAGATCAAGATAAAATATTTAAACCATTTACTCGTATAAATAAGAGTCGTAACAAGCAAGATGGTGGTTTTGGTTTGGGGTTGGCTATTGTAAAACGTATTGTTGATTTACATCACGGGCATTGTTATGTGAAGCATTCATTACTTGGTGGCTGTAAATTCGTACTATATATTAGTGCTGATGATTAGATAAACAGTATTTTAATTGTTGTTTTGATCTAAAAGCTACTTTATTAAACAAGATTAACAACGCTAAGTGGTTCTACCAGTTTAACTGTGTCACACTTATATCTTTATCGCTTTAATGATAGTAAATATTATGACTAGTTCCAGAGTAAATTTTAACATTGAGAAAAAAATTGCTTATGTCACTTTAAATCGTCCAGATAAGCATAATGGTTTAGATAAACAAATGATTGTTGATTTAGTACAGGTTGCAAAGTGTATTAATAAAGACCGCTCAATTCGTTGTGTTATTTTACAGGGGTCGGGTGCTTCATTTTGTGCAGGTTTAGATTTTAACTATGTTGCTAAAAATCCATCAATGATAGCAAGATTTTTTATCAAACTTCCGTGGCGAAAAGACAATATGTTTCAGCGCGTTGCCCATGTTTGGCGTGATTTAGCCGTACCTGTGATTGCGGTTGTTCATGGCAATTGTTTTGGTGCAGGCATGCAAATTATTTTAGGGTGTGATTACCGCATTGCTACGCCAGATGCTAATTTGTCTATACTTGAAATTAAGTGGGGATTAATTCCAGACATGAGTGGTATGGCAACCTTATCTCGATTAACCCGCGTAGATATCGCGCAAGAGTTGACGATGACAGGACGCTTTTTTTCTGGTACTCAAGCAGAGCAATATGGTTTGGTTTCAAAAGTAAGTGAAACGCCATTAATTGAAGCACAAGCATTAGCTGAAATTATTGGTCAAAAGAGCCCCGATGCAATTGCAGCCACTAAATACCTATTCAAGAAAACATGGAAAAAAGATACGCAAATGGCACTATTTTGGGAGCGAATTACACAGTTACGTTTGCTTGGGCGTAAAAATCAACGGATAGCCATGCAAAATGGTTTAGCAAAAAATAAACAATCGAGACTATTTATTGATCGCAGTAGCTTTTAATTTTATAGGTTTGAATCGATCAAATAAATTTCGACAAATTAGCTGTTTAGGTTCATAGTAAGTAGTAATAATTTATCATAAGTAAGTATGTTCATGAGCAATAAAATGCGAAAAACAACAGAGCAATGGATAGAGCTTATTGCTAATACTGAGCTACCTGCAATTACGTCTACTGCAAAAATGCTTGATAAATTTTCTAATGATGACAAATCTTCTTTACCAAAACTTAGTCAGGCCATTTTATATGATCAGGCGCTTTCTACTTGTCTGCTTAAAGTTGCCAATAATGTAAGACATAAAGGGGTAAATAAAGTTACCACGGTCTCTCGTGCAACTGTTATTCTTGGCATTCAAACAGTTAAAAACATTTGCTTAACTGCAAAGCTAGTTGACAGTTTATTAGCTAGTAAAAGTTTGGATGAAAGAGTCTATAAAAAGTTGATGCAATTGATGGCAAATTCATTTTATGCCGGCATGTTAGCAAGGATGATGGTGCCTAACTATAGTGATGAAATACAAGAAGAAGTATATTTAGCCGGTCTTTTATATGGCATTGGTGAAACAGCTTTTTGGAGTGGTGGTGGTCAATTTGCCGATCAACTAGTTCAAGCTGCTGATAGTGAAAGCCCTGGTTTTAAAGAGTATTGCGAACAAGAAATAGGTAGCACTTTTAATGATTTAAGTCGTGGCTTAGCACATGCGTGGAATTTAAGTGATCTATTATTAAAAGCCTTGGATGAGCCTGAAAATCGAACTAATGAGGTAAAAACTATTTTTTTTGCAGATAAGTTGAGTACGGGGATTGCTCAGCCGGGTGAAAGCAAGGAAGACTTTAATAGTTTACTAGAAGATATTGCGGATATTATGAAAATATCAGTTAAACAGTTAAAGGTACGTATTGAGCAGACCCGAGAACAAGCGATTATATTGTTAAAGTCTTATGGGGCCGAGGTGCTCGTTGATTTAATGAAAGTTCTACCTGTTGCAAGTAGTTTTGGAGAGAGTAAGCACTTTGCTCCGATTGCTCAAATAACGAAAGAAAAATCGTTGCTATCATCATTTATTAATCTAACTAATTTGATGAAATCTAGTCGAGATCTAAATGAATATATACAATCAGCTTTGATTGATTCTATAAAAGTTTTTGAATTTGAACGCTGCAGTTTCTTAATGATGTCTGATGATAAATCACAAGTGAAATCTCGTTTTGTTTTTAATCGTCAAGCGGAAGATGATACAACCAGAATTGCTTTTCATATAAGCAAAAGTGACAATGTTATTGGTCGTGTTCTTACTTCTAAAATGCCAGCATTAATTAATGACTATACTCACCGACAGTGGCGAGATTTAATTACTAAAGAGTTAGTGGAGTTTATTCATGGCGGTGCATTGGCTATTATTCCTGTAAAAATAGGTAATAAACCTATAGGTGTGATATGTGCGCAACATTTTTCAGAAAGCAAAAAGGCAGATTCAAAATCTAAAATAAAAAAAGTCATATCAACAGAGGATTTTGAGCAATTAGGATCTCTTATTGATCATCTTAATATGTGTTTGACCATGATCTTGATGCGTTAATTATAATTTCTGTTAGAATCCTACTCATCAAAAACAAAATCTATTTTTTAATGAATTCACTAACCTCTTTTACAAGTAAATTTACTTTAGATAAAGCGCACTTTAATGAATGCTATAATGAATCAACCATCTTAGAACTCTCTGCTAAAGCTTTTTTTAAGTCAGGTGTTTTGATATTATTTGGTTTGACGTTATTACTATTTACTCCCGTGGATGCTTATGCTGCTTGGTTCGTTATCGCATTAGGGATATTGGAAGCGTTAAGTATTTATTATAATCAGCCATGGTGGGTTTTAAGGCAAATGCTTAGTAAGGCTTCTAACAGTGAAGTGACGTTAACTATCGATGAGCAAGGCGTGCTTAGTGAATCTTTTTATCATAATGGCAGAATTCTATGGCAAGACATGACATCTATACAAGAAACAAATTTGGGTTTTGTTTTACACTTTAATGCTGGAAAAAGTACCAGCAAAAGTTATTTGTCTAAATCATGTTTATCAAATGACGCTCAGCAATATATTATTTTAAAGTCTAATAGCTCAAAGATATAATGGCTAACGCTAATCCTATTCGATTAACAAATCTTAAATTTCTCATACCCATACCCTTTGCCTTGTTTGGTATTTTATCAAGCCATATCGTGAGCCAAGAAAATTTATTTTCTTGATTAAGTGTTGATGAGTTTGAACAATGCGCTCTATAAAGCGTAACGAGTTTAAATGGATTATTAACCAGCTTTTACAAAGCCAGGTGTAACGTAAGCGCCTAATCTATTAGCGTTCTTTCCCCCCATCCATCGTGCGTCATAATTTCTTCATTATCACAGCAACAGAAAAATTAAATGACAACACACAACACCGACAAATTCTGGCAGTAGCATATAAACCAATGGAAAGCGTCGGGGTAAGCCAACAATAGTACTGTAAAGAGCACGACTAAAAGCTCATAGCCTCAGCTGCCATAAATGTAAGTGGCTCGGTATGACAAAATAAAGCATTAACCCCCATAAAACCCACGAGCTTTATTAAATTACCTACCTATCAATTACTACCTATCTGCAAGCCACTAACCCTACATTTTAATGATGCTTTATCGCTCTCTGGCATCCAGCCAAGTCATGTCGATTTAGTTAAGCAGCTTATTGAGGTATTATCATGACCCAAATAGTGCGATTCGTTACGGGGTTCACTCAGGTTTACCTTTACCCCACACCAATAAGCATCGCACTAAAATCAAAAGAGCGCTGTATTTGATACTAGGCATATCAAAAAATGAATCCAGCTCATATTAAAAATGTAGCCTGATTACGTCCATTATTTTTACTTTGGTAAAGTGCTGTGTCTGCTTCTTTAATTAAAGATTCAGGTGTCGTAGCCCGTAGAGGGATTAAACTATAAACACCAAAACTTAAAGTGACAATTTTTGCTGTTTCTGATGTTTCGTGCAAAATATTAAAATTATTTATTTTTTCAAGGAGGTTATCAACCATAACTTTAGCATCTTCACTTGTTGTATTCGTTAAAATAATGGCAAATTCTTCACCACCATAACGACAAACACAATCATTGGAACGCGATATATTTTTAGAAAGTATATTTGCTATGTTAATAATACAGTTGTCGCCTTCAAGATGCCCGTATGTATCATTATAAAGTTTAAAGTGGTCTATATCGCACATAATCAAAGAAAGTGGTGCTTGTTCGCGTTGATGTCGGCTAATTTCTGTCATTAGCGTGCGATCAAAGTATCTGCGATTATATAACCTGGTCAATCCATCTTGAAAAGTAAGCTTCTCTAGCTCGACATTAGTAACAGAAAGTTTATTTTTTTCAATTAATAATGTTTCTGTCTTTTGCTTTACTTGTAATTGTAGCTCTGTAACAAACGTTTTTTGTCTAATAATTTCTGCTTGTTGTTTGTGTGTAGTTATTCGAATATAAAGAAAAACACTTAAAAGGAAAGTGATTAAATAAAGGCTATAAGCCCACCAAGTTTTCCATGGAGGGGAAGTGATTATAATGTTAATTGAAAGGTATTGTTCACTCCAGTTACTATCATTATTTGTTGCCTTTACTTTAAAAACATAGCTTCCACCACTTAAATTGGTATAAGAGGCCGTATGGTCATATCGATTATCAATCCAGTTTTCATCAAAGCCTTCAAGTTTATAACTGTATTTTATTTTTTCGGGTGATTCAAAACCTAGCGCAATAAAGTCAAATGAGAAATAGCTATCTTGATAAGATAACTTTATATTTTTTACATACGGATATGACTTATCAAGCTCAACAATTTCACCCATTTTGCTAAAGCTAATCAATTCTACAGATAAGTGATTATCATCTATATTAATTTGGTTTGGGTTAAAATAATCTATACCACGTGGGCCACTTAAAAATATAGTGCCTTTTTTATCTTTTAATAAAGCACCTTTATAATAGTTAACCCCAAGTAAACCATCATCCATATCGTAGTTTGATATTTCATTGCTCTCATGATTTATTTTAGATATCCCTTTAGGGGTACTCATCCAAAGATGACCTAAATCGTCATCCAAAATCCCTTTAATCCAATTACTATCCAGACCGGATTTTTTAGAATAGAGTTTAAAACTATTCGTTTTTTCATCGTATAAGTTCAAACCAAGGCGAGTACCTACCCATATTCTATCTTGGCTATCTTGATGGATTGACTGGATCATAAAACCTGAAATGCTGTTTGGGTTATTGTTATCATCAATAAACTGATGAAAGCCTTGTATGTCTTCATCCCAAAGATTTAAGCCTTCGCCTGTGCCAACCCACATTCTACTCATGTTATCTCTATAAATAATAAGTACTTCAGCATGGCTAAGGCTATGTTTATTATTTCTATCAGGCATAAAATGTTTTATATTTTGAGTTTTTTCGTTGTAAACGTGTAAACCGTTACGGTAAGTGCCAATCCAAATATTATTTAACTCATCACTATTTAACGTTCTAAAAAGGGAGAGCATTTCAGTGTTGTAATGAGGTAAATTGTCTTTTAAATTCAGACTTGTTTTAGTTTTTAAGTTATATTTTATAATATTATGCTGCTGAGCAAACAAAATTTCATTTTGAGATGTTTGATGTAAAATAGGTGCATAGGTTTTATCAACTGCCGTAATTAAAATGTTGTCGGGGATTATTTTATCTTTCAGCACTTCAATTGTGTAATCGTCGGAATTTACTTTTAATAAACTTGCATCAGCTGTTGCAACAATGATGTCACCATTGATGTCTTTATATAAACTATTTGGTGATTTAAATAAACGATGTTTTATCTCATGAAACTTTTTATGTTTTACTAATTTATATACTCCATGTTCATCACTTGTTGCCCATATAATACCGGTTCTATCCTCAAAAACAATTCGAATGCTTGACTTATGCGGTAATATAATTTCTTCTGCTATTTCGTTAGTTGGATTGAATCTAAATAAACCTTTAGAAGTACCTGCCCAGTAAATATTATCCTGCCCCTTGATAAGAGAGTAAACCTTTCCTATATTTTGATTTAATGTATTTTTAATTTGATTAAATTTATTTGTTCTAGAGTTGAAAACTAGCAATCCCTTATCCGTGCCTATATACATTTCATCGGTAGAGGTTTTTACGATATGCCTAATAGTGTTCCAATTTGTTGGGGTTTTATTTTCAGGGGATGGCAAAAAATAACTAAACTCACCCGTTGTTTTAGACAGTAAATTTAAACCGTAACTCGTACCTACCCATAGTTGGTCTTCATTTGCTTCAACAATATCCCAAACTCTATCATGTGAGAGTTGGTTAGAACGTTTATTAAAATGAATAAACTTATCAGTATCAGCTATATACTTGTTGATCCCATTAGCGTAAGAGCCAAGCCAAATAACATCATCACTGTCTTGAAATAATGTTTGTATTCTATTATCACTTAAACTATCAATAGCATTGGCGTCATGTTGAAAAGAGACTAGTTGGTTGTTTTCTAAATCTAATACACTCGCTCCAGCTCCCCATGTGCCTATCCAAACATCACCATCTTTATCAAGCATTAAATTACCGGGATTTACTAAATCTTGAAATCGTAAATCAACATTGATGCCATCATAACGGAACAACCCAATACTACCGGTACCAAACCAAATAAAACCTTTTTTGTCTTGAATGATAGAATAAATTTCAAATGTGGAGAAACCATCTTTTGCTGTATATAAGTCTATTTTATAATCGTCATTAGCCGTATTTGCTGACAACATAAAGCTTACTGGCAGCATAAAGACAATAAATAAATAACTTATGCGCTTTAGATAAGAGATAGTGAAATTCAACTATTATTTATAGGGTTAATGTTGATTATTTTATAACAAAAAAGGGTGTTACACCTCATTTTATTTTATATATCTCAAGTTTCGGGGTTGAAAAATAACAAAATAATGATGATAAGCTGATGTCTCAATGTGTTAAAATACTTGTTAACTAGAAAACGTATATACCCAACGCAAGTTTGTAACAAAATCTAGACTTGTTCTTAGTAAATATTTCGCACAAGTATCTACGGTTTCTCATTTTTCAATTTTATTTTTAATTGCTTTAATTGCTTTAATTCGGAGCCCTTTCGCAACTTGGTTGCATTTTCCGTCCAGGATTTTTAATGCGTTCTTCGAACCACAAAGCATGGCAGTTATTGTTAAGAAGATAATATCGGCTAGTTCGTAATCCTTATTTACGTCTACTCGGTGATCTTCAATATCTTGAAATAATAACATGGTAAATAACTTTGTTGATTTCTGATACTGATCTGATCATCTTATATCAATAAATTTTATGCACTAGGCTTAACAGTGTTGGCAACCTTTTTACAGGACACTTTAGGGATAAAGTTAAATCGTTAGGAAACGATTAAATAATGACTAAAACAGGAAATGTTGCTCAAAGATGGCATCTCTCTACTTTATTTCCTCTTCTAACAAAGTTATACCCGTCAGTTCATTGAGCGCTTACTTTAGTATTGCTTGATATAGGTTTTAGTCATTTATCAATGCTGAGTATTATTAGTCAAATTAAATCGATATTTTCAGGTCCTCTTGCACTGATGACTTCACGAGATAGTGAGCAAGAGCAAATTACTTGATAAGTGAATAGTAATTATCTTTACTAAATGCCTTGTTTAAAGACGTTTTTAATTCCAACTAAACCCTATATCTTGAAGTGGCCTGAATATACCTAATTTGTTATACTCGTTATCTAAATTTTTACTAGGATTTTATCTGTTGTTAACTATTATTCGTTTTATTTTGATGTCAGTTGCTTTTTTATTCATTTGCACTGTGTCGTGCTTTTACTGTTTGTTGAAACCATTTCATCGCGATAACGTGTACCACACCTCTAGATATTTAGGTAAAATTACTAAGCTATTAGGTTTTGATGTTGAAGTAAGAATTCCTGAGTCGGTTAAAAATATCGGTCCAGTTGTCTACGTTGCTAACCATCAAAATAGCTATGATGTTTTTACTATGGCTAATGCTGTGCAACCAGGCACAGTAACGGTAGGAAAGACAAGTCTTAAATGGATCCCTATTTTTGGTCAAATGTATTGGTTAACAGGTAATATACTCATTGATCGTAAGAACATGAGTAAAGCTATTAATACGATGAACATAACGGCAAATAAAATCATCACAAACAAGCTCTCTGTTTGGATGTTCCCAGAAGGAACTAGAAGTAGAGGCCGTGGACTTTTGCCTTTTAAAAAGGGTGCCTTTCGTACTGCAGAACTAGCAAATGTACCTATTGTACCTATTTGTGCTAGTAATCAAGAAGATACAATCAAAATGGGGCGCTGGAATAATGGTAAAATCATTATTGAGTTTTTAGAACCCATTTATATAAGTGATGAGAACAACTTAAGTATTCGTAATGTTGCAGATAATACTCACGCTTTAATGGCTGCTAAAATTAGTCAGTTAGATGAAGAAATTGCAAAGGAAAATAAAAATGATTAATGAAGAATTACAACACTGGTTTGAACATACTGATGCACTTGTTAGTGAGTTACTTGCAGATGGAACCAATGATGACGTTTATCACACTATAGAACATCACTTTGCTAGTGAAGATTTTGATTTGCTTGAAAAATCAGCTGTTGCTGCATTTAAATTAGGCTTAGAAATAGAAGAGCCTGAAGAAGCTGAGCTTGAAAATGGTGACAAAGTGTTTGCTTTTGATATTGTCACAGAGCAAATGCTTAGTGCTGAATTACTCCGAGATGAAGTACAGAAAATGTTTGAATTAGCCCAAAAATGTAAAGTAGATTATGACGGCTGGGGAACTTATTTCGAAGAGTAATTATACCTTATTAGTAATTAATTGTGCTGTCGATGTAATATCACCTCTCCTGAATAATCGACAATACATATTAAATAAAATACACTAGTAGGTATATCTTTATTAGTGTTAAATGAGAAGTTGTATGTCTGTTGTAATTAGTGGTACTGGTTTATTCACGCCACCTGAAAGTATTTCAAATGATGAGTTGGTCGTCTGTTTTAATAGTTATGTTGATAAGTTTAATATCGAAAATGAACAAGCTATTGCCAATGGCACAGTGACAGCATTATCACATTCAAGTAGTGCCTTTATTGAGAAAGCTTCAGGTATTAAAAGCCGCTATGTTATGTCAAAAAGTGATATTTTAAATGTCGATCTGATGCGACCTACGTTTGTAGAACGATCTAACGATACTTTATCAATGCAGGCTGAAGTTGGCGTTGCAGCAGCAAAAGACGCAATGGCTAAAGCGAATAAAACGGCAGCTGATATTGATCTTATTATTGTGGCTTGTGCTTATACACAACGTTCATACCCTGCTATGGCTATAGAGATCCAGCAAGAATTAGGTTGTGGTGGTTGGGGTTTTGATATGCTTGTTGCTTGCTCTGCTGCAACTTTTGGTATCATTAATGCTGCCAATGCTATTCGCAGTGGTACAGCTAAAACAGTGTTAGTGATTAACCCTGAAATCTTATCTCCGCAAATTAATTATCGCGATCGAGACAGTCACTTCATTTTTGGCGATGTTGCAACAGCTTCTATCATTGAAGATGAATCAACGGCAACGGGTGAACACCAGTTTAAAATTATTGCAGAACAGCCTATAACGCAATTTTCTAATAATATTCGTAGCAATATCGGTTATATGAATCAATGCAGCCCAGAAACTGAACATGATGCGGATAAGTTCTTTGTTCAGCAAGGTCGTAAAGTGTTTAAAGAAGTATTACCTATGGTGTCTAATTTAATCGCTGCGCAAATGGATAAGGTTGAGTTAGTGCCTGAAAATATTAAACGCCTTTATTTGCATCAAGCAAACATTAATATGAATAACTTTATTGGTAAAAAAGTACTAGGCCGAGAGCCAGAAGCTGGAGAAGCGCCAATCATTTTAGATGAATATGCCAATACCAGCTCTGCAGGTTGTATTATTGCTTTGCATAAACATCATGATGACTTGAATTCAGGTGACAAAGCGGTGCTTTGTTCATTTGGAGCAGGTTACTCAGCATGTTGTCTAATTTTAGAATACGTCTAAAGCAAAGGATATCAGTAAAAAAATAGCCGTAATGATAAGTTCATTGCGGCTAGTTCTTAATTAATCTAAATAGTATTAATCTTTAATCAGCAAAGTTCAGCAAGCTAAAAGTTTTATTCGAAAAACTGTGCGATGAATAGTTTGATATAGTCCATGATTTTTGAGAAGAAGCTTCCTTCATTTACTTCCTGTAATGTAACTAGCGGATATTGTGCAATATCTTCGCCATCAAGTTGTAAGAATAACTTACCAACCACCGTACCTTTAGCTATTGGTGCTGTTAACTGTTGATCTAGTTCAAAGTTAGCTTTTAAATTTTTACGTTGGCCACGTGGAATTGTAATAGGAGTATCTAATACTATACCTAAATCTACTTGCTCTTTATCACCCATCCAAATGCGATTAGTGGCAAATTTTTCACCTGCTTTATACGGCGTGAATGTTTCAAAGAAGCGGAATGCATAATTAAGTAACTTCTTACTTTCTACTTTACGAGCGCGTTCACTTTCAGTACCCATTACTACGGTCACTAAACGCATGTCGCCTTTAGTTGCTGATGTGACTAAGCTATAGCCAGCATTTGATGTATGACCTGTTTTCATACCATCAACGTTTAAGCTTTTATCCCATAATAATGAATTACGATTGTATTGCTTAATATTGTTATAGGTAAATGATTTTTGTTTGTAAATAGCGTATTCGTTAGGTACTTCGCGAATAATTGCACTTGCTAAAGTTGCCATATCTCGCGGTGTAGTCATGTGAGATGAGCTGTCTAAACCATGACTGTTTTCAAAAAACGAACTCGACATACCAAGTTGCTCTGCATGGGCATTCATTAAATCAGCAAAGGCGCTTTCACTGCCAGCTATATGTTCAGCCATTGCAACACAAGCGTCATTACCTGAAGCAACAATAATACCTTGGTTTAGTAAACTTACAGGAACCTCTGTACCCACCTCAATAAACATTTTTGAGGATTCAGGAAAGTTCTTGGCCCAAGCATTTTCGCTGATCATCACTTTGTCATCATTAGAAATATTGCCGTTCTCTAACTCTCTACCTATGATGTAACTAGTCATCATTTTGGTTAAGCTTGCTGGTGCTAATTGCATGTCAGCATTATTTTCAGCGATCACTTTACCCGTAGTGAAATCAATCAAAATAAACCCTTTAGCATTGATTTTCGGTGCATCTGGGATAATAGTGATGGCATGACTTAACGATGAAAATGTTAGGGCAGAGCCGAGAATAGAGATAAGGATAGTTTTGATAAATTTACGAGTGGTTTTTTGTGATTGTAATGGCATAATTTATTTAATAATGAGACGGTAAAGTGGTTGATTGAATATAAAACTATTGGAAAGTATATCACTTCTATTTCCCTTGGCTATGGGGGAATTGGAGATAATTGTAAAATAAACTTTAATCAATCAACAGTTTCTTAAATACTGATTTATAAGCTTCTTAAGTATGCGTTTGGATAGTTCCCTTGCTTTAATTCAACTAACAATTTATTTAATATTGTGTTGTTGAATATAGGGCCTATTTGAATGCGGTAAACCCCACTTTTTATAGGATAATTAACCATTTGTGAATACTGTTTAGATAATTTATTTGCGGTATTCTTTGCTAATTCCAATTTACTGGTGGCGAAAACTTGAATGTAGTGTTTTGCTTGAGTTTGTGTGTTCACTTCCACCTTTTGCTTTGCGATTTTAATAGAGGCTTTTTTATTTTTTTTGCCAAACTCTGTAATGGCTGTGATTTTTACTTTAGCTGTTCCTGTTTTTAACATATCAAGTTTATAAGCTGCGCTGTAGGACAGATCAATAATGCGGCTTTGATGGAAAGGCCCACGATCATTTACACGCACAATAACTGATTTGTTATTAGTTATGTTGGTTACTTTTAAATAGGTAGGTAATGGCAAGTTTTTGTGTGCAGCACTCATGGCGTACATATCATAAATTTCACCGTTTGAAGTTAAATGGCCATGAAATTTTTTGCCGTACCAAGAGGCTGTACCGGTTTGTTCAAATTCTTGTGCACTTTTTAGTACGCTATAATCAATACCTCGTACTCGATAGTTTTTATTACCACCTCTACTGTGTGGTTCAGCTCGCGCAATGGCATCTTTTAGCTCGCTTTGATGTGGCAACCTACTGGGCGAACTATCGTTTATATATTGATATCGACCAGAGCTACAAGCCGTGAGTAATATGAAAAAACTGAAGGTTAATGTTGATTTAATCATAAATGTTTAGGTATGAAATCTGCGATGTGTGGCGATAGCCATTAGCATGCCAAATCCAGCTAATAATGTCACCATAGATGTTCCGCCATAACTAACTAACGGTAGTGGTACTCCCACCACAGGAAGCAAGCCTGAAACCATGCCAATATTTACAAACACGTAAACAAAAAAGGTTAGGGTGATACTACCTGCTAATAGCTTAGTAAAAGCATGTTGTGCATTGATCGCAATCCATAAGCCGCGCATTACAATAAACAAGTAAACAGATAATAGGACAGCGACTCCAATCAAGCCGAATTCTTCACTGAAAACTGAAAAAATAAAATCAGTATGTCGCTCTGGCAAAAACTCTAATTGAGATTGCGTTCCTTGTAGGTAACCTTTACCTTCAAAACCACCTGAGCCAATGGCTATTTTAGATTGAATAATATGATAACCAGAGCCAAGGGGATCTTGTTCAGGATTGAGGAAAGTCATGACCCGTTGTTTTTGATAATCTTTCATTAGAAATATCCATAAAACAGGGGCAAATGCTGAAGCAAGCCCTGCGCATATTCCTATTAATTTCCAGCTAGCGCCAGCTAAAAATATAACAAAGATACCAGAGCTAGCAATCAACAATGAAGTACCTAAATCAGGCTGTTTAGCTATAAGAAGTGTTGGGATTAGTACTAAAATAAAGGCAAATAAAACAGTGGATATTCTTACTGGCAGATTATCTTGACTGATAAACCAAGCGATCATAATAGGAACAATTAATTTCATCACTTCAGATGGTTGAAATTTCATAAAACCCAAGTCTAACCAACGCTGTGCACCTTTACCTATATGACCAAATAGCAATACAGCAACTAACATTAATAGTCCTAAAACAAAAACAGGTACCGCCCATTTTCGATAAGATAATGGCGGGATTTGTGCAATAACTAACATGACAAATAAGGCTATCCCTAATCGAACGGCTTGGCGATAAACTATGTCTATGTTTTGACCACCTGCGCTATAAACAATGAATAAGCCAAGTGCCATTAAAGACAATATGCCTAATAATAACGGAAAATCTATATGCAATTTTTGCCATAGGCTACGTACTTGTTGTTGGTCTTGACCACTACTGCGCATTATTCTGTTTCAACTTTTGTTGATGAGTTATTTTGTGGGGAATGGTTATGCTGTTGAGCTACAATATTTAAATTTTTTGCTGGTTGTTCAAGGCTTGATGTGATTACTCGACTACCAAAATATTGATCCATAATTTGTCTAGCTACTGGACCTGCATTTGTGCCGCCGCCGCCTTTAGCTACGTTTTCTATCGCAACAGCAACGACAATTTCAGGGGCTTCAAATGGAGCAAAAGCAATAAACATGGCATTATCACGCTTGTTTTCTTGGGTTTTGTTAGCGTCATACTTTTCATCTTGCTTAATGCGAGCAACTTGCGCAGAGCCTGTTTTTCCTGCTGCATCATATTTTGAACCTTTAAAGGGAAGGTGGGCTGTTGCACCAGCTTTTTGCACTGTGTTATGCATAGCTTTAAGCACTAAATCCCAATTTTTTTCTTGCTTTAATACGAGTGGCGCTTGTTCTTCATAAATAATGTCTTCAAATTCACTTTGACCTTCTTGATTTATGACTGGTTCCTTAGTTGCTTTAAGTAAGTGCGGTACTTTACGTTCACCATGGTTTACTAAGGTTGTTAATGCTTGAGTTAACTGTAAAGGCGTTACAGTCCAGTAACTTTGCCCTATACCTACGGATAAAGTTTCTCCTGTATACCATGATTGATTATAACGAGCACGTTTCCATGAAACGCTAGGCATAATTGCTTTACTTTCTTCATGGATATCTACACCTGTATAATCGCCAAAGCCGAAGCGCTCCATCATAGTGCTAATTTTAGTAATACCAAGTTTGAACGCTAGTTTGAAAAAATAAATATTGCAAGATTGTTCAATGGATTTATTTAAATCAACCCAACCATGGCCCCATTTCTTCCAGTCACGATATTTATTGGGTAAGCCTTCAAGTTGATACCAACCTGGATCCCATACTTTGGTTTTAGCGGTAATTACGTTTTCTTCTAAGCCTGTTAGTGCTAAAAAAGGTTTTACCGTAGAGGCAGGTGGGTAGCCTTGAACCGTTCTATTTATTAGAGGTAAATCTTTAGAATTACGAATTTTTTTCCAGTTTTTACTGCTGATGCCATGAACAAATAAGTTACCATCGTAACTTGGGTTGGAATACATGGCTAAAATGCCACCAGTGCGAGGGTCCATAGCCACTACCGCCCCACGTTTACCTAAAAGGGCGCGTTTGGCAATCATTTGTAATTCTATATCTAAGGTTAGCGTTAGATCTTTGCCGGGTGTTGGCGGGGTAAAATCTAACGTTCTAATAATTCGGCCTTGGTTATTAATTTCAACTTCTTGATGACCAATACGACCATGCAAGATATCTTCGTAATATTTTTCAATACCTAGCTTACCTATGCCATGAGTTGCAGCATAGTTTTCAGATTTACCTGCAAGTTCAAGCTTGTTAGCATCTTTTCTATTTATACGAGCAACGTAACCTAAGTTGTGGGTAGTTAATTTACCAAAGGGGTAATAGCGCTTTAAACGAGCATCCACAAAAATACCAGGATATTTGTGTTGATTGACTGAAAAGAGGGCGACTTGTTGTTCGCTTAAACGCGGGTGTAATTCTATCTGCTTAAAGCGGCGTTTACGTTTTACGGATTTGAAAAACTTTGCTTGTCTATCCTCACTTATATTAAGTAACTTACTGAGCTGAGCGATACTCATTTTAAGGTTTTTAGCTTGCTCTGGAATGACAGCTAAACTATAAACAGGCTTATTATCCGCAAGAATGACACCATTGCGATCGTAAATTAGCCCTCGGTTGGGTGCAACAGGTAATAGTTTTATACGGTTTGAATTAGAGCGCGTTTGGTATTTTTCAAATGACTCTACCTGCAAAAAGTAAACATTACTAAACAACACGAGTAACAGAACTAATACACCAGTAAAAGCAATAAAAGTACGACGGGCAAACAGATTTGCCTCTGCGCTCTGATTTCTAATAGCAATACGACGAGGAGCCACTGGTTACTCTCGATGGTATGGGTGGTTGTTATTGATACTCCAAGCGCGATATAAGCTTTCACCAATAAGAATTCTTACCATAGGGTGAGGTAATGTTAGCGTTGATAAAGACCACTTTTGCTCGCTTGCTTTGATACACGCAGGTGATAATCCTTCAGGGCCACCAACAAGCAGAGCTACATTTCTCCCATCAAATTGCCAGCGTTCAAGTTGTTTGGCAAGTTGGGGTGTTGTCCAAGGTTTCCCTTCAACTTCCAGAGTAACAATGCGGCTGCCTTTAGGAATAGCGTTAAGTAATTGTTCGCCTTCCTTTTCTAAAATGCGAGAGATGTCTGCATTTTTACCACGCTTACCCGCTGATATTTCAACTAAGTCAAATGATAAATCACGAGGGAAGCGTCGAGCATATTCATTAAAGCCTTGAGTAACCCAAGCAGGCATTTTAGTGCCAACGGCATATAAGGTTAATTTCATAAATTAATTTTCTACGCCTTCAGTAAGATCAACGCTGCTATTGTTACTTTTTAATGAGTAATAATTAGTCTTCAGCCCATAACTGTTCAAGGTTATATTTATCACGTTGTTCATCTGTCATAACATGAACAATAATGTCGCCTAAGTCAACGAGTGACCATTCACCAACATCATTACCTTCCATACCTCGAGGTTCAACGCCAGCAGCGCGGCACTCCATAGCAACAGATTGGGCTATAGATTTTACATGGCGGTTTGAGTTACCAGAGCAGATAACCATATAGTCAGCAAAGCTAGCCTTGTCGCTGATGTGAAGAGAGATAATATCTCTACCTTTCATATCTTCAAGTTTTTCTATTACAAATGCGTTAAGTTCTTCGGTTTGCAAAGTGTTCATCCTAGTGTCAGGTTAGTTGTTTCATTCGGGAATAAATTACCGATAATTGCCGTACTCTCGTGTTATTAAGATACGACTTACAATTAAAAAAGGTTAAGTGGATAATAATAGCACTTTTTAACGTAATCGTTAACGATAAAGCTCATTTTTGTTGATAAAAGCTAATACGCTTGGGGAAAGTAAGTTTTGACAGCTTTGATCATTGCTTAATCGTTGTCGTATTTCGCTAGAGGATATGTTGATATTTAGATGTTTATCGTAATCAGGTAAATGGCTTGGCAGTAATAAGATACCACCTGAACTGCACTTTTTGAGTGAATCTACGCTTGCAACTTGGTGCTTATCAAGTAAGGCTTTTGTTGCTCTATTGATTGCTTTTAATTGATAGTTTGGTCGCGTATTAACCACTAAATGACAAAGAGATAAAATTTCTTGGTATTTATGCCATGTGGTAAAAGTGAGTAAGGAGTCTAAGCCGATAATAAAATATAAATGTGTGTTGTTATATGTTTTTGACAGTTCATTTAAGGTATCAACGGTGAAAGAGTGGCCATTGCGGTTTAATTCACGTTCATCACAGTTAAATAAAGGCTCTGCATCACAGGCCAACTTAACCATTTCTACTCGTTGTGTGGCACTGACATTTGGCATTGTTTTATGAGGAGGAATACTGGCAGGAATGAGTAAAATTTGATCTAATGATAAGTGTTTAGCAACCACTTTAGCAGGTAAGGTGTGACCAAGATGAATTGGATCAAAAGTACCACCTAAAACCCCAATACTATTCATGACTAGTTACGCTCATTGTTAACTGTATTCATAGTTAAGTGAAAAGTGTTGCATAGTTTCACCATGATAAAGTGTTACACAAATATCTGCTAATAATACAAAGGCATTAAATTCGCTGCTCGTTTTACTGATCAAATCAATATCGGCAAGTCGTGACATCGCACGTTTGACATCTTTTAAGCTTATGTGAGTTAAGGCGTGTTGGTATAAGGGTTTACGTTTATCCCAGATGCGATATTCTTTATATAATTCATTAAGCTGCTTACCTTGTGCTAGTTTATCTAACATAGCGTATAACTGCTTAATCTCTTTATGAAATACCCAAATAACTTGTCCTGCAGCTGTACCTTCTTGTTGTAGTTGATCCAACATCACTAAACACTTTTTACAATCGCCTTGCAATAAAGCATCGATGATTTGAAAGGGATTAAATTTAGCTTGTTTGATCACTAATTGTTCAGCATCAGCTAAACTAATTTGTTGATTATTAGAAAAGAGTATTGCAAGTTTTTGCAGCTCTTGTTCTAAGGCAGGTAAATTACCTTCAAATAGCTCTATTAATAATAATGAGACTTCTGGTGTAAGGTTAACGTTAAGGCTTCTTGCTTGGTTTTGTAGCCATCTTGGCAAACCTTTTGTATCGATATCGTATAAGGGTAAATAGCATCCTAGCTGAGTTAGTGTTTTAAACCACTTTCTATTAGCGCTTGGGGCATCTAGTTTAGGACCATAAAAAATAAAAATAACATCTTGTAAAGAAAGGTTTTTCTCAATGATTTCGCTTAATGCTAGCAAAGCTTTACTGCCGTCATCGCCAATTTTTACTGTAGAGAATTCAACTTCAATTATGCGCTGACTCGCAAATAAACTCATTGATTGATATTCGTCAATAAGTTGTTGCCAATCAAATTTATTATCGCTGTTAAAACGAATTATTTCACTAAAACCTTGCTGTTGAGCATGGTTTTTAATTTTTGCTAAGCTATCTGTTTTTTGCCAAGGCTCATCACCAAAAACCAACCACACAGGTTTAAATTCCTGTGTTAACGTTTGTTGCAGTTGGTTATGGTAAATTTTCATAAAAGCCTTTGTTTAACATGACTATGCAGTTGACTCAGTCATTTTTTTAAAACGTCATCTTCGAGGTCTTTTGTCGAAGATGCATTGTCTTTAAGCTTGGATTCCCGACTAAACACTTCGGGAATGACGTCTTCCTGTTTAGTCTATATTAGGTACGTTGTTTAATTAACGAAAAAATTTTACTTATGCCAAGTGATAACTTTTATATTTAAGTGAAATTATCGTTGAATCATTGCCATATCTCGTAAAATTTTATCCGCAGCAGATTGTCTCATTTCACTTAACAATAATGATAACTCACGAGATTTTGCTAGTGCTAAATTAGGATCATCTTGGTAATCACGGTTTAGCTCAAAACGAAAATCTTGTGGCACTTCATTTTGTTCATCTTTATTAGCGCTAAAAAGCAATTGATAATGAACAGCATAAATCAGTTCGTATTCTGCTACTTGGCCATTTTGAAATACGGATAAAGTTCTTCTATCAAGCTTATCTGAAATGATGCGCAGTTCTGGTGCTTGTGCACTTTTGTACTTTAACACCTTTACCTGATTACGAGAGAGATGCTGTTTAACCAAACGCGTTAATTCACCGTGAACATCACTTGAACTTACATACAATGTTTGCAATTCATCACTAAGTAAGTAGTCTCCACGTAAGTGAAAACCACAGCCAGATATTAAGCTTATTAATAGGATTATTAAGCTTATTTTTTTTGCTTGTAGGAGGGGATTTATCCTCGAACATACGCGGTTAAAACCGCTCCTACAATTCATGTTAATTTGCGACAATGTTAAGTAATTTTCCTGGAATATAAATAACTTTACGAACTGTTTTACCGTCGGTAAATTTTAGTACGTGTTCGTCATTTAAGCCTAATTCTTCAACTGTTTCTTTACTGGCATCAGCAGCAACTGTTATTTTTGCACGTAACTTACCGTTCACTTGTACTATGATAAGCTTTTCATCTTCAATTAAAGCGCTGTCATCAACAATTGGCCATTGAGCGTTTTCAACAGACTCTTTGTTATCGCCTATTTGCGTCCATAAGTAATGACACATGTGCGGCGTAATAGGCGTTAGCATTAAGACAACGGCGCGCAGAGACTCAAGCATAACGGCTTGGTCTTCATCTGTTGTCATTGGCGCTTTATTTAAGTGGTTCATCAATTCCATGATGGCGGCAATAGCGGTATTAAACGTATTACGACGTCCAATATCATCAGTTACTTTGGCTATGGTTTTATGTAACTCACGGCGGAGTTTTTTCTGTGCTGAATTTAATTTCAATTCTTGAGTTGATGAAACGTCACCACTATTTTTTTCTTGGGTAAAGTCATGAACAATTTTATAAACACGTTTGACAAAACGATATGCACCTTCAACACCCGTATCAGACCACTCTAAGGTTTGCTCTGGTGGAGAGGTAAACATGATAAATAAACGTACCGTATCAGCACCGTATTTATTTATCACTTCTTGGGGATCAATACCGTTATTTTTCGATTTAGACATTTTACTCATGCCTGCTGAAATAACTGCTTTACCGTCAATTTTACTAATAGCTGAAGTTACATGACCTTTATCATCACGCTCTACGTCAACATCACTTGGTGCAATCCAATCTTGTGCGCCATTTTCTGCTTCACGATAATAAGTGTCTGCTAATACCATACCTTGGCATAACAGTTTTTTATAAGGTTCATCACACTTAACTAAGCCGACATCACGTAATAATTTATGGAAGAATCGAGAGTAAAGTAAATGTAAAATAGCATGTTCAATACCACCAATGTATTGATCAACAGGCAGCCAATAATTAGCTTTAGCGGGATCAATCATTTGACTATCATCGTTTGGTGAACAATAACGTGCGTAATACCAAGACGATTCCATAAAGGTATCAAACGTATCAGTTTCACGTAGAGCATCTTCGCCATTAAAGGTCGTTTTTGCCCATTCAGGGTCGTCCTTTATTGGAGAGGTAACACCATTCATTACCACATCTTCTGGCAATACTACGGGTAACTCGTTTTCAGGCACAGGTACTGACTCACCATTGGCAAGGTTGATCATTGGGATTGGTGTGCCCCAATAACGTTGGCGTGAAACACCCCAATCACGTAAGCGAAAGTTAGTGGTTACTTTACCTTTATTTCCATTTATTAATTTATTACTGATGGCTTCAAAAGCTTGTTCGAAGTCTAAACCGTCAAATTCACCTGAATTGATCAATTGACCTTTTTCAGTGATGGCGGCTTTGGTAATATCATCATTTTCTTCTGATGTGCTTATGACTTGGGTGATTTCTAGCCCATATTTAGTGGCGAATTCATAATCACGTTGATCATGTCCAGGAACTGACATGACTGCACCTGAGCCGTAATCCATCAAAACAAAGTTAGCAGCCCATACTGGCACTAATTTACCCGTAAGTGGGTGTATGGCTTTAAGACCAGTATCTACCCCTTTTTTCTCCATTGCCGCCATATCAGCTTCAGTGGTTTGATTACTTTTACATTCTTTAATAAAATCAGCTAGTTCGGTATTTCCTTTTGACGCGTTTATTGCGGCAGAAGTAACCGCTAATGGATGCTCTGCTGCAAGAGCTACATAAGTAACTCCCATTAAGGTATCAGGACGAGTGGTGTAAACGTCAAAACTTTCTTGTGTATTTTCAACTAAGCCATCAACTTGAAAAGTAACGTCAACACCTTGCGAACGACCAATCCAGTTGCGTTGCATGGTTTTTACTTGCTCTGGCCAATCAGTTAATTGATCTAAATCGTCAAGTAACTCTTGTGCGTAATCAGTAATTTTAATAAACCACTGTGGAATTTCTTTTTTCTCAACAATCGCGCCTGAGCGCCAACCGCGACCATCAATAACTTGCTCGTTTGCTAATACAGTTTGATCTACAGGATCCCAATTTACCGTGGCATTTTTCTTATAAACTAAACCTTTTTCATAAAGCTTAGTAAAAAACCATTGTTCCCAGCGGTAGTAATCTTGCTTACACGTTGCTAATTCTCTGCCCCAGTCGTAACCAAAGCCTAAAGATTTTAGCTGATTACGCATGTAATCAATATTTTGATAAGTCCATGTGCCCGGCGCACTTTTATTTTTAATTGCAGCATTTTCAGCCGGTAAACCAAACGCATCCCAACCCATAGGTTGCATAACATTTTTACCTTGCATACGTTGGTAGCGAGAAATAACATCGCCCAAACTGTAATTACGTACATGACCCATGTGTAATCGACCACTTGGGTATGGGAACATGGCTAGGCAGTAAAATTTTTCTTTGCTGTCATCTTCAACGGCTTTAAACGTGTCGTTATCAGTCCAGAAATTTTGTACTGTGGCTTCAATTGCTTGGGGATTATAAATGGCTTCCATTAATGGTTTCTCGAACGCTGTATTTAGGTGATATATTCAGGTATTATTTCGTTTGTTTTATCTGTTTAACTAGCTATGAAACTAGTATAAATACGCAATAAACTTGAGTTTTAATTATCGCGATAGAATACCTTATCTGGCTAGTTAACAACAAGCTTAATTACTAATTTTGTCTATACTGTTTAGTAATACACAAAAAGAATAAAGAACAATATTTCAAGGAAATGTAATGATAAATAAAAAAGAATACCTAGTGGAAATATATCAAGATCTTAGTAACTGGCTTGATGAAATGAAAGAACTGCAAAAACCTAGAGTTACTGAGCTTATTAAACACGCTAAGCTGTATGCTGAAGCTGCTGAAAATATGTCGGAAGAAAAGATAAATCAATTTACTGATAACTTAAAACATGATCTGTATGATTTTTATCAACAAAATCAATCACAAGCTCAGCATTCTATTTACTTGGGTTTACTTAATGAAGCGCTATGGTCAAACCTTGCACAATTAACAGATAAGTCGCAAGTTGAATGGGCAGAGTTATTAGAAGACTTTGATCATGACGGCATATACAAAACGGGTGATATTATCGGTTTTGGTGAATTAGTCTGTCAACAATGTGATGAAAAAACACATATTATGCACGTTAGTGAAGTTGCTGCATGTGCAAAGTGTGGTGGTGACAGTTTTACGCGTTTACCGCTCGATCCTTAATTTTTAGTTCGCCTATTATTGTTAGTAAAGCGCTTAACTAGTACACTTGTTATGTCGCTTTCTCTATTTGAAAAAGCATGTTTTCTCAAGGATATACATGACCACAACACCCGCTTTGCACTGTAAACTTATCGCTTCGCAACTTAGCTCTACTCTATCAGCAGAACTTTTCTCCCAAGAACAGCATCCGAGTCAAATAGCACAAACATTTGTAGGTCATGAGCGTGCTAAAGAAGCGTTAGATTTTGGTCTTTCTATGACGGCAGTTGGTTTTAATGTCTTTGCTTTGGGCGAGCACGGCACAGGAAGACAAACATTAATTAAGCAGCTATTAACCGAAGTGGCTAAAGAGCAAGCTGCGCCAGTAGAGTGGTGTTATATCAACAATTTTGATGAAAATCATGCACCTTATAAGCTTTATGTTAATCCTGGTGATGGTAAACAACTCCTTTTGCGCATGAATAAATTTATTGATGAGTTGATGGATCTATTCCCAGAGATTTTTGACAATCCGGGCTACCAAAGACAAAAGTCAGCTATAGATCGTGCTTTTAATAAAAAATATGATGAAGCTATTAGTGCTGTTGAAGAAATAGCCTTAAAGAATAATGTTTCTTTGTATGAAGAAAATGGTGAAGTTGGATTCTCCCCATTAGTAGATGGAAAACCATTAAATGATAAAGAATTTGCCAATATAGATGAAAATGATAGAGCTAAGTTTTATCAATTACTAGCAGAACTTGAAGTTGTACTTGCTGAACAATTACTTGAGTTACCATTATGGAAACGAGAGTCTTCTAATAAATTACGGCAATTAAAGAATGATACTGCTGAGCAAGCGATCAAGCCATATTTAACCGAGTTAGAGCAAGAGTTTAGTGAAAATAATGGCGTACTTAAATATTTAAATAAAGTCAAAGCTCATATTGTTGATGCGTCGTTAGAAATTTTAGTGAGTGATGAGGAAGATGCTTCAAACGATAAAGAGTTACGGAAATTAATGGTTGAACGGTTTTTGCCTAACTTATTAGTGCCTAGAGAAATGAATGAAGGCGCCCCTGTTGTTTATGAACAAAATCCAACCTATCAAAACCTTTTTGGTCATGTGGATTTTGCCAGTTTTCAGGGCAGTAGCTATACTAGTTACCGCTTAATTCGCCCCGGCGCTTTACATAAAGCGAACGGCGGTTATTTATTGCTTGATGTCGATAAATTACTAACTCAACCGTTAGTTTGGTCGCGTTTAAAGTTGGCATTAAAAACAGGTCACATAACCATAGAAAATCCATATTCTGAGATAAGCCAACCGGGTGCTTACAGTTTGCAGCCGGAAAAAATCCCATTAAAAGTGAAAGTCATATTACTCGGTGATGCTGAAATTTATTATACTTTACAAGACTATGATCAAGAATTTACTGAGTTATTTAGGGTGTTGGCTGACTTTGATCGTCATCTGGAAAAGAGCAATGATAACTTAGTCGCGTTTGGTAATTTAATTCGCCAAAGAGCTTTTAAATACAATTACCCAGAAATTGAAGATGATGCCGTGCTTGAGTTGGTGCGTTATGCGTTAAGACGAGCAGAGCATCAACATAAAATTTCTGCAAATATTGTGCAAGTAAATGATTTATTAGATGAAGCTAATTATTGTTGGAGTAAAAGTGGCAGAAAAGGAACACTAACAGCTAAATATATTGCGATGGCATTTGCAGCGAAAAAACGCCGTACTGGTCGAATAAGTGAAGCTTGGCTTGATGAAATTAAAGAGCAACAAGTCTTAATAAGTACAGAAGGAGAATTCGTTGGTAAAGTTAATGGCTTAACTGTATTGGAAATTGGCGATAGTGTTTTTGGTACACCTGCACGTATTACCGCAACAGTTTATGCTGGTAGCCAAGGAGTAACCGATATTGAGCGTGAAGTTGATTTAGGTAAATCTATTCACTCAAAAGGTGTGTTGTTATTAACAGGGTATTTAGGACATAAATACGGTCAAGAATTTCCAGTTGCTATATCTGCTAATATTGCCATAGAACAATCTTATGGGCATATCGATGGAGATAGCGCCTCAATGGCCGAACTTTGTGCATTAATATCTGCCGTTACCTTGTTACCAATAGATCAAAGCTTAGCCATTACTGGCTCTATTAATCAACATGGCGAAGTGCAATCAATTGGCGGTGTTAATGAAAAAATAGAGGGATTCTTTCAACTGTGTAAGGATAAAGGTTTAACAGGTAAACAAGGGGTAATCATCCCTAAAACCAACGTGATAAACTTGATGCTTGATAGTGAAGTGATTGCCGCGGTAGAGTGTGATGAGTTTGCAATTTATGCAGTAGAAACAATTGATCAAGCTTTAGAATTATTAATGTCGACTAGCGCAGGCGTTATGAATAGCACGGGCAGATACCCCCGCAAATCTATTCATGGATTGGCATTAGATAAATTATCTCACTTTGCTGAATTATTAGAAGGTGGTGAAGAGTAATTTACAAAGAGTTATTCATAAAGCACCTATACACTTTGTTCATACACGCTAAACATTTAGTTGGTTTTTATCAAGGAGAAGCTTATTTCTATTAATATTTCAACCGCTTTTTATGACTCTATATTTGATATTGAAGATGTAGGTGCGTCGCTGAATTCTTTAGAGGAAGTAACGTTAAATAATGTAAGAAGTGTATTAAACGATCCTGAACAACTGTCTAGCCATATTCCAGTATTGCCGAATATTATTCTTGAGCTAATCGAAGTATTAAAAGACCCTAATGCGGAATTTTTAGATTTTATTAAGATCATTGAAAAAGATCCTAGTTTAGCGTTAACCGTATTAAAAATTGCTAATTCAGCAAAATATTCTCGAGGTGATGGCACCATACAGTCTATAAAAAAGGCTGTTGGTATATTAGGAACAGCAGGTGTTGCTAATATTGCAACGTCAGTGCTAATGAAATCTTTAATGCCTGAGAAACCGATTTATTTTAAAAAATTTGGTCGTCAAATATGGGTACATTCACAACAATGTGCATATTTGTGCCAAATACTCGCGGTAGAGCATAATCAGAATGAATTTGATGCACATTTTTTAGGGTTAATACATGATGTAGGAAAAATTATTATTTTTGAGTCGTTATGTAACGCGCTTAGTGATGTATTGTCTGGAGAGCTGCCTGGGAGTTCCGCTTTTAAAACGCTTATGTCAGAAATGTCATTAGATATCTCTTACTCAATAGCAAAAGAATGGCTTTTACCGCAAGTTTATTGTGATGCTTTAATGGCTCAGTGCATGAGTAAATCCACGCCATTGTCCTTAGTTTTATTTAAAGCAAATATACTTAGCGAAGTGTATCTTTTACTTAAGAAGAAAAAAATCCAAGAAAAGCAGATTGAAAAATTATTAGACAAGTTAAAAATAGATAAATCTATTTGGTTAAGCTTTATGGAAAAAGCAGAAGATTTTGATTTAAGTTAAATGACCATCTGTCATTTTGTTTTGTGGTTTATCAGAAACGATAGTACCATTGTTAGTTAATTTAAAAAATACTTGTATAGTTATATGTTTTCTGTATAATGCGCGCCTCGATGAAGGGATGTTGGTTAACTACTTAAAGTAGACTGACAAAATGAAACATCGAAATGAGTAGGGGTTTTCCGCCCAATAGACTTGCCCAGCTGAACATTTCGTTTTCAGCAGAAATATAGCGTGACAATACGCTATGCGCTTTAAGTCTTCCTGGTGGTTTCCTCGTATGATGTACGCAGGTTTAAGACTTAGCAATTAAAAATTTATTCAATTCAGTGCACTTTTCATAGCAATAGTTATGCTTAAAGGTGAACTTCTTTTGTTGTTTGTTTTTTGCTAGACATTCTTTATTAGAGCTTCTTTATTAAAGACTCTCTATACCTGCCTTAAGAGAATGAAATTAAAATGACAGAACAAAACAATACTTTAAATAAAACTTCAAGCAATACTGAAAAGAATGACTCAACTATCGCTGCTGTGGGTTTTGATACTTTAGGCTTACCAGAAACATTATTATCGGCTATTACCTCTATAGGTTTTACCTCAGCTACAGATATTCAAGCTCAAACTATTCCGCCATTGTTAGCAGGTAAAGACGTATTAGGTGAAGCACAAACAGGTACAGGTAAAACAGCCGCTTTTGGTTTGCCTGCCTTAGCAAAAATTGATACGTCAATTAAAAAACCACAATTAATGGTATTAGCACCAACGCGTGAATTAGCTATGCAAGTTGCAGAAGCAATTGAATCTTTCGGTAAAAATATGAAAGGTCTACGTGTTGCTACTTTATATGGTGGCCAATCTTACGGTCCACAGTTCCAACAATTAGAGCGTGGAGCTCAAGTTGTTGTTGGTACGCCAGGTCGTTTAATGGATCATCTACGTCGTAAAAGCCTAAAATTAGGTGACTTAAAAGTATGCGTACTTGATGAAGCTGATGAAATGTTAAACATGGGCTTCTTAGAAGATATTCAGTGGATTTTAGATCATTTACCAGAAACTACACAAATGTGTTTGTTCTCAGCAACAATGCCACCAGCAATTCGCAAAATTGCTAATCGCTTCTTAAAAGATCCTGAGCATATTAAAATTGCTGCAGTGAAAAAAGCAAAAGCCAATATTACTCAATACGCATGGAAAGTAGGCGGCATTACTAAAATGACAGCCTTAGAGCGTATTGCTGAAATAGTTGATTACGATGCGATGATTATTTTTGTCCGTACTCGTAACGATACTGTCGATATTGCTGAAAAACTAGAACGTGCTGGCTATCCTGCATTAGCACTTAATGGTGATTTGAACCAAGCACAACGTGAACGTTGTATTGATCAAATGAAATCAGGTAAATCATCTATTTTAGTGGCAACTGATGTTGTTGCACGTGGATTAGATATTCCTCGTATTTCTTTAGTGATTAACTATGACTTACCGGGTGATCATGAAGCTTATGTTCATCGTATTGGTCGTACTGGTCGCGCGGGTCGTGAAGGTACTTCAATTGCTTTTGTTCGCCCACGTGAAATGTATTCATTACGTCATTATGAACGTTTAACGTCTGGTACAGTGAATATGTATGAATTACCAAATATTCAAGAACTTGGTAAAAAACGTATTGAACGTGCTCGTGATGAAATAGCTAAAGTTGTAGAGTCTAAAGACTTAGCAAGTATGCGTGAAATTATTGAAGCGATGGCAAGTGAATCAGAAATGTCGATGCTTGATTTAGCCGCAGCATTGTTATTCCAAAAACAGTTGAAGCAACCATTACAGCCGAAAGAAGATCCAAAGCCACGTCGTGATGCACGCGAACGTAACAGTAACAGTCGTGATCGTAATGATCGTAGTGGTAGAGATTCTCGTCGTGGTTCACGTGATGAGAGTCGTAGCGACAGTCGAGGTGATCGTAACAGTAACCGTGGTTCACGTGATGAAAGACCACGTAAAGCTAAAGTAAATCGTAACGATGTTGATTGGCAGACTTACCGTCTTGAAGTAGGTAAAGAACATGGCGCTCGCCCTGGTGATATTGTTGGTGCTATTGCTAATGAAATTTCGCTAGACAGCAGCTACATTGGCGCAATTAACTTGCACGACAAACATAGCTTTGTGCAATTACCTAAAGGTATTCCTGCGGACTTATTTAAGCAGTTAAAAGGTGTGCGCGTACGTCGTCAACCATTAGCTATTACTGCTTCAGAAGAGCAAGTTGAAAGACAACAAGCCCCACGTCGTCGCAGTGAACGTCCACAACGTAATAACTAATAGTTGTGTGATAATTAAATTGACCAAAGGCGCTTTATAGCGCCTTTTTTACTTTATACTGACTATAATACCAATCTCACTAACTATGTGATCATTTATACTTGTTAAAATCACCAACTACTTCGTTGTTTATTTAATAATTAACGCTGCATGGATGCAGCTTATTAGACAATGCAGGAGCATATTGTCCTGAACAACTAGTTATTGAAATAAACGCCTTGTATTTGGCTGTTTTTTCTACGTATAAAATAGATCACTTAATTAATGAAACTGGTATAATACTTAAAGTATAGGGTACTCGACCTCTCCCTCTCGCAAGTCAATTTTTACTGAAGAAGGTTTACCATCTTGATTATAAATAAAGGTGGGTAAAGTTGCTTCAACAACAGGCGCTTTCTGCACATATTCTAGTACTGCCTCTACAGATTTGAAGTGGGATAATCGTTTAAGCTGCACATGTGTTACTGGCATCAATTTAATCTCTTTTTTATCATAAAGTGCTAAAAACTCAGTGGGAGATGCCCAGCGTGAAAGATCAGTTTCCTGATCGTCATGGCTTACTGATTGCTCGAACTGATCAACGGCAATAAAAAATCGAGTATCAAAGCGAATGGGTGATCCTTCTGGTGTAATCCAGTGATCGTAAAACAGAACCTCTTTCAGGTTGATTTTTAACTGATTAGCTTTGAGGATATCCTGAAAGCTAAGATGATTTTTATTTAATGATGCTCTCTCGGTGGTACTAATATCTAAAGAATGAGGAAAACTCGCCACCATAATTCCAGCTTCTTCCAGAGTTTCTCTAATGGCGGCAATTTTATATGTCGTTAGTTGCTTATCGCTTAAAGAAATATCACTATCAACAAAATAATTACCCCAGCTTTCGCTACTGTCTTCTTTGTCTACCGCACCACCAGGAAAGACAAAAGCACTTGGTGCAAAGCTTGATTTAGCGACGCGTCTCAGCATACAAACTTCTATTCCTTGCGGTTCTACATTTCTAATCAGTACCATTGCTGCGGCTTCTCTTAACATTTTTTATTCCTCATTTTATATATAATTATTTATCTTTATTATGTGTATTATTTTTCTACGTGAAAACCAAGCCTAGCTAAATCTAATGCAAATATGCTTAATGTAACAGGCTCTGGAACTTCAGCACGAAGAAGTAAGCCATCGCCGAATTCACTATAGGCTGTTTGTATATTATTATCTAATGATCATGTTGATGCGAAAAGAATTTCACCTACTAACACTCAATAAAAGTCAGTGTAAATAAAATGATACGTCGTGCTATCAGGCATTATGTAGCTTAGCTTTCTATCAGCTGTTTTTTTAGAAAATAGTTTGTACATTTTCATTTACATAGCAATTTTACTCTCTAATGTGGTGAACCTTTCGCTATTACTTAATCCTCTAGATAATAAAGATATTACAAAATATACATCAACTTGAAGCATGATGATTACAGCAACAAGAGAAAAATAATGACTGATATTAAGAAAAATCCTCTAAAACTGTGCGGTATTGAATTTACCGAATATGCTAGTCCTGATTCTGATTTTATGGAGCAGGCTTTTTATGGTTTTGGCTTTTCAAAAACTAAAAAGTTTAAAGGTCGTGACATTGACTACTTTAATCAAAATGATATTCACTTCTTACTTAATAGAGAAACAACAGGTTTCTCAAAAGAATTTGCAAAAAGTCATGGCCCAGCTATCTGCTCTATGGGTTGGCGTGTTGAAGATGCAGATTTTGCTTTTGAACAAGCAATAAAACGAGGTGCAAAATCAGCTAAAAATGAAGAGAATAAACTACCTTATCCAGCAATTTTTGGTATTGGTGATAGCTTAATTTACTTTATTGATAATTTTTCTTCTGACCAAGGAAATGATAGTAAAAATAAAGGTTTAATATACGATACTGATTTTAATACACATGACGTACCTGTTATGGTTGAAGATAAAGGCTTTTTAGCTGTAGATCATTTAACTAATAATGTTTATCAAGGCACCATGCATAAATGGGCTGATTTTTATAAAGACGTTTTTGGCTTTACTGAAGTACGCTATTTCGACATTAAAGGTATTAAAACAGCCCTGATCTCTTATGCATTACAATCACCTTGTGGAAAGTTTTGCATACCAATTAACGAAGGTAAGGGCAATAAAGATAATCAAATTGATGAGTACCTAATAGAATATAATGGCCCAGGTGTACAGCATTTAGCCTTTATCACTGATGATTTAATTGCTTCTTTAGACAAGCTAGACCGTGATATTATTGATACTCTTCACATTGTGCCTGAGTATTATGATGAAATTTTTGACCGTGTACCTTGGGTTAAAGAAGATAAAGAAAAGATTAAAGAACATCAAATTTTAGTAGATAGCCAAGCAGATAATACTTATTTATTGCAAATATTTACTAAAAATTTATTTGGCCCTATTTTCATTGAAATGATTCAACGAGTGAATGATCAAGGTTTTGGTGAAGGAAATTTTTCAACTTTATTCAAGTCAATTGAATTAAATCAGATGGAACGAGGTGTACTCTAAGTTACTAGTATTGAGTTATTAGTTTCGAAAACACTATATTGATGTGGAGTGTCTTCGTAGTTCGGGACTTTATCGTTCGCAACTTGTTTTACTTGTTACTACTAACTGAAACATTCAGATCTTTCAAAATACCATCATACAAATTATAAACTAACCCATGTACGGTTACATTTTGTTTAGCAAGCCAAGCGTTCTGTAACGTTGTGGTTTTGCACACATTGGCTACTTGCTCAATAACATTCAATTCACACAATAAATTAACTCGCTCTTCTTCATCAGTAAGTTTATCCATAGCTTCCTTATGAAAGCGATAAACATCTTCAATATGATGTAACCAATTATCAATTAAGCCATGGCTTTTATCATCAAGAGAGGCAATTACTCCGCCGCAGCCATAATGTCCACATACAATAACATCTTCAACTTTTAGCACTTCAACGGCAAATTGAATAACGGATAAACAGTTTAGATCAGTATGAATGACTTGATTGGCAATATTACGGTGAACAAATACTTCTCCTGGTAGCATGCCAAGTAATTCATTAGCGGGAACTCTAGAATCTGAGCAGCCAATCCATAAATATTTAGGTGATTGCTGTTCTGACAATGATTTGAAAAAATTAGGATCTTCCTTTTTTACTTTGTCAGCCCATTGACGATTTTTTTCAAATAAATGTTCTATTGTGCTCATAAGGTTTTACCCGATGCTGAATATTCAATAATGACATTTTATGTCAATATTGAATTTAGTCCAAGTAAAATATGGTATTACCAGTCTATTAGGATTTATAATAGCGAATATAGTTCATCAACTTAAGTACGATATGGCAACAGCAGCAGCAATTCATATTTTAGTAAAAACTGAAAAACAAGCGTTAGGGTTAAAATCGAAATTAGATCAGGGTGCCGATTTTGCACAATTAGCGAAGAAGTTTTCAATTTGTCCATCGAAAAAGAAGGGAGGAGATTTAGGTGAGTTTCAGCGTGGTAAAATGGTAAAAGCATTTGACGATGTTGTTTTTAAGAAAGAAATATTAAAAGTACATGGTCCGATAAAAACTAAGTTTGGTTATCACTTAATTAAAACATTGTATCGAAATTAAAAGTATTATGACTAAAGTTTATCATTTTGTTCTACCTTATCCAAACCATCATTACGCTTCTTAATCTTTGCTAGTTGTTCATCTGTTAAATCAAACTTTTTAGCTGACTTTTTTAAAAGTAGAATTCCACCCAGAATAATACCTAAAGCTAAAATGATTAAAATTATCGCACTTGGAGACATAAAACCTCTTTATTAGTTTTGAATTTAATTGCTTTAGTTAAATAGTAATAGTAAAAATTACCGTTTACAGGTAACTTATCTTACCAAATTTGTACTATTATAATAATAATTTTTTGGACAAACTATGAACAAGCGTTTAAGTACTAAGCTTCTTTTTCCTACTGTTGTTGTAGGTGTTATTTTCATTTTAGCCATTTTATTTTCACCTGATACATTAGGTAAATATAGCGTATTAGCTATTGTCATTGGCTTGGTTGCAACACAGCTTATATTTAATACGGTTTATTTTTCAAAGCAGTTAACAGTGCGAATTGCTAATTTGAAAACTTATCTAGATTTAGTTGTTAGCACAGAGCAAGCCCCATCTAAGCCGCTAACTGATGATACTAAAGATGATTTAGGTGAGATTACCAATGAACTAAGCCGTTTTATTGTTGGCTTAGCTGACGTGATTAGTGAAATCCGTCGTGAATCAGAATTATTGAGCCAAGGCTCAGATAAGTTATCAATGCAAATGAAAGAATCTGTCAGTGCTGTTGATGAGTCAGTTGGTCAAGTAGAGCAAATGGCACAATCAATTGAAGAGGTTGCTACTACATCTTCAGTCTTATCAAATAATGCCGAGCAAGTAAGTGAAACAACCAGTGTTGTTATGACCACATTACATCAAGGGATCTCGTCTTCTAATACAAGCCAAAATACTATTGAATTATTTGCCAAAGAAGTTGAAAGTATGTCGAATGATTTAGGAGTATTACAAGAAGAAAGTGCTCGAATTGGATCAGTACTCGATGTTATTCGTGGTATTGCCGACCAAACCAACTTATTAGCATTAAATGCGGCTATTGAAGCTGCAAGAGCTGGTGGGCAAGGCCGAGGTTTTGCGGTTGTTGCCGATGAAGTAAGAGAGTTAGCTCACAGAACTCAAAAATCTACTGTTGAAATTCAATCTATGGTGGAAGGCTTGCAAACTAAAACGTCTAATGCTGTTGTCGCAGTTAGTAGAGGGCTAGATTTATCTAAAGAAAGTTTATCTCAATCAGCAGGTGTTGTTATGGCACTAGAACAAATCAGCCAAGCATTTGAAGAGGTTGACAGCTTAACTTCACAAATAGCACATGGTACTCAAGAGCAGCAAAGAGCCACTGCTTCTATTAATGACAGTATGATGGCTGTTGTTTCGCTAAGCCGGGATATTAATGAAGGGTTTACTTCTGTTGCAGAGCATGCAAATCAACAGCAGCAAACTTCAGATGAAATTGATATTACATTAAATCGTATTTGTGTGTAGGTTATCGGTATAAAAAATAGGAAAGGGGTTTATCTTATATTACTTCTTTCCTTCTTGATTTCTTTGCTTTGCAAGTGTTTGAAGCTGTTTAGATTGTTCATGTAAACTGGTGCGCACTAATACTTCTCTGTCATCTTCACGAATAAAATGAAATATCACTTTGTGTAAATAAACATCATGATTTTGTTCTACTTCAATTACTTCACCATAACAATATACGCCACAATTTTCACTTAAGAGAAAAATTTTCATTTCTAATAGTTGTGCTAATTCATAAGGTTTTCTAGCCGTAAATGATAACCCTCCACCACCAAATTGAACGCCTTGATAGCGGTGAACTTCATCATCTTGCTGACTTAGAATGTATCCAATAAGTAAGTCTATTTTTGATGATTGGTGGTTTAAAAATTCTACTAACTGGCTAGCGACACCAGAGAGTGCTTGTAGAGGTCGCAATGCTGCTTGATCTATACTTGACATATCACTAGCCATTTTAAATGGCGTTGGCATATCAATTAAAAACTGCTCAAAACTTGCTCCCTTATCTGCGGTAAGAGGTAGGATATTAAGTGTAAACTCATGTTTAATAGCAAAAAACTCATGGTATTTTGTTAACTTTTGCTCAATTGTTTCGGGGGTTACTGATGTCACTTTTATATTCATCTCTTGATTTGAGGGCATTTTGATAAAATCTTATTGATTAACAGTGTTATAGCAGATGCTAGCCTATTAGAATATCTTTTATTAATTCTTGGTTAACAAAAACGTAAAACTATAACAGGCTGTGTTATGCTTACTTATCTATTTTTATTTTATTACTTCTCACAAGAATATTAAATGTTTCAACCTGTTAGCCTATTTATTGGTTTACGTTACAGCCGCAGTAAAAGTCGCACAGGCTTTATTTCTTTTATTACTTTTTTCTCAACCGTAGGTATTTTACTTGGCGTTGCTTCATTGATCACGGTTGTTTCTGTGATGAACGGCTTTGAAGGTGAATTAAAAAAACGCATTTTAGGTATTGTGCCACACGTAATAGTTTCCCAAAAATTTAACAATATTTCTCAAGAGTTTAGCGCTACAAAAAAAGAAACCTTTACAGCATGGCCAACCTTGAGGGAGCAGTTATTGCAGTTGCCACATGTTGAGCAAGTAACGCCTTTTTTAAGTAGTGAAGCACTTATTCAATCATCGGTAAATTTACAAGGTGTTTTGTTACAGGGAATAGTTCCTAAGTTTGAGCAAAATAATATTATCAACCAAAGCATGATCTCTGGCTCGCTCAATAGCTTGTCAGAACAAGCTTATGCTGTTGTTATTGGTCGCTCTTTGGCAAATAAATTAAAAGTATCACTGCAAGATACTGTTCGACTTGTTTTACCAAATAAAACCATATTTACGCCTATGGGCAGAATTCCTGTGCAGCGTAAGTTTGTTGTCAGTGGCATTTTTGATGTTGGCTCGCAAGTTGATGATGCCATGGTGTATGTGCACAGCAAATATGGCGCTAAATTATTGCGCCGCAAAGGTGACGGCATTGATCAATTGCGATTGTATTTAGATGATGCCTTTAATGCTAACCAAGTTGCTGATGCACTAATGACGCTCAACGAAGAAGAGCTTGCTATAAACAAGTTAACTTTTACCACATGGTACGATAGCCAAGGTGCACTTTTTTCTGCCGTTAACATGGAGAAAAAAATGATGTGGTTAATGCTGAGTTTAATTGTAGCGGTGGCGGCCTTTAATATTGTTTCTGCTCTGGTTATGGTGGTAGTTGAAAAGCAGGGGGAGATAGGTATTTTGCAAACTTTGGGTTTGTCGAGAATAGGTATAGTGAAAATATTTATAACCCAAGGGATGGTTAATGGCTTATGGGGCGTGACACTAGGCAGTGTTGTTGGTGTGTTAATTGCCTTGAACTTAAATGAAATATTAGCAACCTTTGGTCTTAATATTTTAGGTGGTGGTTATGCTGTGCAAGCTTTACCAGTACAGCTTCAACCCGAAAATGTGCTTGTTATTATTGTTTGTGCGTTAGCAATGAGTTTTATCGCAACTTTATATCCAGCTTTTCAGGCATCTAAAACTCAACCGGCAGAGGTTTTACGTAATGAGTAAGGTTTTACATTGTAGTCAATTATCTAAATCATATCAGCAAGGCAATATAAAAACTAACGTCTTGAATAACTTAGAATTGACCGTTGAAAAAGGAGAATTACTTGCTATTGTTGGTAGTTCAGGTTGCGGTAAAAGCACTTTTTTACATCTTGCTGGAGCATTAGATTTACCTAGTTCAGGTGAGGTCTTTATTAATGATGTTAATATTTTAACGCTATCAGATAAACAAAGAGCCGCTTTTCGAAATCAACATATTGGTTTTATTTATCAATTTCATCATTTAATGATGGAATTTACTGCGCTTGAAAATGTCGCTATGCCCTTGTTGATCCGAGGTGATAAACCTAAAGAAGCCATAGCTGCAGCAACTGAAGTATTAACCCAAGTTGGCTTAGCTCATCGTATTCATCACAGGCCAAGTGAGTTATCAGGCGGTGAAAGGCAACGTACTGCAATTGCGAGAGCGTTAGTGACTAAGCCGTCATTAATTTTAGCCGATGAGCCAACGGGAAATTTAGATAGTGATACTGCAGAGCAGATCTATCAATTAATTCGCAGCTTAAATCAAAGTGTACAAACGAGTTTTGTCGTTGTTACCCATGATATTTCTTTAGCAATGCGTATGGACAGACAATTAAAGTTGGATCATGGCAAACTGGCTCCTTTTGTTGAACTAGAAGCGGCTGCTAAGCCTGAGCCGTTTGTTAATGATAAAAGCCAGAGCTTCTAATAATGTCTAATTTACCTTCTGCCAACAGCGGTGCTTCTAATTGTAATATCGCCCAACAGAGAGCTAAACTTTCAATATTTAAACCTTTAAGTGTTTTTTTAGCTTTGCGCTATGTTCGTAGCCGTCACGGTCATGGCTTTTCTACCTTTATATCAGCATCTTCAACTATTGGTATTGCTTTAGGTACTATGGTGCTAATCATTGCGCTAAGTACTATGAATGGTTTTGAGCGTGAATTAGCCGATAAGCTACTCTCTATTGTGCCTCATGCTGAATTAATGTCGGTAAAGAAACCTATATCAGATTGGCCAACGAGTGTTCAGCAAGTACAGAAAAATCCACAAGTAGTTGCCGCAGCGCCAGTGATTACTTTAACAGGGATGATGCAATACAAGACACAACTTAAAGCACTAGAAATTAGAGGTGTTGATGTTAATTTAGAAACCCTTGTTTCAGATATTGAAAAATATATGGTTAAAGGAAGTTGGCAGGCGCTAGCAAGCCCATTTCGTAGCGATAGTTTAGACACTGAAAACGTCGACAGAGGGATTATCATTGGCGCTGGTGTTGCGAAAAAATTATCAGTAAAACTGGGTGATAAAGTGCAAATATTATTGCCCTCTACCAATGCGTTAGCGGATGATTCGGTAAAACAAAATGTGTTTGCAGCACCTTTGAAACGTCAGGTTAAAATTGTTGGGATCTTTAAATTCGGTGGCACCATTGATGAAACCCTTGCTTATATTTCATTAAAACAAGCAGCTGAGATCAAAGGTTACCAAGTAGGTGAAGCTCAAGGAATTCGACTAAAGGTAGATAATGTTTTTGCTGCACCAAGTGTTGCCCGAGCTATTGCTTATAATTTTAATCATTATGTTTATATTATGGACTGGACACGTACCCAAGGGCACCTATTTAATGATATACAAATGGTTCGTATGGTGATGTTTATTGTTTTAGTACTTGTTATTGCGGTTGCTAGTTTTAATATTGTTTCTACTCTGATTATGGCTGTAAATGATAAAAAAGGTGATATAGCTATTCTTAAAACCATGGGGGCTAGTCGTAAATTAATCATGCTAACCTTTATTTACCAAGGTTTAGTTAACGGTCTGTTAGGAAGTCTTATTGGTGCTGTTTTAGGTGTTGTTTTGGCATTAAATCTTGCTAGCATTGTTGTTTTCATTGAAAAGTTATTTACACTGAAGTTACTGTCGGCTGATGTTTATTTTATTGATCATATTCCTAGCCAACTCAACATGCCAGACGTTTATATTACCGTGATAACTGCGCTCATTATGTCATTCCTTGCTACTATTTACCCTGCTTGGCGAGCAACCAAAATAGAACCAGCGCAAGTGTTAGGCCAGTTATAAGTTTATACTTATAATCTTGAATTCGCTTCAAATAACTTGTATTAATAAAATAAAATAAAGATGAAGTTGAATATCAGGCAAAAAAAAGCCCACAAAATTTTTGCGGGCCAACTTAAGTATCAAGTTGATAGAAGGAAGTCTTTTTCAAAGAGAGAATTCCATGAAGCATGTCAGAGAGAAAAGATAACAAATTACCTAAAAAGTATCATTTCAAAAGTTATCTGGTTAATGATGTCTCTATGGGGAATAGTATGTCATCACTGTGTTAACTCAGAAAACAATAGTATTTTAGCCACAACCCACCTTACTGACAAACTAATAAAAATACATCTTCACATTAGAAAAACTAATGTATCATTTTGGTGGTTCGAATATCACTAAAATGGTTTTGCATGCACTATAAATGTGTTTTGTTTTTTAGAAGATTAGTTATTTAGTTTTAGACCCGTTGAAGGTGTAACTTTTCATAGTGATTTAACGTTATGCTAAAAAAGTAAACTTTTTGCTATGAAAATGTAAATATTCACTAACTTCACCTTGTTTGTCGGCTAGGTTATCTATTAATATAGGTTCACTTGAAGATGTAGTCTTAGAAACCCTATTATAAATGTCAAAAACAGTGTCGAAGAGCAGCCAAAATTATTCATTAAGAGTTTACTATGAAGATACTGACGCCGGTGGAATTGTTTACTATGCCAACTATTTAAAGTTTTTCGAGCGTGCTCGTACAGAGTGGCTTAGAGAGCTTGGAATTAATCAAGCAAACTTTTTAGAACAAAACATAGGTTTTGTGGTCAGAAAGGTTGAAATGGACAATCTTGCTTCGGCAAAGTTAGATGACTTACTTAATGTAAATTCCACTATAACTAAGTTAAAGCGTGCTAGTTTGGTTTTTCATCAACAAATAACTAACCAAACACAGCAAGTTATATGTACAGCGACAGTACGTGTTGCTTGTGTTAATTTCCAAAGTCATGACTCTCAAGGAGTAAAACCCATGGCTATTCCAGAATCTATATTAGGAGCGTTTAAACGTGTCTGCTGAATTTTCAATTTTTGAGCTTGTGTTAGAAGCCAGTTTACTGGTTAAGTTTGTTATGTTGGTATTGTTAGGTTTTTCAATTGCCTGTTGGGCAATGATTTTTCAGCGCCGAAAAGCGTTGAATTTGGCTAAACAACAATTAAAGGATTTTGAGGATAAATTTTGGAGTGGAGCTGATTTAAGTAAACTTTATAGTGAAGTATCTGCTAAAAATCAAATACAAGGAATTGAAAGCTTGTTTGTAGCTGGCTTTAAAGAGTTTGCTCGTTTGCGTAAAAGCCATATTGATAACCCACAAACAATTGTTGATGGTACACACCGCGCTATGCGAGTTGCACTATCACGTGAGGTAGATAGTTTAGAAGTTCACTTACCTTTTATGGCAACAGTAGGCTCTATTAGCCCTTATATTGGTTTATTCGGAACGGTATGGGGCATAATGAACTCATTTATTGGTTTAGGCTCAGTACAACAAGCGACATTATCTATGGTAGCACCAGGTATTGCTGAAGCACTTATTGCTACGGCAATGGGTTTGTTTGCTGCAATTCCAGCGGTAATAGCCTTTAATCGCTTTAGCCATAAAGTTGAAAAACTTGAAAATAGCTATGGTAATTTTATGGAAGAATTTGCCAGTATTTTACAGCGTCAAACCGCTATTGAAAAACAAGCTTAGGTAAGGACGATATAATGTATCAAAGAGTTAGGCGCCGTAAAGTTGCTGAAATCAACGTCGTTCCTTATATTGACGTTATGTTAGTGTTGTTAATTATTTTTATGGTTACGGCACCACTAATAACGCAAGGCGTGAAAGTTGACTTACCACAAGCTCAAGCTGAGCCATTAGACAAAGATACCAAGCCACCACTTGTTGCATCAGTTGATGCTCAAGGCCGTTATTATGTTACGTTAGGCGATAATGACAAAGAGCCATTATCGGCTGAAGAAGTCGCCACTTTAGTAAAAGCACATTTAGTTGTAAATCCTGATACGCCTGTTGTGGTAAATGCAGACGGTGCTGTTTCATATGATGCTGTTATTCAGTTAATGGTGCTGTTGCAGCAGGTTGCGGGTGTACCTTCTGTAGGGCTAATGACAGATTCTCTGGAGAACTAACGTGATACTGAAGTACGATCGCACCACACTAATTAAAGCTATATGGTTAAGCATTTTTTTGCATGTAGCTTTAATTCTGGTGCTTTTTATGGGTGATTTTGCCACTGAAACTAAGCCAAAGAAAAATACTTCCGCAGCTCAAGAGGTTAAACCTATTGAAGCTACGATTGTTGATGCAGCTAAATTGCAAAAAGCAATTAACAAAATTAAAAAACAAAAAGCAGACGATTTATCTGCAGAAAAAAGACGACTTAAAAATATTGAAAAACGAGCTAATGATGCGAAGAAACGTCGCGCAAGAGAAGAAGCACGTATTAAAAAGCTAGAGAAGCAACGTAAGAAAAAAGAACAAGAGAAAAGACTAGCAGATAAAGCAGCAAAAGAATCTAACGTAAAAGCGGCTAAAGCTGAAAAAGTAAGAAAGCAAAAAGAACAAGAAAAACAAAAAGCTGAAAGTGCTGCTGCACAGGCTCGTACTAAACGATTAGAAGCAGAGGCAGCAGCGAAAAAAGCGGAGGATATCCGTAAAAAACAAAGAGATGAACGTAAGCGTAAAGAAAAAGCTGCGGCAGATAAAGCCGCAAGTGAAAAGCTACTTGCAGAACAAATGGCCGCTGAAATGGCAACACGTAATAAAGCACGTAAGCAGCAAATGATGTCTGAAATTCAACGTTATGCCGCACTTATTACCAATGTTATTGATCAAAATATGATTAATGATCGCTCTACGATGGAAGGAAAGTCTTGTAAATTAATGATAAGTCTTGCACCATCAGGTTTCGTTACGCAAGTTAGCGTTGTAAGTGGTAATGCTGTTGTTTGCGAAGCAGCTAAACGTGCTGTATATAAAGCTGGAACGTTACCCGTTTCAAAAGATCCTGAAATATTTAAAGAAATGCGGAATATTGATGTAACGGTAGTACCTGAATTTTAGAACAAAACTTTAAACTATATAAAATGTATTTAAAAACGGCTATGTTCTTGCTAATTGTTGTTATAAATATAATATTTGATTTTATTACGTTTTGTAGGAGAGGATTTATCCTCGAGAACTTCGCGGTTAAAACTGCTCCTACACGTGAAATCATATCAACAGCAGTTAAATGCAACAGAGTCTTAAAAATAAGTAGAAAATAATAATGAAAATAAAATTACTCCTTGGGCTTTTTATAACCTTTCTTTCAACCTCTGCTACGGCAACACTTGAAATAGTGATCACTGGCGGTATTGATAGTGCGCGGCCTATAGCTGTTGTTCCGTTTCAATGGCAAGGCGTAGGAGAACTCCCAGAGCAAGTATCTAAAGTAATCAGTGATGATTTATTGCGCAGCGGTAAATTTAGCCCGATCAGTGCAGACAAGTTTCCCCAATTACCTACTTCTTCAAATAATATTGATTACAGTGCGTGGGCAAGTACCGGGGTTGAAGCTATTCTTATTGGTACTATTGATGAAACAACATTAGGTCAATACCGTGTTAGTTACCAATTAGTTGATGTAATTCGTGGTCAAATTACTGGCGGACAAACATCTATGCTAAGTAATGGTGAGTTAGTACAAACTCAAGATCATATTTTAAGTCAACGCAGCGCTCAAATAAGTAGTGAACAATTTCGCCGTTACGCACACACTATTAGTAATGCTGTCTATGAGTCATTAACTGGCTTTAAAGGCGCTTTTCTTACTCAGATAGCTTACGTTATTGTTCGTGATCAAGGAAAGTTTCCTTATCAACTAGCATTTGCCGATTATGATGGTTTTAATGAACAAGTGTTGCTAAGTTCTAATGAACCTTTAATGTCACCATCATGGCATGCTGATGGTGAGCAGTTGGCCTATGTTTCTTTTGAAAATCGTCAAGCGCAAATTCATTCAATGAATATTTATACTGGTGAGCGTCAGTTAATTAGTTCATTTAAAGGTATTAATAGTGCGCCACGATTTTCACCTGACGGTAGCAAAATGGCAATGGTCTTATCTAAAGATGGCAATCCAGATCTTTATGTGATGACCTTAGCAACAAAGAAATTACGCCGAGTAACACGCAATCGAGCGATAGATACAGAGCCAAGTTGGGCTCCAGATGGAAATTCTTTAGTATTTAGTTCAGAACGGGGTGGTAAACCTCAGCTTTATCGCGTAAATTTAGTCGATGGTAGAGTTAAGCGATTAACCTTTAACGGTGAAGTAAATTTAGGCGGCTCTATTACACCTGATGGTAAACAATTAATCATGGTTAATAGAACACGTGGTCAGTACCGTTTAGCTAAACAAGAATTAGACTCAGGTTTATTTCAAGTGTTAACGAAAACTCGCTTAGATGAATCACCTAGTGTTTCACCAAATGGCGGAATGATAATATATAGCACTTTACATAATAATAGGCAGGTTCTAGGATTAGTTTCTGTAGATGGTCGCTTTAAAGCACGTTTACCAGCGCTTGACGGGCAAGTTAAGTCTCCTGCTTGGTCACCATTTTTATAGGTTATGATACCTCTACAAACTATTTATTGTATATAAAAAAAGAATTGAATAATTTTAAAATTACACTTTTGCAAAAATAAGGAAAATAACATGCGCTTAAATAAAACTCTAAAGAATGTAGCTATTGCTTTACCACTTTTGGCCTTAGCAGCTTGTAGCTCTAATGATGCATCAAATGAGCAATCTACAGTTGATACTAATACTGAATTTTCTCAACAACAATCAGCTGAAGAGACTGTAAAAGTACAAGCCGCCAAACGAGCAGCTGAAATTCAAGAGCAAGAACGTCAACAATTAGCAAAATTACGTTCTGAACATATAATTTACTTTGGTTTTGATGTTTCAAATGTTACTGAAGACTTCTCTAGTATTTTAGACGCGCATGCAACATTTTTAAATGCTAATTCAGATGTTAAAGTATTAATTGAAGGTCATGCTGATGAACGTGGTACGCCTGAGTACAACATTGCTTTGGGTGAGCGTCGTGCTAAAGCTGTTGTAACTTACTTAGAAAATATGGGTGTATCTGCGGATCAACTTTCTGTCGTTAGTTATGGTGAAGAAAAGCCAATGGTTAAAGATCGCTCTGAAGATGCTTTCTCTAAAAACCGTCGTGCAGTCATTGTTTACTAAAAGCTGTTGACCAATTATATCGGAAGAAAAATGAAACTAACCCTTTCAAGTAAAACGGTTTTATTTGGCTTTGTTTTGACTGCTAGTACTTCTGCTGTGCTAGCGGTTCAAGCGCCAGTTATTGATGTAAGCTCGTCTGCTTTAACTAGTCAAAACTCTAGCTCTTTAACTGAGCAGTTAGTGAGTGTTGAGCGAAAACTTGACTCTCGCAATCGAGCTCAGGTTAACATTCAACGTCAACTTGATGATTTGCAAACTCAGGTCAATGAATTACGTGGTGTTACTGAGTTACATACACATCAGCTATCCCAAGTGCTTGAACGTCAACGAGAGTTGTATCAAGAGCTTGATAGACGTGTTAGTGAAGCATTAAAGCCAACAACAAACGTACCTACAGCTATTGCTGCTGATGTTTTAACGGCATCAAAAGATTATAGTGATAATTTAACTGAAAATGAAGCTTATGATAAAGCGCTTAACTTAGTACTTAAAGATAAGCGGTATGAACAAGCTATTCCTGCATTTCGCAATTTTAACCAAACTTATCCCCAATCAACCTATGCGCCTAATGCTCATTATTGGCTAGGACAGTTATTGTTTAATAAAGGGGAGCTAGCACAAGCCGAACAAGAATTTTTTACTGTGGTTCAGCAGTTTAAAGATTCAAATAAAAGGCCTGATGCATTATTGAAGTTAGCGATGGTTACACAGCAACAGAAAAATGCAGATAAAGCGGTACAACTGTATCGTCAACTGTTGAGTGAATATCCAGATTCAACCTCTGCACAATTAGCAAAACCTCGTTTAGATAATTTAACTCAATAACTTTAACCGTGATGATTTCATTTTTTAATATTTATTGCTGACAAAACTAGCGTTTTGCCTTGTTTTTAAGCAAACAAAAAATAATAATGAAAAAAAATGAAATTTGTTGTTGCACTAAATTTTTTAATCAGTATTATATGCGGCGCGTTGAGGCAGCAACCTTAACACAATGTCGGCCGTTAGCTCAGTTGGTAGAGCAGTTGGCTTTTAACCAATTTGTCGAAGGTTCAAATCCTTCACGGCCGACCACTTATTAAAGTTTCGATGATCGATGTCGAAATGAAAACACTCGACTACAGAGTTTAAATGGTAGGTTGGGATTTATTCCATCAAAACAATATGTCGGCCGTTAGCTCAGTTGGTAGAGCAGTTGGCTTTTAACCAATTTGTCGAAGGTTCAAATCCTTCACGGCCGACCACTTCTTAAAGTTTCGATGATAGATATTTAATTTCGAAATGAAGATACTCCACTGCAGAGTTTAAATGGTAGGTTGGAATTTATTCCATAAAACAATATGTCGGCCGTTAGCTCAGTTGGTAGAGCAGTTGGCTTTTAACCAATTTGTCGAAGGTTCAAATCCTTCACGGCCGACCACTTCTCGTTAGTTCCATTTTAAGTATCTCAATTTTCAAATCGAGTCCAATCTTTTGACGATGATTTATAAATAATAGTGATAAACCTATAGTACACATTCTCTTTGCATTCCTTTATAATTGCCACGTTTTAAAACAACTTGTTTTGTAGAAAATAATAGAGATTAATCATGAGCCAAACTAATTTAGCCGTCGACTTTGATTTTCAATTCCCAGCAAAGCCTAAGCTTTTGTCTAAGAATGAAAAAGTTCTATATAAAGATAAAATCAAACGACTCCTGAAAGAAAAAAATGCCGTATTGGTGGCTCATTATTATACTGATCCTGAAATTCAAGCGCTTGCCGAAGAAACAGGCGGTTGTGTAGCTGATTCATTAGAAATGGCGCGTTTTGGTAATCAACACCCAGCAAAGACATTAATTGTTGCTGGTGTAAAATTCATGGGCGAAACGGCTAAAATTTTAACACCGGAGAAAACGGTATTAATGCCTGAGCTTGAAGCAACTTGCTCATTAGACTTAGGATGTCCTATTGAAGAGTTCTCAGCATTTTGTGATCAACACCCAGAACATACTGTTGTTGTGTACGCAAATACATCTGCGGCTGTTAAAGCACGCGCTGACTGGGTTGTAACCTCAAGCATCGCTTTAGAAATAGTTGAAATGCTTGAAAGTGAAGGTAAACCAATTCTATGGGGGCCAGATAAACACCTTGGCTCGTATATCGAAAAAGAGACTGGCGCAAAAATGTTAATGTGGCAGGGTGCATGTATCGTGCATGATGAATTTAAGGCTAAAGCTTTACGTGATTTAAAAGCTCAATACCCGGAAGCAGCTGTTTTAGTTCACCCTGAATCACCAGCAAATGTTGTAGAAATGGCAGATGCTGTTGGTTCAACTAGCCAATTGATTAAAGCTAGCCAAGAAATGCCTAATCAGCACTTTATTGTTGCTACAGATCAAGGTATTTTTTACAAAATGGAGCAAACTAGCCCAGAAAAAACGTTTGTAGCGGCGCCAACAGGTGGAAATGGCGCTACTTGTCGGAGTTGTGCTAATTGCCCTTGGATGGCAATGAATGGTCTGAAATCTATCGCAGATGCGTTAGACAGCCCATTAGGAAGAGAAATATCGGTAGATGCCACTTTAGCGGAAAAAGCCTTAAGACCACTTCACAGAATGTTAAACTTTGCTGCAGAGAATAAACTAAAAGTTAAAGGAAATGCATAGCTAAGTATTTAAAGCTTCCATATAGCTTAAACAATAACTTGATTTTTAAGTGCTTATCATTGATTTCTGCTTGCGTGTTAATGACTTTTTATCTACCATAGCGCAGCAATATAAATACAAAGGTGACGTGTCCGAGTGGCTGAAGGAGCACGCCTGGAAAGTGTGTAAAGGGCAACCTTTCGAGAGTTCGAATCTCTCCGTCACCGCCATATCAAGGTTCTACAAGAACCGATTAGAATCCGAACCCTATATAAGTGATTATTAACCGGAAGTGGAAACCAAAAGTAAATGGCTATTTACTTTCATTTTTGAGTACGCGCTCTTGTTTAGCCAAACTCCTTCTAATATTTCTTATTCCAATCTAGAGGCTCAAAGCCTTTAAGTAACCTACATGACTTGAGCTGTTCTATGGCTACTTTATAAGCTTGTTCAATGAATTTGACATCATTAAATTCCTGATAAGTCTCATAAGGACCACGTACTATCGGTTCTGCAATAATTTGGTAATTTATAAAGTAGATTTTATTAGCTATGAATGTTTTTTCAATATGCATATCTTTAAATAACATCATTGCATGTGCTGGTCTACTCATGAAAGGCATAGCAGCAGTAACCTTATGGGTACTAGGTGTTACATCTCTAATGATAAAAGATCCCTCAGCTAACCCTCCTGTTTTATTGCCATCAATAAGTATATCGATAAATGCGCCAGCATAATCATTTGTTGAGTTAACACCTTTTTTATAAATAACTAATCTTGCCTTATCTTTTGGAACTTGTGATAAATGGTTATTAGAGAATAACTCTCCATATTGAGGAATAGAAGAACATCCAAACAAAAGAGTATTGAATAACACAATTAATAGCAGTTTATACATTTTTGAAATCTCTTTATATTTAATGTAATGATAATAAAATATAAGCATCATTTTAAAATTATTTAACTTCTGTGTTAGTTAAAGTTTTAGTCGTTTTAGCCATTTCAGGGGATTCACTTTTGTTAATTAATCTTGTACTTGAACCCCGTAACAGTACCCCTAAAATAATTGATTGGCAATAAATTTTAATAAACGCTAATAACCATTGTTTATGGCTGTGGAGTACTGTTTATGGAGTTTTAGACGAAAAAAAAGACGCTAAAAGCGTCTTTGATTCTATATTTTGGTGGAGCTGGCGGGAATCGAACCCGCGTGCAAAAAACCTACATCCTCGGTACTACATGCTTAGTCGCTCATTTATTTAACCAATTAGACGCCAAGCGACAGGCTTCGTCATGGTGAGCTTGATACTATTTCGCGGTTCAGCCTCAAGCATGCTTC
>Ga0209826_1000042_pt1 | contig 78068 bp, 69 predicted proteins | sample GOMGulsemesocosm_5_FD_184637 | JGI IMG/M metagenome (GOLD analysis project Ga0209826, IMG submission 184637) | Methane-oxidizing microbial communities from mesocosms in the Gulf of Mexico - GOM15C Gulf of Mexico (SPAdes) (version 2) | ecosystem: Environmental > Aquatic > Marine > Cold seeps...
TTCAACGTAAATCTAGAACTCACCTGTTCACCTTATTCCAACCGCTACTAATCGTTAAGTTTACTGTCCTAAATAATTTTAAATTGTTCGTATTTCAAATAAAATTTAACATTATATATACACAGTATACAATATAATGTATATATAGTGCTGCACTGCAACTGTATACAATATAATGCATCCATATCGTACACATTAATTTGTAGTGCTCTAAAAATTATAAATACAATAAATGTACCTAAGGAATATTAATGATTATCAATAAAAAATTTAAGCTATCAGCATTATCAATTTCGCTGCTATCTATAGCTTCAAGTATTGCAACACCGACCTTTGCCGCTGATGAAGAACAAATAGAAAAAATCATGGTCACTGGCTCACGTATTGCTCGTGCAGAAGTTGCCTCTACATCTCCAATTACTGTAGTAACTAAAGCTCAGCTTACGAACCTTGGTATTTCTGATGTTAGCTCAGCATTACGCCGTTTGCCTGCCATTACAGGTAACAGTAGAAATAATCAAAGTAGCTCGGGTGCATGGAATATTCAAACAGCAACACTTCGCGGCATTGAAGCGACCAACACGCTTGTTTTACTCAATGGCCGACGCATGGTTGGCTCTGATGAAGATGGTTTAGTTGATCTTTCTTCAATTCCATTTGAAGCCATTTCACAAATGGAGGTATTAAAAGATGGTGCCTCTGCTATCTATGGTTCAGATGCCATTGCCGGTGTAATAAACATTATCACTCACCGCGGTTACGAAGGTTTTGAAGTCAATGCACGTTATGGTCAATCATCAGAAGGTGATGCTGATGAGCGTGAAGTTGGCTTACGCTTGGGCTTTAGCACCGATAAAGGTAGTGTGCTTATTGCTGCATCATCTAAAAATAATGCAGGTTGGTTAGAAAAAGATCGTTATATGACCAAGGATATTGATCAAACCTATTTAGGACATGTAAATAGGGGCTCTAGCACAGCACCCAATGCCAAGCTTTCAGGTTTTGGCTTAGAAGCTGGTAACTGGACAATACTTGATGCTAATGATCCTCTAGGGTCAACAGTACCTTACGATTACAGCACTATGAGTTATAACTATAGGGCTGTTCAATCCGGTGCGAATGATAATAAAAGCAACAGCATTTATATTAGTGCTGATTATGACATAAATGATGATATCAACTTTTTTAGCGAATTTTCACTTTATGATGGTTTTGTTCGAGGAAATCAGGCTCCCCCTGGTGTAGATACTGGTTGGTATGCCGGAGGCTCTGAAACACCTGACGCTTTTTTACGTTATGATGATGCAGATGGCAATCACTTTGGTGTTGGAGCTAATCAAAAATATAACCCATACGGCATAGCAGGTAATGTTGCCAGACGCTTTAGTGAATATGGCCCGCGTATTTATGAAACAGAGAGTACGGTGTTACGTTACACCTTAGGGTTACAAGGTACTATATTTGAAGAGTACGATTGGGAAATGAATTTCTCAAGTCAGTCTGGTGACATGACTCTTACTGCCGGTACGCAACCCTCAATTATTATGATTGAACGTGCTCTATCAAACGAGTGTGAAACAGCAGCAGATCCAAACTGTGTTGCCTTAAATGTATTTGGCCCTGAAGGTTCGATTACTAATGAAATGTTAGATTTCATCAATGTTACCCAACCAACCACAACAAATAGCAATAGCCTCATGTTTATGCAAGCGCATATCTCTGGCCCTATTATGGAATTACCTGCCGGTGATATGATGTTCTCAACGGGTTTAGAATACCGTGAAGATCAATTGTCAATGGGAGCAGACCAAGCACAGGCTACAGCAACATTTGATGTTTCATGGGGCGGCACCACCACTCCAGTAAATTCACCTGTGCGTGAAATTACTGAAATGTATCTCGAATTATCTGTGCCAGTACTAGAGAATTTACACTTTGAAGCTGCAGGTCGTTATAGTGACTACAGCGATATTAATGAAAGTACCTTTAACCCTAAATTTGGTTTAAGTTATCAACCACTTGATATATTAAAACTTCGTGCAACGTATAGTACTGGTTTCCGAGCACCAACGATGGCCGAAATGTATCAAGGTAAAACAATAGTACTTGGTGAAGTATATGATCCATGTAACCTTGAAAATAAAGAAGGCTTTATTGCTGACACTCCGGCATGTAATGCTTTAAATTTAGACCCTGGCAATATGGTGAATGGTATTCAAAATATTACAGTTGTTGGTGGTGGTAACCCTGATCTTTCGCCAGAAGAAGCTGAAAATATGACTTTAGGTATGGCATTAGAGCCAATGGAGAATTTATCACTGACCCTTGATTATTTTGCCATTGAGCAAACTAACGTTGTATTTACAAGTGATCGCTACGTTATAGATCAACACCATGCTGGAAATCCTGACTATGCTAATGATGTTCAACGTGCTGGCAATGGCACAGGCTATGTTCAAGAGATTTTTTCTCCCGCAAATAATGTTGCTGCTCGTAACTTAGCTGGTATTGATTTCAATGCTAACTATTTATTATCAACTAATATTGGCGAATGGCGCTTTAACCTAGACACCACTTTTGCAACTAAGTTTGAAGTTCAAGATGTTAGTGGTAACCCATTTAGAGATATTACCGGCACTTATGATAATGCCTTTGGTAGTATTCCTGAAGTTAAGGCAGCTTTCCAATTGGATTGGTCGATGGATAAGCTCCGCGCAACTTGGGATTTGACTTATAACTCTGATATCGAAGCAACTGAAACTGATGTAATGGAGGCAACAACCTTCCATAACATGCAAGTTGGCTACTTTATTGAAGACATAGAAACCGACGTAAATTTTGGTGTACAAAACGTGTTTGATACTAAAGCACCGTTCCTGAAAGCTACCTTAACATCAACCGATGATAGTCTTTACTCTCACCGTGGAAGATTCTTATACGTTAGTTTCAAAACATCATTTTAAAAGCTTAAGTTAACATTAACTTCCTTTTTAAAGCCACATTAAGTTATTTAATGTGGCTTTTTTATATTTGAACAAGGCTGAATTAATACCATGAAAACTAAAATAAATTTATTGATAATATTATTACTCTGTGTAAATTTTTCAAGCACGGCCGAAAATGTAAATAAATCAGATTATCGTGTGCCAAGTGCTGATGATCTTTTATATCTAGAACTAGATATTGGTCTTGTAATTATTGAGTTAAATCCACTGTTTGCACCTAAGCACATTGCTCAGATAAAAAAACTGGCACGTAGCAACTTTTATAATGGGCTAACGTTTTACCGTGTTATAGATGGATTTGTTGCGCAAGCTGGCACAAATGCTGATGAAGATTATGGTAATAAAAATTTTGAAATGAAGAATAAATCACTTCAGCTACCCATAGAATCTCGAATAACTGATACGGATAATAAAACATTTACTTTAGTCCAGTCTCCTGACATGTTTGCTGCACAAACAGGTTTTATAGATGGTTTTGGAGTCGCTAAAAATGGCGACGACTCGCTCACTTGGTTAACGCATTGCCCTGGCGTGATTGGAATGTCTCGTAATAATGATCCCAATACAGCAACAACTGATTTTTATATCGCAATAGGTCAGGCGCCAAGGTATTTGGATAGTATCACGTCTATATTTGGTCGAGTCATTTATGGAATGGATATAGTGCAAAAAATTAATCGCGGAAAAGCTGAAAATAAAGGCATTTTTGATGATATCAGTAAAGCTACAAAGATTAAAAAAATAAGCATTGCAAGTGATTTACCAAAAAACAAACAAAATAAAATTATGATTGAACGGACAGATACCCTTGCTTTTAAAAATAAATTGAATAAAAGGCTAGCGCGGTTGGACCCTTTTTTCTATGAAAAGCCTCCTAAAGTACTTGATGTGTGTCAAATCCCAATTAGAACTGTTATTCATTAAATAACCATAATTTGATCCTGATTTTCAAGTCAGAATCAAGTTAACTGCTCAATCATCATAGCTTGAAACATTAAAGTATACTGTATACAATACTTATTTACTGTTAATCTATTTATGAAAAAGATATAGCTGAGACTTTATGAAAAATACGATTCCAACGCCATTTCCAGCGGCATTCTATATTGCGAATACCATGGAAATATTTGAACGCTTAGCTTGGTACGGAATGTACACTCTACTCGCTAGTTACATCATGACACCAAGTACCCAAGGAGGATTAGGCCTTGGTAATACTGAGCGTGGTTTAATCATGGGCGTTGTGCCTTTTTTCCTCTATTTATTTCCTGTTATTTCAGGCGCACTAGCAGACCGGTTTGGTTATAGAAAAATGTTTTTACTCGCTTTTACTCTCATGGCGCCAAGCTACTATTTTTTAGGTTATGCAGATGATTTAGGCAGTTTTCTCAGCATTTTTATGCTGATTGCTTTAGGCGCAGGTATATTCAAGCCCGTGGTTATTGCCACCGTGAGTCGAAGCACTGATGACACGAACCGCGGATTAGGTTTCGGTATTTTCTACATGATGGTAAATATTGGCGGCTTTTTAGGTCCGTTTCTTGCGCCTATTATTCAAAAAAATTATGGATGGCAATGGGTATTCACCTTTGCTGCTATCTGGATTTCCATCAACTTCATTCCTGCACTATTCTTTTACAAAGAGCCTGAGCGCCATACAAAAACAGGCGGTTTAAAGCAAGTATTTAAAGAGATGCAAGAGGTGTTAGGTAACTCACGCTTAGCTTTATTGGTCGTGCCTTTACTGGTGTTATTAGTCTCTTTTTATGCAGGCATAATCACTAGCGGTAAAGCGACTACACTCATTGCTGCCGCATTAATTATCTCAGCGGTTATATGGGATTTGTTGATTGCCAAAACATCTCATAAAATTGTAAACGCCAGTACTAACCCTACCCCTTGGTATAAACAAAAAATGAAAGTGGGTAATAAAGCTTTTATGGTTTACTTACTGATTTTAACGGGCTTTTGGACTGTTTACTTACAAATATTTATTACCTTACCAGTGTTCATTCGTGACTTTGTTGATACCTCAGATTTAGTGCGCTTGCTGCATAGCATTAGCCCTTGGTTACACGATACGTTAACGGCTATCAATATAGATACCTTAGCCAGCGAAATAACGCGTTTAAGCAAAGAGTTAACCAACATAGATTTACCTACCAGTAAAGAAAGTTTTAAAGACATTTCAACAACGTTAGCGGCATTAGATGTTCGAGTGCCTAACGGTGAACTTATCAATGCCTTTACCATACTTGCCCAATCAGGAGAGCAGCTACCGCAAACCAGTATTGATTTCGCTAACCAATGGGCGACTAACTATCGTCAAGTGAATCCGGCGACCATTTTAAGTGTAGACTTTTTAATGATTATTTTATTCCAAGTATTCATCAGCCGCTTTATTGATAGGTTTAAAGCATTACCAACATTAATTGCTGGTACAGCAATTTTATCAATAGCCATGATCATTGGTGGCTTTGCGCACGGATTTATTTTTGGAGGCTTATTGGTTGCCGTTTCAGTGATTATTTTTGCTGTGGGCGAAATGACTGCTTCACCTAAAAGCCAAGAATACGTTGCTTCTTTTGCACCAAAAGAAAAAGCGGCAATGTTTATGGGTTATTATTTTGTTTCTATGGCATTAGGAAATTTATTTGGTGGCTTACTGTCAGGTTGGTTATATCAATCGTTAGCAGTTGAATTATCAAACCCTTTGTTGATGTGGACAATGATCGCCTTGCTCGGTTTTGTTACCTGCATCGCGCTATATATATTTAATCGTACACTCGTACGTGATATTGAGCAGCAACAAGAATTTCAACTGGCTCAAATTACAGAGTAACGAGTTGTTAGTTACGAGTAACGAAGATCACAAAGAAATAGCGAATAAAAAATGATTAAACAAAAAACAAATGTCGAAAAATTCGATTATTGGCAACCTGATATTGGCAATGATCACATTTTAACAATTAACACTATTGAATGTCACACAGGTGGTGAGCCATTGCGCATTATTACCAATGGATTTCCTGAGCTTAGTGGCGATACTATTTTAGCAAAAAGGCGGGATTGTCAGCAAAATCATGATGATTTACGCCGCGCTTTAATATTTGAACCACGCGGCCACGCTGATATGTATGGGGCAATCATTACCCAAGCAGAGCGAGAAGATAGTCATTTTGGCGCTATTTTCATCCATAACGAAGGATACAGCACCATGTGCGGTCATGCCGTTATTGCGCTAGCCAAATGTGCAGTTGAATCTGGTGTTGTTGCGCAAACAGGCGAAGTTACCAATGTGGTTATTGATGTTCCTTGTGGTCAAATTCGCGCGAAAGCCTTTGCTCAAGGATTTCCTGAAAATAGCATTATAACTGAAGTATGCTTCGACTCTGTTCCCTCTTTTGTTTTTACTGATAAACAAAGTGTTGCGGTTGATGGCATTGGCACAGTAAATTTTGACATCGCTTTTGGCGGCGCCTTTTATGCCTATGTGCAAGCTTCAAGCGTAGGACTATCTTTAACGCCAGAACATCAAGGAAAGATCATTGATTACGGTAAAAGAATTAAAGATGCTGTCATCGAAAAAATATCAGTTAAACATCCGTTCGAAGCTGATTTAAGCTTTTTATATGGCGTAATTTTTATACAAGAAAATACCAACAATGATTTATCTAAAGGTGATGTACACAGTCGCAACGTATGTGTTTTTGCCGATGGAGAGCTAGACCGAAGTCCAACAGGAAGTGGGGTCAGCGGACGTATTGCATTGCATGTTGCTAAATCAGAAGTGCCTTTGCAACAAAATATTATTATAGAAAGTATATTAGGAAGCCAATTTAGCGTGCAAGCAATTAAGAATATTAGTTATGGCACCAGAGAACAAAATTATGATGCCGTCATAGCGCAAGTCACTGGCAATGCATTTGTTTGCGGCAAAGCGCAATGGTTAATTAACCAAAATGATCCACTTAAGTATGGCTTTCTCTTAAGGTAAATAATAATCAAGATAAAACAACTGGCAGTTTCGAATTATTAGTTACGAGTATCGAAGCCAACCAAAAAATATTCGAGAAAATGAGAAAACCAATGAAAATTAACACATTACGTCAGCAAATATTAACCCAAGCGCAAAGCGCAATAATAGTATTTAGTGATATAAATATTCGCTATTTATCCCATTTTTCAGGACATGCTGCCACGCTATTAATAACCGATAAAGTGAATTATTTAATCACTGATTATCGTTACTTTGAACAAGCAAAAGAGCAGGCCGAACATGAGAAGAAACGCTTTGAAGTCATTTGTCGTGATCGCGCAAACCAAACCCTTGCCGCGCTAATTATTGAGCTTTTGAATCAAGATGATTGTCAAACACTGTTTTTTGAAGGAGAACATATTAGTGTCACTCAATGGCAAGATATGGCTTCACAAATAGAACAGCACTCACAGGTAAAACAAACTATAGCTTTATCTGGCACCGTTGAAAAACTGCGCATGATCAAATCAGCTACTGAAATTGCTACCATTAAGCAAGCCGCTGAAATTGCCGATCAAGCTTTAGCAAATACTCTTCCATTGGTTAAAATAGGCATTACCGAGCGAGAGCTAGCCAATGAGTTAGATTATCAAATGGCAAAATTAGGCTCTGAAGAGTTGTCTTTTGCTACCATACTACTTTTTGGTGAACGAAGCGCCCTGCCCCATGGTATTCCATCAAATCGCTCACTAAAACAAGGCGACTTGATCTTAATCGACTTTGGCGCCGTAGTTAATGGTTATCGTTCAGACATGACTAGAACGTTTATTTTTGGACAAGCTGACACCAAGCAAAAATATATCTATCAATTAGTACAAAACGCGCAAAAAGCTGCTATTGATAAACTGACTGAGGGTGTAAGTGGCGAATATTTATATCAGCAGTCCGCTAACATATTACTTAACAGTGATTATAAAGATTACGCTGGCGAAGGTTTAGGGCACGGTGTTGGCTTGCAATTACACGAGCAACCTTTCCTTGGCCCTGATTGCAAAACAACCATAGAACAAGGGTGTGTAATTACCATAGAGCCTGGCATTTATATTCCAAATTGGGGCGGCATCCGTATCGAAGATGATGTGGTGTTAACCAAAAACGGCCTGAAAATATTAACGCAAGCACCTAAAGAGTTGATTGAACTTTAACGCCACTTTTAGAGCCAGTAATTTATTTTGAAATAGAGACAAATATGAAAATTATTAACACCGAACAAGTACAAAACAGTTTAAATTTTGCTGAATTGATTCCTTTACTCAAACAGAGTTTTGGTAAACCATTTCATATGCCGCAACGACAAGTTCACCTTCTTTCTCCTGAAGATCACAGTAAGCATGATGCTTTTGCATTATTGCCATCATGGAATGAGGAAGTCATTGGCAATAAAATGTTTACTTATTTTCCAAATAACAATACTAATCACGACTTACCCGGATTATTTTCTAAAATAATGTTGTTTCGTCGCGAAACAGGTGAACCATTAGCCTTAGTTGATGGCACAAGTGTTACTTACTGGCGCACAGCCGCTATTTCAGCACTAGCTAGTCAATTATTGTCACGAGAAGACAGCCAGCATTTAATGTTATTTGGCACGGGTAACTTAGCCTCTTATTTATTACATGCTCATATCAGCGTTCGTTGCTTAAAAAAAGTAACAATTTGGGGTAGAAGTGCCGAAAAAGTACAAAAGTTAATTAACGAATTTAGCGCTTTATATCCAAACATCAGCTTTTACACTAGCTTAGATGTCGACCAAGAAATTCCCTACGTTGATATTATTTGCTGCGCAACTGGCGCTAAAACACCTTTATTTAATGGTGAACTAGTCAGTCGTGGTTGTCATATAGATTGCTTAGGTAATCATATGGCGAATGCCAGAGAATGTGACAGCATTACGATCACCAAAGCTAGGGTGTTTGTTGATAGCTTAACAAATACTTTAAATGAAGCCGGCGAGTTAATTATTCCTATTGAGGAGGGTATTTTCAAAGCTGAAGACATTGTTGGCGAGTTAGCTGACATGTGTAAGCAGCCTGAGATTTTAAGACAAAGTGCTGATGAAATTACACTATTCAAATCGGTAGGTACGGCAATTAGCGATTTAGTGGCTGCTTATTTGGTTTACCAAAAAACACCCTAGATTATTACGCAGAATGACGCTTTCTTGTATTTCCTAGGAAAATCGAGAAAGCAGTTATCAATCCGGCTTCAAATTATTATTCGATGTTTTATTTATAGATATATAAGCAATAATAAAAAACAAGAAAAAGACAATAAATGTTCCATAGGTGCTTTGTTTATTTGTTAGAAAATCAAAATAAAACAAACATTTTTCAATTAACCCTACACCAACACCAAAAATGAATAAAATAGACTTACTTACCTGACCATTAGCTTTGAGCAGTTTACCCAAACAATAACCAACAAACGGAATGAAAGACCAAAGAAAAACAATAATAATAGAAAAGAATATTGCTGAAATTGAAATATTTGATTCAAATAATTTATTAATTAAAGCGTAAAATTGAACGAGAAGATAACCCAAATATAAATACAAGATAGAACCTTTTTAAACTGTACCCCAATAATGGGCGAAAAATTGCTGAGGAACAAAAAAACATCATCTGCCTTTTATCCAGTTGAATGCCTTGTGCAACTAAATTAGACGTCTCAACCTTGAGCCAGTACATTCAAAACCTTTTTCCTCATAGAACTTAATTGTTCTCGGACTTTCACTTGGCGGAGGGCTACCAACTTCGAGCCGTTTCCAGCTTAGTTCATTACCTTTTTCAATAGCAGAGTTTAATAACAGATCGCCAATGTTAGATGATCGAAATTCCGGCTTAACATAAAGTTCTGATATTTCGCCAAAAACACCTCCTGCGTATATTGAAGCACATTCATGAAGCGTAATAACACCAACATTTTCATTGTCATGTTTTGCTATGAATGCCCAAATTCTGGCTGAGTTCAGTAATTTTTTTGCAATCGTTTCTAAATCTGTGCATTCAATTTCGTCTTGAGCGGAAGGTTCAAGTTCAATCAATAACTCTTTCACTAATTCAGCGACATCTTTAAAGTTGTCTGTTACTTCTATGACTTCAATTTTGTACATACTAATTCCATAATCCTATCGACCAAATCGCAATACTTTACACCATACTCTTATTGCAATAAGTTGCTTTCTCAAAATCTCTAATATTGATTGCGATACTAGGAACATGAGGGAACATCTCCGTAAGTTTTTTAACAATAACCTTTGAAAGGTTTGCCTTTTGGTCAGAAGTTCGCCCTTCCATTATATTCGAAAAGACATGAATAAAATCTTCTTTCTTATTTCCCACAATATACGTTTTAAAAGGATTAACTCTAACCTTTATATCACTTTCATCAAATAACCCAGTTGAATTAGCGACTATATGAATTTGTTCATTAATAGTGCCTTCATCGTGAATTGATAAAATACTTTCAGAACAATCTACTACAAAGTGTGGCATAAAAAACTCCTGCTTCTGTCTAGTGTTATTAACGCCATAATAAGCAGAAATGTGCAGCTTGGCTATACTGTGCGAAACGAAAACAGCTAACTATATTTTGTCTCGTTTGAAAAGATTATAATATATTGCTACAACCCATTATTGACCATCTCTTTAATTGTTTTAGCCTTAACAAAGTGATCTAATTGATGAGTTTGAATCCACCAAGTAGCAACGTCCATAAGTAACTCGGGAGTATCATTTTTATTTGCAAAAAAAGCATAAAATGAAACACCTACATTATCACCTTTCAGTTCAATTTTTTTATTACAAACCTCAATAATTTTAGCTCTCAATTCTTCTTTCATTATTAACTCATAAGCTTAAATGTTCACCAAAAGAAAAAGACAAATTATATGCCGATTCAATTAATCTCTTTTTCAATCGCATAAATTTCATCATCAATCAATTCAACTCTAGATTCGAATATTGCTCGAGCATCATGAAGCCCACGATTATAAAAGTGTGCTCCAATATCCTTAGAAAAAAAGTCTAAAAGAAATTCAGCATCGAATTGTTCAAGCTCCTGATCTAATTCACGGTCAAAATATGATTGAAGCTTTTGAACCATAGATTCTCGCTGTTCTATAGAAAATTCAATTTTGGACATTTATAAAAAAACCTTTTGAAACAAATACCCCAATTAAGGAGCAAATAATTATTGACTAAAATGGGTAACAAAGCCTTCCGGTGAGTGCTCTAGTTAATTGCCTTGCTAGGTTTTATATGGTTATCTCACCTATCATATAATCCACAACACTTCCTGTAAGGATAACTCTATCATTAACTAACTCACAGAAAACAAGCCCACTACGCATTGAAATTTGTCGAGCTTTTAATGTTTTTTTATTCAGTTCAGATGCCCAATATGGTGTTAACTCACAATGTGCAGAGCCTGTAATAGGGTCTTCATTAACTCTCAATTTAGGAAAAAAACAACGGCTGACAAAGTCAACATCGTTTCCTTGGGCTGTCACTACCACCCCTCTTAAATCAATATTTAACCACTTTGAAAAATCTGGGGTGAGGTTTTTAACTTCTTCTTCACTGTTTAGAACAATAATATAATCAAAAGCAGCCATGATTATTTTTGGTTTGACATTACCTAAGGCATTAACTAAATCCGAAGGGATATCAGAATTTAATATCGCAGGAGTTGTAGCGGGAAAATCCATGCTAAAACCTGTACCTGTTTTGCTGACTATTAATGTCCCACTTTTAGTATGAAAATTAATTTGCGGTTCAACATACCCTAAGTGTTCATATAGCACATGAGCGCACGCCAAAGTTGCATGACCACACAAATCAACCTCTTCTAATGGCGTAAACCAACGAAGCTGAATATCATCACCTGATGAGACAAAAAAAGCAGTTTCAGACAAATTATTTTCTTCTGCTATTTTTTGAAGAATATCATCATCGAGCCATTCATTTAATGGACAAACTGCAGCAGGGTTCCCTTCAAAAACTTTTGATGCAAAAGCATCAACTTGAAAAATTTTTAATTTCATGTGACTCCTAAATGATGATTATGAGGGTTAAGCCCAAATAATGGGCAATAAAATCGTTGGTTAAAAAGTTGAACGGAGTGAAAACAGCCAGATAGATTCTCCGATTGAAGTTCTTATAGGGCTACTTTACACAAACCTGCACATACCATGACCTAGTGAATCATTTGGTCGTTGAGTATAGCCGTAACGAGTATAAAATGTTTCTTTCCCTTTTGCAGCCAACAATCCGATAGTAGAGCCTTTTGTAGCTGTAATTGATAAATACTTCTCTATCTGATCCATCAAGGCAGTGCCAATGCCAGAATTCTGATAATTTGGGTCAACAACAACATCTTGAATGTAAAAATACATTGCGCCATCACCAACTACCCGCCCCATACCAATAAGTTGAGATTCATCGCGAATTATAACGTGAAATAAAGAATTATTTAAGCTGACTTCGGCCACATTAGGATTTATCTCACCCCAACCAATTTTTTTTCTCAATGTTGAAAACTCTTCAACAGAAGGACTTTCTAACTTAATACAATATTCATTCAAAACCACAGTTATCTCCAATAGCCCTATCACCCTCGTTAAGGAGGCTTTTGTAGTTTGCTAACATTATTTAATAATTGAAACACCTGCAACGTCTATAACTGTATTTGCATCTGCTCGCTCGATAATCTTTAACAAGGTGGTTTGAATCGTTTCATCTTTTCTAGCATCCCCCTTGCACGAAAACTTCTGCTCTTGGGCCGCAGCTCCTTCTTCTGATATGTAGCCAACGACAACTTCAGTCGCACAATCAGCTGAATCACCAAAATAAGCCAGTGATATTTGAGGATAACCTTGAAACCCCTTTTTAACTCTTTTTGCTATACGCTTTGTTGATTTATCCAAATTCATAATTGATATCCAAAAGAAATATAACCCAAATAAGGAGCTTAAAATAGTTGACTAAAATATAAAGTGAAGCAAAACCAAGCCAACATTAGAAGTCCCACTGTATCTACTGATGTGTAATGTACTGATATACCTACTATAAAAAACTAAGTGATAATAGTAAACCTATAATTACCACACAAAACAAGCGGTATTTAGTAGGTATTAACCGTTGAAACATGCACTACTTTTGATTCACCCCTTAATTATCTTTTAACGCATTCTCATGCCAATACTGCCAGTGCATATGTTGGGATGTCTCTTTTAAATGCACGGGCTGTAGATAATTTTTATAGGTATAACGATAGAATTGTCTTGGCTTTTGTGGATTTTTTTCTACGCTAACATCAACAAAATCAGCGTTAAGTTCTGTTAACCAAGTATTGAATTCTATCTGGTATTGTTTACCACCTTCATCAAGCAACTTTTTATAACCATCAAAGAAATCTGTTTTCAAAAAATGGGCTAACTGACGATATTCCTCTCTATGCTTCTCATACATGAAGCGAACCGCTAAATAGCCCCATTTATAAACTTGGTCTGCTCCATCTCGATATTTAGTATCAAACACTTGTTGTAAGGTTAGCCATTCATCCAGCTTTGTTTTATTCAATAATTTAAATGCTTTAGGGTTTTTATCGCCTTTAGAAATATACTCTGCTAGTCCTTCAGACCACCATACTAAATTACTCGGAAAGTGATTGAAGGTATCGTATTTAATAAAACGTCCATCAAGATAATGCACATATTCATGATTTAAATTCCACACTTGAAACTTAGGGCGCACCCAAAAGTGCTCATAAGAATAAAAAGTCGCCTGGTTATCTGGATCTTGCGTAGTGCCCTCAATATACATACCACCATTATTAGTACTAATATCAAACACTAGTTGACCATATTTGTTATATTGTGCAGCATCATTGAAAACAATGACACGCAGTTTATCGTTAAAATCGTTGGCAACTGGCTCGCGATTGGTCGCTAATTTTTCATGAAAAACAGTTTCTTGTGAAATTAGTTGACTGCAAGAATCCTTTAGCTGTGCTTTGGTCATTTTTTGAGTACGAATAAACAAGCTATCAGAGCAAATATGCTTAATAGGCGTTGCTTCCTCTACCGTTGGCGCAATACAGCGATCTTTTAAACTACCTTCTTTGCATTCTGATTTACCGCGATAAGTGCTAACAACATAAGGAACACTAAAAAGTGTTTTTAGTGCTTTCTTTCCTGATTCCGTACCAGATAACGTATCTGTCATTGAATTGGCAAGCGCTTGCCAAAGTGAATTATCTAAATCAATCATTTTTTGCTGAACGGGCAAAGTGATTTCATCATCATCTAGTTGCTTCTGTTCTGCATCATTTTTTTCATAGTACGCATTTAAATATTGTTTATTATAAACATTATAATATTGCGCTAACGCCCATGTAGCATGCTGTTTTGGCCAATCATCTCCATTAATTATGGCATTTTCACTTTCAATAAAAGTCAATAAAGAACGGGTTAAAATATCTTCTTCGCTAAAAACACTCAGGTGTTTCGCTTTATTTTTCCGAGTTGCCTCATAAGGTAAAATGGCACTGGCTCGAATAATCTCCCAAAGCGCATAATCAAACGCTTGGCTCTTACTTTCTTCATTATGCTTTATCAAATCACTATTCGCGTACAAATCGATCAGCCTAGCTAGCGGTTTAATGTGATCGGCAGTTGATAATCGTAGTGGCTCTAAAAAGTACAAACGGTAAAGAGCCACAGAATAATTTTCATGTAATCGTGCGGTTGCTGGCGTTATTTGATAAAAGCCCTCCATATTCTGTAAATTAACTAATGCGCTATTCAACGCTTCAGCCGTTTTTTCTGGCCAATCTTTTTCTGGACCAAAACTTGAAAACACGCGTAAATAGAAGGTTAGTTTTTCCAATTCTGTACTTGCTAAGTCACCATTTTTTACCAGTACTGAAATTGCCTGACTAACGTGTAACAGCAAACTATCTTGGTAATGATCAAAATCTTGGCTCCAGAGAACTTCAATATCTGTAGCAAGTAGCTTTTTCACCGCTTCAGGTTGAGCTAATACAACTTGGCTATCGCTCATTTCTACAGGTTGTTCAGCTAAAGGTGAGTGACTACAAGCACTTGCAAGAAACACTGAGGTTAACGCCACTATAAGTGTATTTTTACTTTTCATTTATGCTATTTATATGAGTTATTAATGACCATAAATGTATACAATATACATCAGTATTTCAAGTAATTATTTGACCTAAAATATTTTAACTAACACCTTCTTTGTTTTGTTTCATATACCTTATCCTTACAAGCTGTTAACCTTTCCTTGTTAAAATTATTGCCTGCAATAATTAAATATTCTGATAATAATGACTATAAATACTGGAAAGCCAAAATGAAATTCAATAAAAAACCAAGCAAACTCGCTTTAGCTATTAGCTTTGCTTTAGCGCTTAGCGCATGCTCTGAACAAGAAAAATCAAATGATACTCAAGTAAAACAAGCAGAAGACGTAAAGCATGAAATCACCAATAATTCACAAGAAAGTGAATTCAACTGGGTAGCTGAACGTTTTGCTGACATTCGCGTATTACGTTATCAAGTACCCGGTTTTAACGAGCTTCCACTAGAGACCAAAGAACTACTTTATTATTTGTATGAAGCAGCGTTATCCGGTCGTGATATGACTTGGGATCAAAACTATAAATATAACCTTACTATTCGCCATACCTTGGAAGCTATAATTTCAGGCTATCAGGGAGATAAAACAACAGAAGAATATGCTAAATTTGTTGAATACACCAAACGTGTGTGGTTCTCAAACGGTATTCATCATCACTACATGTCGGCAAAAATCCAACCTGAGTTTTCACCAGAAAGTTTTGCAAGCTATGTCAGCACTGTTGCAGAACATGGTAAGTTACCACTTACTAACGGTCAAACTGTTGAGCAGTTCATCGCACAACTAACGCCAATAATGTTTGATGAAAGCATTGCACCTAAAATGGTTGACCAATCTGCTGATACCGACAACATTGTTGCATCAGCAGTTAACTATTATGAAGGGGTAACCGAAGCTGAAGTAGATGCTTTTTACAAAGCTAAAACCAATAAAGATGACAAACGTCCAGTGTCTTGGGGTCTAAATTCTAAATTAACAAAAGTTGATGGCAAGCTTGTTGAGCAAGTTTGGAAAGCTGACGGTATGTACGGTAAAGCTATTACTCAAGTTTCTCATTGGTTAGATAAGGCAGCAAGTGTTGCTGAAAATGACCAACAGAAAAAGGCACTAACACTATTAGCAAAATATTATCGAAGTGGCGATTTAGCTGATTTTGATGCCTACAATATTGCTTGGGTAAATGATGTGAATTCTGATGTAGATGTAGTGAATGGTTTCATTGAAGTTTATGACGATCCTCTGGCTTACCGTGGCTCATTTGAATCGGTGGTTTCAGTTAAAGATCATCAAGCAACTAAAGTTATTGCTGCAATTGCAGAGCAAGCGCAATGGTTTGAAGATAATTCACCACTTATAGAGTCTCATAAGAAAAAAGAAGTAAAAGGTATCACGGGTAAAGCGATTACCGTTGTGGTTGAGTCAGGTGATGCATCACCATCAACACCAATTGGCATTAACTTACCTAACGCCAACTGGATACGAGCAGAGCATGGGTCAAAATCAGTAAGCTTAACCAACATTGTTGATGCGTATGATCATGTTAAAGGTGGCTCACTATCTGAGTTTGCTTGGGATGACGCGGAAATAAAACGCGCTAAAGAATTTGGTCCATTAGCTTCACACTTGCATACAGATTTGCACGAAGTAATTGGTCATGCTTCTGGACAAATTAATGAAGGGGTAGGAACACCAAAAGAAACACTAAAACAGTATTCTTCCGCTTTAGAAGAAGGCCGTGCTGATTTAGTTGCCTTGTATTATTTAATGGATCAAAAGCTTATTGATATGGGCGCCATGCCAAGCTTGGAAGTGGGTAAAGCCAGCTATGATAGCTACATTCGTAACGGTATGATGCAACAACTTCGTCGTTTAAAATTAGGTGAACATATCGAAGAAGCGCATATGCGTAACCGTCAGTTAATCGCTAGCTGGGTATTCGAGAAAGGTGCAAAAGATAACGTTGTCGAAAAACGCATTCGTGATGGCAAAACGTACTTTGTCGTGACAGATTATCAAAAACTGCGTACCTTATTTGGTGAGTTATTACGTGAATTACAGCGTATTAAATCTGAAGGTGATTTTGCTGCCGGACAAGCATTGATTGAAGGTTATGCAGTAAAAGTTGATGAGAAACTTCATCAAGAAGTATTGAATCGTTATGAAAAACTCAACTTGGCACCTTACTCTGGTTTTATTAATCCTAAGCTGACGCCAATTTATGAAGGAGAAGAAGGTAAAAAGTTAATTGATGTAAAAATTAGCTACCCAACTGATTTTTCTAAGCAAATGTTAGAATATGGAGAAAATTACAGCTTGTTGCCTTATTTGAATTAAGCAACTTAAAGAAGGAAAGTTTCGAGTTTCGAGTTTCGAAAAAGCTTTACGAGAACTGTGGTGCTAATCAATAAAATGGCACCACACTATTGTAAACTCGCGCCGAATAACTCGTTACTTTTTCTTTGTCGTTGTTCTTATTCTGTAAACGGATTTTTTTCTCTAAAAGTCGCCACTGCCATGGCTATAGATAGTAAAATAATTGAATTAAAAAACACTGGCACAATAACAAAATAATAACCTAATTCATGCACCGTACTGCCACCAATAACCGCGGTTACTGCTGTAGCACCTCCAGGTGGGTGCATACTTCCTGTATGATGCATTGCTAACATTGCCACACCAATCGCAACCGATGAAGATAAAATAGAGTTGGGAATTAAGTAATAAGCACTAATACCAATAAAAGCTGAAATAATATGACCGCCAACTAACGGCCAAGGCTTTGATACAGGGCTATTAGGAATACCAAAAATCAACATAGCAGAAGCCCCTGTTGACGCTAATATCATCGGGTGATTTTCAGCTTGTAAGATGCTAAAGCTGAAAAATGATGCGCATAAGGTCGCGATAAATGCGCCAATAATTGACACATAAACCTCTCTGTTTGGCATAGTTCTCATTGGCATAGGCGATAATAAGCTATCTAATCAATTGATATATTTAGCATAACAGAGTAGTAGAATAAGGCAAAAAAAGAGCAAAAATAAATACTCTCCAATGTACTTCACTTATATTAAGTTGTTTCTTGCCATATTACGGTGAACTTTTTTGGCAATACGAGCCAAATCACTAATTTCACCTAAGGAGGGTGCTTCTTCATTATCAAGTTGGCATTGATAATGATCAAGCTCACTACCAATGTATTCCAACATCTTTTTCGGGCAACCAACACATTTTCCTGCACATATTTCATGCTCAGATTTTTCAAAAGGCAAGGCGATCTGAATTTGCTCGATAAGCATTTTCATAGCCATTGAAGTGTTAGGTTTCATGATAATTAATTTCGAGTAGCAAACGTTGAGCTACAAAGAATAGTTGTTTTGCTAGCTTAAAGTTACGAGTTATTTTCTAGTTCAATTGGGTTTTCTTCACGATCATAGATAACATAACGGCCAATATTATTTCCTGTTTGTACGTCATTGACCATTTTGTTTAAGAAAGGTTCGGCATCGTCTTGGCTGGGTGTCATACCATCTTCACCACTAAGGCTGGCGATGAAAACAAAATTCCAGTTTTTCTCTATTGAATCAGCTTCTTGTTTTAATGCAGAAAAAGTCGTTAATTCTTCTGGTAGTTTATCAACACACATTACTGGTGAAATAGTACCTTGTTGATGTTTTTTACTTTTTTTCGAGTTTTTAGATTCTGCGTTAGCAAATAAAAACATCAACCGTTGTGGTTGATCTTGTTCGTTTGTGAGCTTAAGTAATTCTTTAAAGGTTTTCATATTTTGTATTCAATTAGCGTAAATAATAGCGGCATATTAACACAAAAATAAAAATACGCCTTGATCTTCAACAAGCTTGTTGAGTTACGAGTGAGCAGTTTCGAGATACGAGCTGTGTGGTGCTATTTTTACATTTTTCACCACACGCTCAAAAAACACTACTCGAAACTAACTACTCGATACTCGTTTTCTTTTTTACTGTTTAACAGCGTTCACTTCGGCTTCATCATTATCAAGGGCTAGCTTGTAGCCAAATGATACATGATGATATCGAGCACTTGAGTAGTCGTCATGAATAGCAAAACCAAAGTTGTATACTTTGCCAGCTTCAATGCTAACGTCGCCTGCTTGGTCAGATTTAAGTTTGCGCTTAACTACCACTGACCAGGTTCCATTTTTAAGCGCAGCTTCAACTGTAGCTCCTTGACCACCATGCATATCACGCTCAGCTAATATTTGACCATCTTCAACTTGTTTGCTACCTGATTTATAGCGAACTATATCCATGTACTGGTTAGCTTCTTGTGCCGCTTTGATATCAGCCTCATCTTTAAGTTTATCCCAACCACCAAGTGATTTACCGCCACGTCCTTTAAGTTCTAACTTAGTACGAGACTCTTTCAGGTACTTAGTTACACCTTTAGTCGAACCAGTGTCGAAACTCAAGCGCTTAGCCAAGTCACTACCTTTTAAGGTATCCGCTTCTGGCGCAAATGGCATAGAGTTAGCGTCAGCATGACACGTCCCCCAACAACCCGCTCTGTCTGCATATTCAACATCATCAGTTGCTAACATGAAGGCTAATTTCATTGGATTTTCAGGGTCCATTTTACCACCATCAACAAATGGTACGGCAATGTGTTCACCATCAGCCCAACTGAATCTTAAGTAAAGATTTTCATCATCATGAGTCGCATCAATAGTCACATCGAAGCTACCACGCTTACCAGGGATAACATTGGGTTCTAGTTTTTTCTCACTTTCACCTGAAACAATGTTTTGACCAATATCAGCAATTTCTTCTCCATGACATTCTATACAGCGGTCACCTTTAGTAAAAGCGCGTTTACCGCCATGTCTACGTCCTAAAACCCATTCAATTGAAGCCGTTCCGGGATAGAAAACACCTATGTCAGTAGATTTTGCTTTAGCCCAGTCAACATTAATGTTGCTAGCTTTGGCACTATCCGTAGAGTTACCTGCCGGTGCTACTTTCTTTGAACCACCTGCATTAGCTACAGCAATGGCTACAGCGGCTGCAATTTTTTCTTCTACTTTAGCTTTTTCAGCAATTTTTTCAGCTTTTACTTTAGTTGCAGCAGCGGCTTCTTTTGCCTCGACACGTGCTAAACCATCTTTATATTCTTGAGGAACCACACGAATATAATCAGGATTTGGTGCTTCAAGTACTTCTAATTCCTCATCAGACAACTTATCTCTAACGCCGTGGTGAGCAATGCCTTTATGACAATCAATACACGTTTGTCCGGTTTCAAAAGCATTCAAATGCTGTTTACGAGCACGAGGTTTTTGAAATTCAGGATTCATAGATTCAAAATTGTGACAATTTCGACATTCTCTAGAGTCCGTATCTTTCATCGCTTTCCAAACACTTTTAGCTAGGTCAAATCGATGTTCATTAAATTTTTCTTTAGTATCTAACTTACCTGTTAACCAAGAGAAAACTTCTTTTGATGCTTGAATTTTGCGAACTACTTTATGGATCCAAGGTCTAGGAACATGACAATCAGGACAGCCTGCTCTCACGCCTGTACGATTAGTAAAATGAATAGTTGGCTTGTATTCTTCATAAACGTTGTCTTCCATTTCATGACAACCAATACAGAATTCTGTGGTGTTTGTTGCTTCCATTGCCGTATTGAAGCCACCCCAAAAAATAATACCAACAATAAAAAAGATTACGGCGCCAGAAACGGTAGTACCTAGTATTAGTCGACGTGACCAAAAGCTCGGCTTTGTAAATGTGTTATTTGTCATGCTAATTCCTACGAACGAATGACTCGTGATGAATAAATCAAATTATCTGTTATTTTTTATAACAGCGCATCAGTGTATATACCCAAACTACTTTAAAAAAACAGGTTTATGTAAAGTGGTTTGCCTATATATTCTTAATGTAAAAAAAAGGACATGACATCAGCCATGTCCTTGTATAGCTACGTTGTAAGCCGTTTTTCATTTTGAACCTTGTCACAATAAATTCCGACCTACAAGTTTGTAAACTACGATTCAGCTTGAAGCCATTTCTTTCAAATTTTAGAAGAAAGCGCGGAGTTGACGCTAGTCAATAAGCACTTTCGACAACGAAGTTGGACGAAATGGCAATAAGGTGAACCTTGTTTTAGGTTTTGTGATTAACGCGGTTGTATACGTTAAACTTACCTGTTGGCGTAGTTAAGCCTTTAATGCGATATTTCTCTTTAAGAGTTTTGGCATCATAAACTACGATTTCACCAGTAGGCTTGCTAGCTTCTTTACGGTTCCATACTGAAACCCAAACTTCACTACCACCTTTGTTGAATTCCATGTGTAAGGCAGCTTTACCAGGCTCTGTCGTTACACGGATAGTTTTAACAATTTCATGAGTATCTTTATCAAATACTTGCACAGATTGTTGTATTTCTGGCTCAGGGTGTTTCAACTGATCAGCCCAAACGTATTGTGAAGTTTCATGAGTACGGATAAATACACCTGCACCATCGGTTTCAACTTCGTAACACATTTTCCAAGCGTTATCAGGGTGGTTGATTGGATCATTACCCCAAACAGAAACTAAACCTACACCTAAGTGAGTTGTGCCGCCAACAGGACCACATTTTTTATCAATCCAGTTAGCACCAGGACCAGGATGTGGAAGACTATCAACGTCGATCATTGCTTCTAATTTACGTGTTTTACTATCAACGACTACCATTTTGTTTGATGCGTTAGCCGCAATTTGGAAGTAACGACCTGTAGGGTCGAAGAAACCATCATGTAAGAATTCAGCTGAATCAATTTGAGTGATGTTAAGGTTGTCTAAGTCAGTGTAATCAACTTGCCACATTTGACCTAATTCTTTAACAGCAACCATGAACGTCGGCTCATTTGGTGTAGTATAGATTGCAGCTACACGAGCTTCGTTAATAAATTCACCTTTGGTGTTATAACCACGTGTTGAAACCACTTTAAGTGGGTTTAACGTTTCAGCATCCATAATTACGAAGTGAGCTGGCCAGTAACCACCAGCGATTACGTATTTACCGTCACCAGAAACAGCGATGTCACGTGCGTCATAAGCCATTTTAGTTTCAGCAACTAACATTTTTTCAGGTTTTTGCCATAAATCGATTTTAGTTACTTTACCGTCACGACCAATGGTGTACCAGAAACGACCTACATCTTTAACATGTTGAGTTTTATGGTGCTCTGTACCTTTGATTACATGTACTGCGTAACCTGTATCGATATGAGTGATAACTTTCTTAGTATCGCCGTCAACAATTGCCACTGTACCCGCATCACGTTCAATAACGATAAAGAAGTTATTCCAATTAAGGTTATGTTGTGGTTTAGTTGGGTAATCTTTAAGCGCAACAAACTGCTTAGTGTGAGTGCGCATTTGCTCTAAAGACATTTCCGGTGGAATGGGTGGAGTCATTTGAATATAGGTTGCCATGTTGGCAATTTCTTTTTTGGTGAACAAGTCATCAAAGTTATTCATACCGCCTTCAGTACCAAGCGCAATAATTTTCTCTAAACGCTTTTGACCTTTTTTCATGGTGTTTTTTGGTTCTAAGTTTTTACCAGTAGCCCCTTTACGTAAAGTACCATGACAACCAGCACAACGCTGGAAGTATTGTAATTTAGCCTTGTCAAAATCTGCTTCAGACAGGGTCGGCTCTGCTGCCGATACTGACATGCTGATACCACCAGCTGCCATCCCTATAGCTAAACCTAGTACTGAAAGACTGTGTTTAATGTTCTTCATCGGTTACTCTCCAGATAATATTGTTTTTACGTTTTGTTTTTACATGTTCAGGCCTGTGTTATTTATAAATACAGGGACTAAATGTTTCTAAATGTTACTATCGGCTTATTTGAGTTATAATTATGTGATTCAGATCAAATTTTAAAAAAAATATTAATTAATAGTAAAACAAGTTGATCAAGGTCAATAAAGCGACAATAATTTGTTTGTAAAAATACAATAAAATGTATAGAAACCTTTGATTGAGAATCAATCTCAACAACATAACCCTATTATTTTTAAGGTTTTTTCAATTTATAGTTTAAGGAAGTATAATGAACAAACGCACAAAATCTTTTATATACGCCATAGCAATAGCGCTGATTATTGTCGTAATATTCCTAGGGTTTTTATCCAGTTTTACTAACCCTATTTCTTGGGTGCTTATTGGCATTTTATTGCTTATTCCAATTTTTTATAAAAAAACGGAACAAACATCTAAAATTCAATGGAAAGATGAGTATAGCGTTGGGATTACTCATATAGATCAAGATCATAAAAAACTTATCAGTCTATTGAATCAATTTACTGTTGCCTATGATCATGCCATGAGCGAAGATTTTGAAAAAAAAGCATTAGAAGAATTAATCGAGTACACTCAATATCACTTTGAGCGTGAAGAAAAATTAATGCGCGATAATGATTACCCTGATTTTGAAGCTCACCAAGCGAAGCATCAAGAAATGATTAAACAAGTAGGTAAATTCGTTGAGCTATACAATGAGAAAGGTCATGATGCTTTAAAAGAAATTAGTGAATTTTTAACTGTTTGGCTAATTAGTCACATCAACGGTACAGATAAAGAATACAGTCAATATCTAAATGAACGAAATGTTCATTAAACAAAAGCTTAAATCAAAGCTACATATTCCAGTTATAGCAGCAATTAAAGAGAAGTTGTTGCTAACTCAACAGCTTTAGCTGCATGAATTTGTGTGGTGTCATAAAGCGGAACGTGAGTATGTTCTTGCTTTATGAGTAAAGCGATTTCGGTACACCCCAAAATCACAGCCTCAGCACCTTGTTCATATAAATTATTCACAATATTCAAATACTGTTCTTTAGAATCAAGTGTAAGTATCCCTTGGCATAATTCATCATAAATTACATTATGAACAATAGTTTGCTCATCATTTGACGGAACAATAACGTCAATATCAAACTGTTCGATTAAACGACTTTTATAAAAGTCCTGCTCCATTGTAAACCGGGTGCCAAGTAAACCTACTTTAGTAATACCATCAGCAATTAATCTATCTGCTGTTGCATCGGCAATGTGTAAAAGTGGGATTGAAATATTAGCTTGAATTTCAGGCGCTACTTTATGCATTGTATTAGTACAAATTAATAAAAAGTCAGCACCACCATCCTCAACAGACTTAGCAGCGTCCGACAATACTGATGCTGTTTTGCTCCATTCACCTTTGTGTTGAAGACGCTCTATTTCAGCAAAGTCGACACTATACAAGCATATTTTTGCCGAATGAAACCCACCAAGTTTTGCCTTTACACCTTCATTGATGGCCTTATAGTAACTAGCGGTTGACTCCCAGCTCATTCCTCCTAACATTCCAATTGTCTTCATTTGCTTATCCTAAGTTAGTATCAAATTATTAGTACATTCAAAAGCGTCTATATTTATTTCGTGGATTAACATAAAAATAGACATTTATTATCCTAAATGCCTATTAAAATTCAACTTATATTAATGAAACAAAATTATTGATCCGTATAGTATTTATTACCAAACATATTTCAATTGCACCGAAGCATTAATTCCTGGTGCCGCCATTGTAGCTAATAAAGGTTCACTTTCTGCTAAACCATTAATATCTGACCAAAGCCAATATTGCTTATCCGTTAAATTGTTGATAGCTCCAGCTAATGTAAGCTGTTCATTAATATAATAATTAGCTATCACATCAAAAGTGGCATAACCAGCCGTACTCGCTAACGCCTGCTCAGGATCATCGGCATTTGGATCATCTATATCTGATTTTCCTGTTACTAAGTTTGCATGCAGTGCAACTGAAATTGACTCATCGCTATTTAACCATTCAACACCAACTAATGCATGATTAGGCTCTATTTCATTAATAGGTTTATCGGTATCCTTATTTTCACCTTTACTTAAAAATACTGAAGCATAGGCGTTATAACTATCATTTGAGCTAAATAATCCTTGATTATTATATTTATAATTAAGCTCAGCACCATAAATTTGAGCATTATTAATATTTTGAGATTGGAAGATAATACGCCCGATGACGGGATCAAATCCCAAGTTTACTTTTGTTTGAATAAAATCATCATAATCATTATAAAAACCAACAATATCAAGCTTGTGATGTTCACTAGCGAGATTGTAACCAACTTCATACCCATCGGTTGTTTCTGACTTCAAGTCTGGATTTGGAATAGCTCGCATTTTAAACAAGGGAATATCCAAACCAATATTGGCATCTTCAAAAGGGGGAGCTCTAAAGCCTTTTACATACTGCATATATAATTGGGAATCATTGCTTAGCTGATATACAACGCCCAGTTTAGGCGAAATGCTATTTTCACTAATAGAAACTACTGTTTGATCTGGATTATTTCCCAAATATATACTGTCTACTGATGGAGATAGTTCATATTGATCATAACGAATGGCAGGAATAATGGTGAAATTTGTGCCATCAATCGCTATTTCATCATTAACATAAATACCTAACTCTTCCACTTTAGTGATAGGAAAGTCTCGAACAGGAAATGCTTCTGATAAAATTACATTGGTTGAATCGCCAGTATCAACATTGGTTTGCAATCCATCTCTCAATTCTTCAATATCCGTTTTGCCATATTCTAAGCCATAGCCAATATGATGTGTTGAGGATGATAAATTAGCATTGGTATAAAAATTTAAACGCATGCCTTGAATATCTTGTTGATAATAAAAATCTCGGTCATAACGGTAATTCTGTCCACGAGAAGTACGATATTCATCGGTTAATTGTGCAGTTTCAGTACTTTGATCATAAAAACGGATCACCCCACCTTCAAGCCAACTTGCATCAAGCACAAAATCGTAATTAATAACAAAATTTTCACGGCTAGTTTCATCATCACCAAACAGCCCAGTAGTTGAGCGAAAGCGCCCTAAACCCAGTAATGATTGAATATCAGTTTGTGCTTCTCGCTTGAAATAATCATAAGAAAAGCTTAATTCTTGTGTGTCAGATATTTCAAAGTAGTATTTTGCAAGTAGTGATTTTGTCTCATTATCTTGAATATCATTGGCAATATCGGCGTCTGAATTACGATCAAGTTCATTGCCTTTTCGGTATGAAGCAGAGATTAAGGCACTAGAAGAGTCATCGCCAAACGCTGTATTCAATGAAACAAGCTTGCTGTTATCAATTGAGTAATAACCTGCTTTAAGACCAACATAGACATCTTTATCTGTTTGACTCAATAAATCATTAGGCTTTTTAGTAACAAAGCTAACAACACCACCAATAGCATCACTGCCGTGGGTACTAGAAGCTGGGCCACGTAGAATTTCAACTTGTTTAATTAGCTCTGGGTCAACAGTGTTTCTTCCTGAATTAGAGTAACTTCCGATAGCAAATTGCTCTGCAACAGGAACGCCATCAATTTCTGTCGCAATTCGATTACCTGATATACCGCGAATAGCAATACTACCGTTACCAAAACGATTACCTGAATTGACCATACTAATGCCCGCTTCATAGCGTAATAAATCAGCGACATCTCGAACTAATTGCTTGTCTATAACCTCACTAGTTATCACTGAAACTACACCAACAACATCTTGCACTTTACGTGGCGTTTTACCGATAACTACAAGTGTTTCTATATTCTCATCAATGCCTTGGTGAACAACATCATCCTCCGCAACACTATAAGTACTAGGCAATAATGCGCTAGCTAGTGCAACAGCTAATAACGATTTTTTAAACATTTTGTGATCCTTTAACTATTAAGTTTGTTTTTGAATTTATTCTTAAATAATGGCCGTTATTTATAAAGCAAAAGAAAAACGAGACAGTGATCTAAGTCAAAGGAGACTATTAGTTTGTTTGAGGGGCTAGTATTTGTCTTTAAAAATAGATCTACATCATAGTTTCCGCGCCTGAAAGATAGCTAAACACATCCAAGTAAAGCATCACGATATTTCATCATTTCAACGTTTGGTGATTTAAATCAATAAACGATCCCCTTTGCTTTCGCTTTATTTTCGAAAATATGATCTTGGGCAAAAAAGCCGATCCCCGACTTGTGTAAACTTCCCACTCAACAAAAAACAGTTTTTGGGTAATCAACATGAGTTCACTAATAAGTAAACTTGCTTGCTTTAGCAAAGCAATATTATTGGTCTTTTTAATAGTACCTAATCAAAGTCAGGCTAATGACAGTCATATCAATGAAGGCCATGCCGATAAAGAGACACTTTCAAATGCACGTCAAAATGAACTAACTCATCTAGTGAAACAAGATTGTGGTTCTTGTCATGGTATGACGTTAAAAGGTGGGTTAGGTCCAGCTTTGCTGATGGAAAATTTACAAGACAAGCCTATTTTATTTATTCAAAACACTATTTTATATGGTCGGTCTGGCACTGCTATGCCGCCATGGAAAACACTATTAACTGAACAAGAAGCCTTATGGATAGCCGAGCAATTAAAGCAAGGTAACATTAACAACAAGCACAACAATAAGAAATAACTAGGGATCACATATGAAAAACAAACTATTTAAACTTACCTGCCTTAGTTTTATTAGCATCGCATTAAGTGCTTGCACAATGACAGAGCAGGCACCACAAGCTGAGCTACGAGCGACTGGCGACATGGGCGTTATTATTGAACGTGCTACAGGACAAGTACAAATAATAGATCACACCGATAAAAAAATCATCAGTGAAATTGACGGCTTAGGTGATTTATCTCACGCATCCATTGTTTACTCACGTGATCAACGCTACGCCTATGTATTTGGTCGTGATGGAGGTTTGACCAAGATTGATTTACTTAAAGACAAAATAGCTAAACGTGTGATGCAGTCTGGCAATAGCATTGGTGGAGCCATTAGCCAGGATGGAAAGTTAGTCGCTGTATCTAACTACACCCCTGGTGGCGTAAAAGTATTTAACAGTGAAACACTCGAGTTAGTAGCAACAATAGAAAGCTCAGTGTTAACCACTAAGCCAAAGAACAAAGATGGTAGTCCTGTCCGTTCAAAAGTAGTTGGTTTAGTCGATGCACCCAACAACAAGTTTGTCTTTAGTTTATTTGATAGCCATGAAATATGGATTGCAGATTTTTCTAACAATGCCGATGGTAAGAAAATGAAACTAACTAAATTTGAAGATATTGGTTTGTTTCCATACGACGCACTCATTAGCGGAGACGGCCGCTATTACATTGCTGGTTTATTTGGCGAAGATGGTATGGCCTTACTTGATTTATGGCATATTGAAAAAGGTGTTACTCGCATTTTAAAAGATTATGGTAAAGGTGAGGCAAAACTGCCTGTCTATAAAATGCCACATTTAGAAGGTTGGGCTATCGCGGGTGATCATGCTTTTGTTCCGGCTGTAGGTCAACACAAAGTGTTAGTCGTTAGCACCAAAACATGGCAGCAAGTGGCAGAGATCCCAGCTCATAGCCAACCTATTTTTGTAATGGCTCAACCCGATAACAGACAAATTTGGGTAAATTTCGCCCATCCAGATAACAACACTATCCAAATATTTAACACCGAAACCTTTGAACTCGTTAACACATTAACCCCTGGCCCTGCTGTATTGCATATGGAGTTTACTCCCCGTGGAGAACAAGTTTGGATGTCAGTACGTGATAACAATGAAGTTCAAATATACGATACCTTGACACAAACCTTGTTAAAAACCTTAAAGTCAAAAAGTCCGAGCGGAATATTCTTTACCAATCGTGCACATAAAATGGGGCTATAAACATGACATCAACACAACATACATTGGCAACAGATAAAAACAACAATAAGCTCACGCAACTACAACAAGACATTATCAATAGCTTTCAAAAAGGGTTTCCTCTATGTAGCAGTCCTTATCTAACTATCGCGCAAAAACTTAGTAACAATCATGCTGGCCTAAACGATGAAGATGAAGTAACAGAGCAGTCAGTATTCAATGCCCTATCAGATTTAGATAGTTTAGGCGTAATCTCTCGCATTGGTCCTGTTTTTGATCACAAAAAGGCGGGAGCTAGTACGTTAGCAGCTTTAGCCGTCGATGAAAAAGATCTTAATAAAGTTGCCAGCATTGTTAATCAGTTTGAACAAGTAAATCATAATTATGCTCGTGGCTCTCATTTTAATAAAACTGATTACAATCTATGGTTTGTGGTTACTGCTAGCGACCCGGTAGCGCTTAATAACACGCTCACTCGTATAGAGTTACTAACTGGTTTGAAGGTTTTAATACTGCCAATGGAAGCTTCATACCACATAGACCTAGCATTTACGATTAATGTTACAGGTAAGGTCAGCCCGCAAGTTAATGAAGAGTTTTCATTCGAAACGATGAATAAGAATACCCAATCGTTAAATGAAATACAGCCATTGACTGAAATAGAAAAGTCACAATTAAGAAAATCAATAGAAACAGGCTTACCAAAGCAGCTACAACCGTATGAAAAAATAGCACTAGATATTAATAGCACCGAGCAGCAGGTGATAATGCAACTAGCTAATTGGCAACAAACAGGTTTAATACGTCGTTTTGGCTTAGTAGTAAAACACCGAAAGCTGGGATACAACGCCAATGCTATGGTGGTGTGGAATATTGATAATGAAGAAGTCGATGCTATAGCGGCTAAACTTGCCAAGCGAGAAGAAGTTTCTTTATGCTACCGCCGTCCTCGTCGTCTACCTGATTGGCCTTATAACTTGTTTTGTATGATCCACGGCACAGATAAAAATCGAGTACTACTACAAATTGAAGAGATTACTCAACAACTGTCTTTAACCAACATAGAAAAAGACATACTTTTTAGCTACAAAGCTTATAAACAAAAAGGGGCTAGTTACCTTAAAAGCAACACTTTAAAGAGAAAATCTGGGAGCTATCATGGATAAAGCAGCAACAACCCAAGTTAGTGAATTATCTAATCTAGATAAAGGTTTAATCAACCTATTGCAAAAAGGTTTACCTGTTTGTGAACGCCCTTTTGCTGAGATTGCTAAAACCCTTAACGATAATTCTATCGAGACAAACGAGCAAGAAGTTATTGAGCACCTACAAGCGCTACGAGAAAATAAAACATTAACCCGCTTTGGTCCCATGTTTGATGCTGCGTGCCTTGGTGGCGCCTTTACTTTGGCTGCTCTTGCCGTTCCTGAAGAAGATTTTGAGAAAGTTACCGAGCTAGTCAACAGCTTTGAGCAAATTGCTCATAATTATCGTCGTGATCATACCTTTAATATGTGGTTTGTTATTGGCACAGAATCACAAGCTGAAATTGACCAAGTTATTTTGGCGATTGAAGAAAAAACCCAACTTACTGTCCTTAACACCCCTAAACTGGAGGAATTTTATGTCGGTCTCTACCTGCCAGTCTAACGAGTTAACACCGATAGAAAGACGATACATTTTAGCGACACAAAAGGGCTTACCCATTGTTGATCGCCCTTATGACGTCATCGCTGAAAAACTTAATATCAGTGTTGAACAAGTACTTAACCTAACCAAAGATTTACAGCAACGTGGCATCATTCGGCGCATAGCTGCAGTGCCTAACCATTATAAAATTGGTTACAAATATAATGGTATGACGGTATGGGATGTTGATGATGATAAAATTCAAGAATTTGGGCAGCGCATTGGTAAACTTCCCTTTGTTAGCCATTGCTACCAAAGACCACGTCACTTACCTCATTGGAATTATAATTTATTTGCTATGGTACATGGAAAAAACCCACAAGAAATTCAAATATACCGAAGCCAGATCAAAGAACTATTAAATGATGTTTTAGTGCAACGTAATGATGATTCAAGTCAACACATACAGATTAAAAGCAATGATATGTTAACCAGCACACAGATTTTAAAAAAAACCGGTTTACGCTTAAAAAAGTAATTTCAAGTAAGCCAAACGGTAAAAATTAAAGTAAACGTTAATACACAAGGCATAACAATTATGTTTAGAATTTCACAATTATTAAAAACACTGCATGACGACTTACTTGAACTAAAGCCAGTAAAAGCCAGTAGAAAGATGCCCGGCCCTGTTGTTATTTGGAATTTAATACGCCGCTGTAATTTACGTTGTAAGCACTGTTATTCCACTTCTTTAGATATTGACTTTAAAGACGAGCTAACAACCGAGCAAATAAAAGCCACCATTGATGATTTAAAAGTAGCTCAAGTACCCGTGCTTATTTTATCTGGTGGTGAGCCGCTACTTCGTCCCGATATCTATGAAATAACCGCTTATGCTAAAGCTAAAGGGTTCTATGTTGCTTTATCAACTAACGGCACCTTAATAGACGAATCAAATATTGAACAAATAAAGGCCGCTGATTATCAATATGTCGGTATAAGTATTGATGGCTTAGAAGAGTTTCATGATGAATTTCGCCGTCAAAAAGGCAGCTTTAAAACCTCAATGCATGCTATTAAGTTATGTAAAGAAGCGGGTATAAAAATAGGCATGCGCCTTTGCTTAACAAAAGAAAACTTCAACGATATACCTGCCATGTTAGATCTGATGGAAGAATACAAAGTTGATAAATTTTATTTATCCCACCTAAATTATTCTGGTCGTGGCAAACGTAGCGCTGAAAATGATGCCATGTTTCAAATGACAAAAGACGCTATGGAATTATTATATGAACGAGCTTGGTCACATATTTCTCAAGGTGTAGAAACTGATTTTGTTACTGGCAACAATGATGCTGATGGCCCATTTTTATTACAATGGGCCAGCAAAAAATTTGGTAAAATTCACCCTGAAGCTATCGAAAACTTAAAACAAAGGCTGATTAATTGGGGCGGTAACGCAAGTGGTGTAAACGTAGCGAATATAGACAACACAGGCACAATTCATCCTGACACCTATTGGTGGAATCATCCTATCGGCAATGTCACAAAAGAAAAGTTTTCTGACGTTTGGAAAAACACTCAAGATCCGCTAATGCTTGGTTTTAGACAAAGTCCAAGACCAGTAACAGGTAGATGTGCCAAGTGCGAATACTTAAATATTTGTGGTGGCAATACTAGAACTCGCGCTTTTGCTCAATCTGGCGATGCTTGGGCAGAAGACCCCGGCTGTTATCTTGATGATAATGAAATTGGGCTAACACAAACAGAAAATAATATTAACAACAGTGAAATTAACATTCCTGTAGTAGAAGTTTAAAAGAGACTTATATCATGACAAACATGACAATCAAATTACCTGCTTCTCAAAAAGAAAATATACAACCAAAAGGTAAATCTTGCCTTAACAGTGGTGAAGTTGCCCTAGTTGGCTCAGGCCCTGGTGATGCTGAATTACTCACCATTCGTGCGATGCGTTTTATAGAACAGGCAGAAATTGCCATTTATGATCGTTTAGTTAGCGAAGAAATATTAGCTTTATTACCTAAAGATTGTGAGCGTTTTTATGTTGGCAAAGAACAAGCTAAGCATTGTGTTCCACAAGACAAAATTAACCAAATATTGGTAGATCAAGCCAAGTTAGGCAAACGTGTTTTACGCTTAAAAGGCGGCGACCCTTTTATATTTGGTCGTGGCGGAGAAGAAGCCGAATACATGCTGCAAAATGGCGTAAGCTGTCATATTTGCCCCGGAATTACTGCCGCTTCGGGTTGTACCACTTACGCAGGAATACCATTAACACATCGTGGCGTTGCCCAAGGTTGCACCTTCATCACAGGTCACATTCAAAACAATGGTCAACTTAACTTGCCATGGCAGAGTTTATGCAGCCCAACCCAAACGGTTGTCTTTTACATGGGTATTAATACCCTACCTAAAATTGCGGAAAAATTAGTAGAACATGGCCGAGATATTAATACGCCAGCGGCATTAATTCGCAAAGGCACCCAACCCGAACAAAAAACTTACCGTGGCACTATTGGTAATTTGGCTGAGCTCGTTGAAAAACACAACATTACTCCACCAACGCTTATCGTTATTGGTGATGTGGTAAATCAACTTACAGAGCAACAATTGAAAACCCCTGGCTTTTTAGATGCGAATGATTATGTGCAATCAGTCTCTGAAAAAATAGCTTAGCTGGCTATTAGCTTAATGATAAGGGGTACTCCATGATCAAATTTCCTTTTCTACTTTCAATTTCGCTGATTCTGTCATGTACCAGTGTTAGCACTTTTGCAGAAGATACTTCTACAAAAGTGCCCAGTGAAAAACTTTATCAAGCACATTGTCAAAGTTGCCATGGCGTTGACCGCCTTGGCGCGATGGGCCCTGCTTTATTACCTGAAAACCTTGCCCGCTTTCGAAAAAACAAAGCCATTAAAGTAATCAATCAAGGCCGTGCTGCCACACAAATGCCCGCCTTTAATCAAACATTGAGTAAGGTTGAAGTAGCGAGCTTAGTTGACTACATTTATACACCATCAAAAACTTCGTTAAAATGGACAATAGCCGATATTAACGAATCAAAAGTACAACATTTTGACCAAAGTAAACTACCGAATGAAGCGCAGTTTGACGCTGACTTGATGAATTTATTTATTGTTGTTGAGTTAGGCGACCACAGCGCTACTTTATTAAATGGCGATACTTTTGAGCGCTTAGATCGGTTTAAAACTCGCTTTGCTTTACATGGCGGGCCAAAGTATTCACCTGATGGTCGCTTTGTTTTTTTTGCCTCCCGCGATGGTTGGATCAGTAAATATGATATTTATAACCGCAAAACCGTTAGTGAAGTTCGCGCGGCAATTAATACGCGTAACATCGCTATATCAAACGACGGCCAATATTTAATTGTCGGTAATTATCTACCAAACAATGTAGTAATACTGAATACCTCTGACTTATCACCACTTAAAGTCATTGATGCCAAAGACAGTGACGGCAATAGCTCACGTGTAAGTGCAGTTTATAATGCTCCTCCACGCTTTAGCTTTATCGTCGCGCTAAAAGACGTGAAAGAAGTATGGGAAATACCTTACAGTGATGAAGGTGGCATTGAAGTGTACAAAGGCTGGGCGCATGACTATAGAGTAGAAGCCAAAGCGGAAGGCTGGCAGATAGAAGATAAATTCCCTATTCGTCGCATTAAAACTGATGATTACTTAAATGACTTTTTCTTCGACCCTGATTACATCAATTTAATTGGTACGGCGCGTAATAGTCACAATGGTCAAGTCATAAACCTAGATACAAAGAGGAAAGTTGCCTCCATCGCTTTAACCGGAATGCCACATTTAGGCTCAGGTATCACTTGGCACTATCATGGTAAAGAAGTCTTCGCCTCGCCTAATATCAAAGAAGGTAAAATTACCGTCATCGACATGGAGAACTGGCAAGTAATAAAAGAGATTAAAACTGAAGGGCCGGGCTTCTTTATGCGCAGTCACACTAACTCACCTTATGCATGGACAGACGTATTCTTTGGCCCCAATAACGACAAAGTACACGTCATTGATAAGAGCACTTTAGAGATAGTAAAAACCTTATCACCATCACCGGGGAAAAATGCCGCCCATGCAGAGTTTACCAAAGACGGTAAATACGTATTACTCAGCGTGTGGGATATGGACGGTGAACTAATTATTTACGATGCAACTACTTTAGAGATAGTGAAACGTATGCCAATGAAAAAACCATCAGGTAAATACAATGTCTTTAATAAAATTAGTTATGAGAAAGGAACGAGTCATTAACTTCTTTATGGCTTAGCCCAACCAATAACGATGGCCTGTAACACAGAGCATTACAGGATTTTTTTGTGAGCCAACCTTTATGGGATATATAAAAGGTTATATTTACAACACCTAATACCAGACCTTAGTCTTCTGTTAAGTTGTCAATGTAAATCAATTGAAAGTACTGTCATCAATCAATCTTTAATAATTGTAGTCACAATGTTACTCCTGTCCTATCCTGTTATTATTGTTAAGTATAAAAGTAGCTACTTAACAATATGTGTCCGAGTTAATCATTAGTTAACTATTATTTGCTCAAGCTTTATAATACTAAAGCATGGGCATGGCCTAATAGGCAATGACTAAACTATTAATAAAAGGCCAACCATTAATGTTATCAAATTTTTTTAAAACAAAACCTGTTATAGATGAAGCAAGCAGAGAATGGATTTTTGACACCTTTGCTTGGTGTATGGAGCAACTTGATGGCGATTTTTTTGAACAAAATAGTGAGTTGATATTACCTAACAATACGTTCTATCCGGGTAATTCAAGTAGTGTTGAAGAAATGGCTGAAACCATTTTTGCCAATACTGTTAAATACACGGGGATGACATCATGGCCAATAAAACTGGTGCCCGCACAGAGCTTTACCCAAAAACCAATGCCTCAGTTATATTTTAAATCAAGGCTACGCGGTGAAAACGCGAATGTAAGTTCTAAAGTAAACACTAATACGAGCGCTAATATAGACTCTCAGGTTAGTGGAGAAATAAGTTACAAAGTCGAGGGTAAAGAAGTAGTGCCAGACTTAGACACAAGCATAGACATTGCTTATTACCCAAGCCAGCTAAACCAACCACAAGATTTAATTGCCTATTTAGTACAGCATCAGGCAAGTATTTTAGTTAACCAAAATGGCACTATCACTTCTGCTATAAGCGCCCCAGGTGGCAAAGAAGCATTAGCGCAAACCATTGATTTAGTAGCTTGCTTCATGGGCTTTGGTGTTATTTTTGCGAATACCGCGTATCAATTTAAAGGCGGTTGTGGCTCGTGTAACAACCGAAACCTTAACCGACAATCGGCATTGCCTGAGTTAGAAACTGTTTATGCGTTAGCATTATTTTGCGTAATAAAAGGCTGTGATATTAAACCGGTAAAGAAAGAGCTAAAGTCTCATTTATATAAGCCCTTTCGCCAAGCACACAAAGAAATTTCACGCTATTTACAACAAACGGATAACCCTTTGCACTCGCAGCTATCGCTTCCATAATACATTTATTAACGCACCTACCATGATTAACCCACCACCCATGATGGTGGTGACCACAGGTATTTCACTAAAGTACGCCCAGCCTATGAATACCGAAAACAGAACTTGCACATAGGCATAAGCAGTTGCTTTGTTCGCATCAGCGCAGTGTAATGCTTTTGTTAACCCTACCTGCCCTACTTGGGTGAATACGCCCACTAAAATCAATAAACCAGTCGCTGCTAAACTGGGAACAACAAAATCACTGCCTAACATGATCATTGAGATTGGAAAGGCAACCATAGGGAAGTAAAAGATAATGACTGAACTGTCATCTGTTTTGGTCAGTTTTTTGATAATGACATAAGCAACAGCACTGCCAAAAGCCCCTAGAACACCAGCACCAATACTTAACCATGGATACTGTACGCCACTGTCTATTTGTAAATTCGGTTGAATAATGATAATTAAGCCAAGTAAGCTGATGACGATACAGGCGATGGTTGAACGCTGTATGGTTTCTTTCAAAAACAACAACGCCAGAATAGCGGTAAACACAGGATGCAAATATTGTAATAAGGTCGCTTCTGCCAATGGCAAGGTTGTTACGGCATAATAAACAAACATTAGGGCAAACGAGCCGACGGTGCCGCGCGCAATTAACAGCACTTTATTGTGCCCCCACATGGGAATACTTTTACGCTGAATATCAGCGTAGCTAATAATGGCCGAAACAATGGATCTAGCGGCGACAATTTCGAGTACCGGGATGCCTAAGCCGCTTACTTCTTTTACACAGGCAGCCATTAATGAAAAGCCTAGTGCCGAGATCAACATGTACCAAACGCTCATTGGCACTGAATTTTTTATGGTAGTAAACATTTATTGTTGTACTCGAATAGCAAAATGGAAAGTTAGTAGGGTTTATCAAATTGGTAAGATTGAATCTATTCTACCTTAAAGCTGCTAATGATATTTAATTCTATAAATTTCTTAATAACATCATCAATTGAAATACCACTCTCTATTTTGGCGATAGTTTCAATGGCAATGGCCAAACTTTGTTGATGATTAAATGATGATAGTAATGCAAACTCCCCCTCTGTCACTGTCATTATCTCAGTTTTCAATCCGCTTCTGAAAACGATTAACAACGTTTGCTTATCAATATTATGGGTAAGATCTATTTCCTTATTTACAGTCGTATTTGGCTGGTTCATTTCCCAAATTATATCAATAGGAAAAGAAGATCTTATGAGCTGCACGAAAGGTGCGAGTAAAAACTTCACTTGCAAAGCATCATCAGCTTTTACTGTTGATAAGTGAGTCCAATCAGTAGGGCTACTATCACTAGCTAATGAACTTAAATGAAACAGCCACTCAAGTTGAGCAACATCTTTTAAATAAATTAACGGCTTAGCTGGCTCAAAATCCGCTAAAAAATCGGCAAACTCTTCACCATAATCATCCATGTTAGCGCTTTTAGGCCAATGTGCTGAGATAAACTCTTTACAGCAAGCTCTAAAAAAATCTTCTCCTACTAATTTTTCGATAACAGGATAAGTTAGCTTCATTGCTTGAATAATATTCCCTATCGAGCTGCCTTGATAAATACCCAGTAAGCCTGAAGCAGAAATGTGACTGGTATCGATATCTTTAGCCAGTAAAACATTTGTGTTTTTGTGCTTTCCTGATAAACAATCACGAATAAAGTTACGTTGTAGCTCAGCCAATGTGGTCATTATGCACTCTGCTTGTTTTCTGCCTTTGAAACGGAAACTTTGGCAATGATGGCTTCAGCTTTACGCTTTTCATCCAATAAAATAGCCAGTTCAGGGACATCCGTGTCCCACTCAATTAAGGTTGGAATGGCTCCAAAACGCTCAATGGCTTTTTCATAAAGCTGCCAAACACCGTCATAAATTTCATGGCCATGAGTATCAATATAAACGTCTACACCTTCAATGCTATCAATACTATAACCAGCTAAATGTATTTCCTGAACTGCTGTTATTGGAATGTTTTCTAAATACATTTGCGCATCAAAACCGTGATTATGGGCACTAACATAAATGTTATTTACATCAAGTAGCAAAGCACAATCCGTTTCTTTAACAAGCATTGACAGAAAATCCCACTCTGGTATCGGTGAGTTTAAATAACTCAGATAACTAGAAGGGTTCTCTATTAAAATTTGTTTTTGTAGAACATCCTGCACTTGATTTATATTTTTGACGACAACATCAAAGGCTTCTTCTGTATAAGGTATTGGCAATAAATCAGGTAAGTAATGGCCTTTATCCGATGCACTCCAAGAAAGGTGATCAGAAATCAAGCTAGGTTGTAACCAATCAACAGTCGCTTTAATGTTTTGTAAGTGTTGCGCTCGCACCGGGCAAGCATTAGCAGCTGAGCCCAAAGATAAACCAACACAATGAGCGGAGATAGGATAATCTTGACGAATTCGCGCCAGATACTTAGCGGCGGTACTATCTTTGCTAAAGAAGTTTTCAGTATGAATTTCTAGCCAAGATACATCAGGCTTATCAGTAATAAATTCTTGAAAATGTCTATGTCTTAATCCTAGACCTACACCACTAATAACTGACATTCATACAATTTCCTATTCTTATGAAAGATCAAGAAAGATGCAGCCAAACGACTGCTACTTCTTTGTATATACTACTTCTTAGCTGGTTTAACCGCTTTAACTACGCCACCGGTAATTTTTTCACACGTGCCTTTAGGCACATATACCCATTCGCTTTCATCATTATCTTTTGTCGCTTGTCCGGCACAATTATGAGAGCCATTTAAAGCGCCACAATCATTCTTTCCTGCCTTAGCAATTCCGGCACATTTTTCCCATGCTGATGGCTGACTTGGCACTGCATTGGCAGTAGTAGCTGTTAAAATTCCTAAAGCTAAAATACTAGAAATAGCACTAGCCGCAATTTTTTTGTTATCCATAATTTCACCTTGTAAATGTTCGTTAGAGACGAAGTTCATAACAGGAGATAGAGGAAACCGAAAATTAATTTCGAATTAACTAAATTATTTTTCATATTTTTACTAACAAAGAAATTTAAAAACAAATATTACGGTGAATAAAAACACTAAATGAATGCTAATCAAACTTACTAAAGCCCAGTTTTGTTAACTTATCTCGAATAGTTTGATATCTCTGCTGTTCACACGAGGCAAACCCTGATTGTTGCCTAACCTTATTGCGGCCAAAAAGAGGCACTGTCATACCAGCAAAAAAACGACAGTAGCTTTCCAATGTTAATGGGGCATTAATTTTATTCTCTAAATGACGCTTTAACGCTTTCCCATTCGCAATTAATACTTCGTCACTTGGCCATTGTACTTGCAGTGAATACTCAAGTTTGGCGATATTCCCTCGGCAAACGCTACAGTGACCACAATTTTCAGAAGAGTTAATACCTTGAAAAAAGGCATCATCAAAATAGTTACTTAAGTTATAACTTAAGCACGTCTCAAGCTGAAAAAATCGTACAAGAGCAGCAATACGTTTAATTTCTTTTTCTTCTTTATCAAGAAAGTAATCATATAAGTTTTTGGCTAAAGTGGGATCGTTAAGTTCATTAATATTGACTTTAAAAACTTCAGTCATACGAGAGGTTTCTAAAACAATCATTTGCTGCTCTTGCAAATATTCTAATGCGGCAATGACTCGGTTTCTCTCAATTGATTGATCTTGCAATAAGGTATCAAAGCTTAAACTCCCCCAAACTTTTTTAAAGGCGGTCGCTTTAAAAATAGTTGATAAAAAACTGCTTCTTTGCTCATTAAAAGCAGCAAGTATTTGTTCAACGGGTTGTAAAAGTTTTATTCTAAAATCAGCAAAATAGGCGTACATGGGTTCAATCACACCTGCTAACTCAAATTGAACCAGCAAAGTTTTTAATGGTAATTGCTTAATATTACTAGCATTAGAAAGCTGTAATAATTGCAACTCCCATTTGTTTTCATATTGAGTCACCTGCGTTTCAGCTTTAATATTATCAATAACATATTCAATTCCACTCAGCTCTGGCGTATCACCATAAACAAAGTTCTCTACCGTATTAAGACCATCTAAATTAGCCAAAGTGATGCAGTGCGAAAGTTCACCGTCACGCCCTGCTCTGCCAATTTCTTGAGAATAGTTTTCAATAGATTTGGGCAAGTCATAATGGAAAACGAAACGGATATCACTTTTATCTATCCCCATTCCAAAGGCAATTGTCGCCACAATAACCTGCACTTTTCCTGTCATGAAGTCTGATTGAATTTGACTTCGAGTATCACTGTCAAAACCCGCATGATAAGCACATGCGTTAATGCCTGCTTTTTGTAAATAAACAGCTACTTGCTCAGCAGTATATTGCAAAGTGACATAAACAATACCGCAACCTTCTCGAAGGTGTGAATTTTGTTTTATGTGCTGGGCTAAATAGGCGTTTTTATTGGCGCTACTAACAGGCAATACCGCCAAGTCTAAGTTATGACGATAAAAGCCCGTTTGCACAATATGATGATCGTTAATGCCAAACTTTTCTGCCATGTCCAACTTCACTTTTTGTGTCGCTGTTGCAGTTAATAATAGCGTTAATGGAATATTCAGTTCTTGGCGATAGCTTGGTAATTTTAAATAATCTGGTCTGAAATTATGACCCCACTCAGAAATACAATGCGCTTCATCAACCACTAACATTGAAACAGGTACAGATTGAATAAACTGTCTAAAGCGTTCATTTTTAAAACGCTCTACCGATACCATCAATATTTTTATTTCGCCATTGCGCACAGCAGTCATAATTTCTTGTGCTTGATTACCTTTTAAGGTTGAATCAATACTCGCAGCCGCTATCCCCTTACTCGCTAAAAACTCTAGTTGATCTTTCATTAAGGCAAGTAATGGCGAAACAACAAGCGTTAAGTTGGGTAAATGCAAGGCGGATAATTGATAACACAAAGATTTGCCCGAGCCAGTGGGAAATATTGATAATGTTGAGTGTCCAGCAAGCAATTGCTCGATTGTTTGTTCTTGACCTTGTCTGAATTGTCCAAAGCCAAACTTTTCTTTAAGAGAAGCTTTTAATGATTGCTGCAGTGAGTTTTCGCTATTTCCATTCATGTATTACATTCCAATAGCTGTTAACTTCTAACAAACATCTTAGCTCTGTTAAAAGAATCAAGCATAATACGTTTGTTCAATGCGTTGGCAGAATTGCACTAAATTCGGGTAACTTTTTGCCTTAGCATTAAACTCATTATCACAATTTACACAAATAAATTGGCATAGAATTGAGTATGCAGTTGCATCAAAAGAACTCTGCTTGTCACCAAAAAAATAATTCTTATCTGCTAATAATGTGGATAGTGCTGCAAAGCTTTTATCACTTATGGCTAAAATTTCATCTTTTGAGTGCCTTCCTATTCCTTGTCCATGAAGGTTTTTCTTAACACCTCTTCGAATTAAACTGGGAACAAATAGGCGCAAAGGCAATGGTAAGGAGCCAAAAAAAGTGTTGTTCACTACCTGCCAAGTATCTTCTAATATCCAGCGAGAATAGACCAAGCACCAGTATAAATTTTCATCCAGTGATTTAGTAAACAAATAAGCTTGAGCTCGCTGTTCAGGTGATAAATGCTCATCTAATGATACTTGATATTTCTCATTCAAATATTCAATAATTGCTTGTGAATCCGCGACTGTTGTAGATGTGCTCTGAGTGTTATCAACAATAAAAGGTAACTTGCTTTTTGGTGCTTTTTTCAAATTATCAGCACTGGGAATTACCTCATAAGGCAATTGTGCCATTTTCATAAAAGCATCTACTTTCACCACAAATGGACTAGGATCCATTACGCCAAAACTTGCACCAAAACCATATAACTTGATCATTTCTATCCCTAAAATATTAAAACAAAAACACTGAGTATTTAAACAGTATTACATAATATGCCCTTTTGCAAAGATATTTTAACGACAAAAAGAAACGAATTATCTTTTAAATGGAACGGGTAGAGTTAAAATGTTGTTAGCTTAAATCTCTGCCGCTACCACTGAAATTTCAACTAGCAATGCTTCTCGAGCCATTTTAGCCGCAACACATGCTCTTGCAGGGGCATGATTTTCTGGAACCCAAGCATCCCAAACAGCGTTCATATCAGCAAAGTAACTCATGTCTTTAACATATATGGTAGCCGATAGGATATGCTTTCTGTCACTGCCTGCTTGTACTAGTAAGTCATCAACTTTCGCTAACATAGTCTCAGTTTGTTCAGTAATATCTTTGGTAGCATCTGCTGCCACTTGACCGCATAAATAGACGATGCCGTTATGTTTTACTATGCGGCTCATGCGCTGCTTTGTATCAAGTCTTTCAATCGTCATTCTACTTCTCCAACATATCAATAAATTTTTGTGATTGTTCAATCGCTGCATTCATGTCTTTGATTAACACGTTAACATCTTTTTTAATTGACACCATTTCACCTTGCAATGCACCAACCGCTTTTGCATTTAAGTTATGTTTTAAAAAGAGGCTATTGTCTTTAAGTGCAGACAAAACAGGTGCCATTTTACTTTCAGCTTTTTGCATTGACTTAATTAGTGATCGATAACGACGTTGTGTTTCCTTTAGTTTTGATGAACTTTGCCTTTTAAGATTTGCACTAGAAATCTGCTCTATTTCATCTTGCCATTCTTCAAATAGCGCATCAGAAACATCTTCTATTTTTTCAATACGTAAGCTGACTAATTCAGCAGCTTCTTTTGAGTCTTCATATTGTTCTTGAATAACATTATATTGCTCTTCAAGATCACCGCCATCAAAATTGATTAACGCCGTCATTTCTTCTAATGCCGATTTAAATTGTTCTTGCGCTTCTTGTTGAGATTCCTTGGCATCAATCACACGATCAACCATGATGTCACGTTTGTGAATACCTACTTTTTCCATCGCTGAATAATAAGCAGTTGAACAAGCAGACAAGGTTAAAATGGTTGATAGCATTAGCAATGTATCTTTGAATTTTAACATGAACATTTCCTTTGATTTTCCATTTATCACTTTGTTATTAAATCTAAAGTATTCTACTCGTAGTAGCTATAAAAATTAATAATTCTGCTGTAAAAAATAAACCCCAAAGTTTTTAACAATGAGGCTTAAAATAAAAAATTAAAATTTAATAATTAGACGATGGAAAATCGTTCAAATTCTAGGAAAACGCACGGAGCTGACGCCAGTCAGTGAGTACGATTGACAACGAAGTTGTTCGATTTAACGAGTCTAATGTTAAATTATTCCCATTCGATAGTTGCAGGTGGTTTCCCCGATATATCGTAAACAACACGTGAAATACCATCAATCTCGTTGATAATACGATTAGACACTAATCCTAAGAAGTCATACGGTAAATGTGACCAACGTGCGGTCATAAAGTCGATAGTTTCAACACTCCGTAATGATACCACCCAGTCATATTTGCGGGCATCGCCCATAACACCTACTGAGCGTACGGGTAAAAATACGGTAAATGCTTGGCTTACTTTTTGGTATAAATCATGATTGTGCAATTCTTCAATAAAAATTGCATCCGCGCGACGCAACAAATCGGCATATTCTTTTTTCACTTCACCTAAAATACGAACACCTAAACCTGGTCCAGGGAAAGGATGACGATAAAGCATGTCATATGGTAAACCTAACTCCAAGCCAATTTTACGTACTTCATCTTTGAATAGCTCGCGTAATGGCTCAACTAGACCAAGTTCCATATCATCAGGTAAACCACCAACATTGTGGTGTGACTTTATCACATGGGCTTTACCTGTAGCTGAAGCTGCCGATTCAATTACGTCTGGGTAAATAGTGCCTTGTGCTAACCATTTAGCATTTTTCAGCTTTTTTGACTCTTCATCAAAAACATCAATAAATACATTACCAATGATTTTACGTTTTTTCTCAGGATCACTTTCATCAGCTAGTCGGTCTAAAAACCTGTCTTCAGCATTAACATGAATAATGTTTAAACCGAAATGATCGCCAAACATGTCCATTACTTGTTGGCCTTCGTTTAAACGAAGTAAACCGTTATCAACAAAAACACAAGTCAGTTTATCACCAATAGCGCGTTGCAATAACATCGCAACAACTGATGAATCAACGCCACCAGATAAGCCGAGAATAACTTCGTCATCACCTACTTGTTCTTTCATTTTAGCAATAGCATCTTCAATAATTGATGCTGATGTCCATAACTTTTCACACTGACAAATATCAACAACAAAGTGCTCTAAAATGCGCATACCTTGTTTAGTGTGAGTTACTTCTGGGTGGAATTGAACACCGTAGAATTGCTTGTCTTCATTAGCCATTGCTGCGAATGCACAACTATCGGTTTTAGCTACGGTCACAAATCCTTCTGGAATTGCAGAGACTTTATCACCATGGCTCATCCAAACATCTAACAGCGCATTACCGTTAGCATTAACGCTGTCTTCAATAGCGTTAAACAATACTGACTTAGTAACCACTTCAACCGCAGCGTAACCGAATTCTTTATGGGCGCTACACTCTACGCTACCACCAAGCTGCTGCGCCATAGTTTGCATACCGTAACAAATACCTAAAACGGGTACGTTAGCTGCGTACACATATTCCGGAGCTCGGGGTGAATTAGTCATCGTTACAGATTCTGGACCACCTGCAAGAATAATCCCGGTTGGATTAAATTCTTTAATTTGTGCCTCTGTCACATCCCATGACCAAAGTTCACAGTAAACGCCAATTTCACGTACACGACGAGCAATAAGCTGAGTGTATTGTGAGCCAAAATCTAATATCAGTATGCGGTGATCATGAATGTTTTTACTCATGGTTGTTTTCCTACTTAATTACCAAAAAAGGTATTGTTTATAAATAACAACACCCTGAGCTTTTCCCTAACAAGAGTACAGCTCAAGGTGCTTGAATTTTTATCTGTTTACATTTAGTAAACAGATTTAAGAATGTTTCTAGCCACACCAAGTTGAGAATATTTTAGTCCTAGTTCAAGGCGCTATCGCGGAGCCTAGTTCACTAGGTGAGCACTTGCAACGCCGAAATTGGGTTAAAATAACTCAACCGAACTTATCCTGTTCTATAGTTAGGGGCTTCTTTTGTGATGGTGACATCATGTACATGTGATTCGCCCATTCCCGCTGAAGTTATTTTCATAAACTCAGGCTTGGTACGCATTGTTTCAATATCTTTAGAGCCAGTTAATCCCATTGATGAACGTAATCCGCCCATTTGTTGATGAATAATTGCCGCTACAGGGCCTTTATATGCAACACGTCCCTCAATACCTTCAGGCACTAACTTGTCTGCTTCACCATCTGACTTTTGGAAGTATCGATCGCTCGAACCTTCTTTTTGACTCATTGCACCTAAAGAGCCCATACCACGATATGACTTGTAGTAACGGCCTTGATAAAGTTCAACTTCACCGGGTGCTTCTTCAGTACCAGCGAACATACTACCAACCATGACACAATGCGCTCCAGCAACTAAGGCTTTAGCAATATCACCTGAAAAACGAATGCCACCATCAGCAATTACTGGAATATCAGTACCTTTCAAACCTTCAACAGCATCTGAAATGGCTGTTAATTGCGGTACACCAACCCCTGTAACAATACGCGTGGTACAAATTGATCCTGGACCAATACCCACTTTAACAGCATCAACACCAGCATCAGCCATTGCTTTCGCACCTGAAGCCGTAGCTACGTTGCCCGCAATAATTTGTAAATCAGGATATTTGTTACGTGCTTCTTTCACTCGGTCTAAAACACCTTGTGAATGACCATGTGAAGTATCAATTAATAAGACATCAACACCGGCAGCAACAAGTGCATCAATACGCTCATCAGTTCCAGCACCAACACCAACAGCAGCTCCTACACGTAAGCGGCCAAACTCATCTTTACAAGCATCGGGCTTATTTTCAGCTTTTTGATAATCTTTTGCAGTGATAAGACCAACTAATTTGAATACGTCATCAACAACTAATATTTTTTCAATACGGTTGCTATGCATTAATCCTAGGATTTCTTCACGAGCAGCACCTTCTTTTACTGTCACTAGGTTTTCTTTTATTGTCATTAGTGAAGAAACAGGTCTAGTTAAATCAGTTTCAAAACGTAAATCACGACCAGTAATGATACCAACTAAGTTATTATCATCATCCACAACAGGAAAGCCTGAGAAACCTAGATCATCAGCTTTATGCATGACTTGTTCAATGGTAAAGTCAGTACTTACCGTTACTGGGTCTGAAACTATGCCGCTTTCATACTTTTTCACTTTAGAAACATTTTGCGCCTGTTCAGCAATGGTCATGTTTTTATGAATAAAACCTAGACCGCCCTCTTGCGCTAACGTAATCGCTAGGCGTGCTTCTGTCACTGTGTCCATAGACGCAGAAACCATAGGTACATTCAAATTGATTTTTCGGGTTAATCGGGTTTGTAAGTTAGCTGTATGAGGTAGTACTTTAGAGTGAGCCGGAACTAATAGAACATCATCAAAAGTTAAGGCTTCTTGGGCAATTCGTAACATCGCAATATCACCAGAGTTAAGTGTAGAGTGGATACCAAGCAGTCAATATTGGTATCGAATATTGCGGCAGAATTTTAACCGTTTTCGATGGTTAGGTAAACATAAATTTTCCTTCAAGGCGTTATTATTTTATCAAGTTAAGGCTAAGTTACCGCAAAATAAATGCCCAAAAAGAATTTCACCAAGATATACTGTCACTCAAACTAGTCCCACACCATTGATACACAGTTTTTTATGACCACACAACACATTCTCCAAGTTAGTGAACTCACAAGAAAAGTACGCTTTATCTTAGAAAGTGAATTGAATACCGTATGGTTAACAGGCGAAATATCAAATTTTGTTGCTGCAAGTTCCGGTCATTGGTATTTATCGTTAAAAGACAGCAAATCGCAAGTACGCTGCGCTATGTTTAAGGGAAACAATAAGAGAGTTAGGTTATCTAATAAAGAAAAACCACGCAATGGTCAACAAGTATTAGTGCGCGCCAAAGTATCGTTATATGAACCTCGTGGTGATTTTCAACTTATCATTGAACAAATGGAAGATGCTGGTGAAGGTTTGTTGCGCCAGCAATACGAACATTTAAAAAACAAACTCAATGCCCTTGGACTATTTTCCCATGATCATAAAAAAATTATTCCCGCAAATATACAGACGGTAGGTGTCGTAACTTCCCCCACAGGGGCAGCAGTAAAAGATATTTTAACGGTTCTTAATCGCCGAAATCCTAATATTCGAGTAACAATTTACCCTGCATTAGTGCAAGGAGAATATGCCAGTAATGATATTTGTCACGCCATTCAACAAGCAAATAACCGGGGAGAATGCGATGTTATCATAGTAGGGCGAGGCGGAGGCTCCTTAGAAGATCTTTGGTCTTTTAACGAAGAAAGCGTTGTGCATGCTATTTATAATTCTGCTATTCCTATCATCAGTGCAGTTGGTCATGAAGTTGATACAACGTTGAGTGATTATGTTGCCGACTTACGCGCAGCAACCCCGTCAGCTGCAGCTGAATTGGTTTCAAGTGATAGTAGTGAGTTATTGAAAAAAGTCACTATGCTTACTCTACGATTGAACAATGCTATAACAAGCAATAGTGCTTTGTTAACTCAAAAATCAAACCATCTTCAACATAGATTGGCGCAAGTTCATCCTGAGCAACAATTACTTGTACATCAACAAAAATCTGATGAATTAAACCTACGATTAATGCATGCAATCAAGCGTTCAATAGCGCAAGCAAAGCATCAGCCAAAACAGTTGCAACAACGACTTAATCGATTATCGCCATATAAACAGATTGCAGAATATCAAACTCAAGTTAAGCAGTTAACGCAACGGTTAGCCTATGCAAAACAAAGCAACTTACAGCATAAAAGTGAATTGTTTATTCATTTAATTGAGCAATTACAATTGGTAAGTCCATTAGCCACTATTGCTAGGGGGTATGGTGTTATTCGCAACACTGAACATAGCGTAATTAGTTCTATCACACAGGTATCTACAAACGATGAAATAAGTGTGCAAGTAACTGACGGCTCAATTAAGGCCAAAGTTATTTAACTTTCAGACCTTATAGTTTCAAGCAATAATTGACTGACTTGTTCATTACTTTGCGTATCAAACATCACACCAAAAGATAAGCCATCTTTTTGTTGCTTCAAATTACAAACAGCCCCCTTAAGTTTGAAATTACTACCACCTTGCTTATCACTTACAATAATTTCAATGGCTTTTTTCTCTGACAAAACTAATTTCTCACCATTAACAATATTTAATTGGCAACCACTAATCGATAAGTTGGTTATCGTTGTTTGCCAATAATTTTCATCTATTTTTACTTTGGCATTTATATCAGTTTCTATACGGATAGATGAACGCAAATTTTGTAAACCAACAGTACGAGGAAAATCCAGCACCATAATGCGAGATGGCATTTGTAAGGTTTGTTTAATAGAACTAACAAAAGCGAGCACGGCCCCTTCATGGCCTTCAATTAAACCACGAACAGTGATAGAAGCACCTTGAACTACATGCTGAGAAAACTTCCCTAATTTACTTGCTTCGGGAAATTGAATTAATACATATTTTTTAGGTAAGTAACCGATGAATGTTGTTCGGAATTTGGCACGCTGACCCGCGGGAGTTGCTATATCAATAGTGACCAACGAACCCGCATGAAGTAACGTTAAGTTGCGATCTAAGCGGGTTGCTGTATCAATATTTGTAGGTTTTTCAGCCATGAGCGTACAATTTTTATAAAGGATTAAACCACACTAGCCAAAGAAGAAGTTAAAAGCAATAGCATTTGAGTATCAAGTAGCGGGTTACGAGCCATGAATAAAGAGCAAAAAAATGTACTCTTGCTTCGGAACTCGCTATTAATCAATAAAAACGATCACTTATTATCTTTATTGTAACCTTGAGTGGCTCTGGCCATTTTCTTCTGCTCGGTAAAAGTTAGCTTTTTCTTGCCTGCAAATGGATTAGAGGTTTCTCTAAATTCAATACGAATAGGCGTGCCCATTATTTTTAATGATTTACGGTAATAATTCATTAAATAACGTTTGTAAGAGCTAGGTAATTTTTTCGCCAAGTTCCCATGAATAACAATGATCGGTGGGTTGTAACCACCAGCATGTGCATATTTAAGTTTAATGCGGCGACCATTATGCATCGGGGGTTGATGATCAAATGCTGCCATATCCAATATTTTAGTCACCATTGCGGTAGAAATACGCTTGGTAGCACTCACAAAGGCTTCTTCAACTGATTCATACAAATGACCAACACCTGTGCCATGTAAAGCAGAAATGAAGTGAATTTTAGCAAAATCAATAAAACCTAAGCGACGATCTAATTCCGTTTTAATTCTATCTTTAACATGGTCATCTAATCCATCCCATTTATTAACTGCGATAACTAATGAACGACCAGACTCAAGAATAAAACCTAGCAAACTTAAGTCTTGATCGGTAATACCTTCACGGGCATCAATAATGAGTAAACAAACATTAGAGTCTTCAATAGCACGTAACGTTTTAATCACTGAAAATTTTTCAACGACATCAGTAACATTTTTACGACGACGTATACCAGCGGTATCAATTAATGTATAAGCGCGACCATTATGCTCCATGGGAATATAAACACTATCACGAGTCGTGCCTGGCGCATCAAAAACAACGACACGTTCTTCGCCCAAAATACGATTAGTTAAGGTTGATTTACCCACATTAGGTTTACCGATAATAGCCAACTTAATGGTATCGTTTTCTTTTGGTGCTTCTGCAATTTGCTGCTCAAGTTCAGCTTCGCTAAGCTCATGTTCATAATCACCATCAAACTCACCTTCTTCTGCATCAACTACTTTAGGTTGACCTAGTGCTTCAATATGAGGAGTAAGTGCTAAGGTTAGTAATTGTGTTACACCACGACCATGCGCAGCGGCAATTTTATGAACCTCTTCACCAAGACTTAACGCATAAAATTCAGCGACAGCTGAATCGGCGTCTATACCATCGACCTTATTAGCGACGAGGAATATTCTCTTGTCTTGTTTACGTAAATAATCAGCAATACCATAGTCAGCTGAAGTCAAACCATCTCGGGCATCAACTAAAAACAGTACAGCATCAGCTTCTTCAATAGCCATTAATGACTGTTCAGCCATTAACGCATCAATTCCTTCTTCATCTCCATGGATGCCACCGGTATCAATAACAATAAAAGGATGTTCTTCAACTTCCGCTTTACCATATTGGCGATCTCGGGTTAAGCCTGGGTAATCTGCAACCAAGGCATTTCTAGAGCGTGTTAAGCGATTAAATAACGTTGATTTACCAACATTTGGACGGCCTACAAGGGCAACGACAGGAAGCATGACAACCTCAAAAAACTTCATTTTAAAATAAGTTACGGCCCCTCATGCGAAAGCATAGGAGCCGTATGTACATTTAGCGAGAACAGGACAACATGCTCCTGCGTTGTCTAATAATCTACTTCCATGTAGCGTATGTTCTCGCCGACTAAAAGCGGCGAGCTTACTGCTCAGCTTTTATAATTTTAGGTGTTTCGATAGCTTGCAAATCACCATCGCGTGATTGGCTATACAAAACATTATCAATCACCGTTGGCGTAGAGTGAATGCCACTACTATCAACTTCATGACGAGCAACAATTTCACCTGTATCTTGGTCTAACCAATGTAGGTAACCTTCAAAATCACCAACAACGACATAATCATCGATAACGGCAGGACCAGATACACCACGATTCACAAGCGCTAAATTACTCCAGCGCTCAATCCCATTTACTCTATCTAAGGCGTAAATGTGACCACGTAAATTTGTTAAGAAAATAGTATTACGATAAATTGAAATTTGACGATAAGATGAATATTGGCGTTTCCAAAGAATTCTGCCGCTTTTAAGATCGATAGCAGCAAAGTTACCTCGAGATGATACCGCATAAACTTTATCACCAAAAACTACAGGAGCAGAATCAACATCAATTACTCGCTCAAGCTCTGTTGAACCTGTTGGTTCACCGATGTCAATTGACCACCCTTGTTGACCATTATTTAACAGGTAAACATCTACTCCACCTTTGCCAGTGCCAATTAAAACACCACCAGAAGCAATTACAGGGGTACTAATACCTCGTAGCGTTAGTGCCGGAACATCTTGTTCTATTTTCCATATTTCTTCGCCGTTATCAGCGTTCAAGGCTTTCATAATGCCTGAAGCGGTGTTAACGACGACAACACCAGATTCTACCGCTGGTGCGTTGATAACTTCACCTTTAATGCTTACTTCCCAGGACAGTTCCCCAGTTTGTGCATCTAACGCATATACTTTGCCGTTTTCACTACCAATAAATATTTTATCCATCCCTGCAGTAGGGCCACCAGATAATAAAGCTGAAACTCGGCTATCCCAAAAACTACGCTCATTGTTACTATTGCTTAAATCAACTTGCCAAAGCTTTTTACCCGTTTTTTGATCAAAAGCAATCACTTCACCAGCTCGACTTGCACTATAAACTTTATCGTATGCAACAATAGGCTTCAGGCGTGAAAAATAATCATCACTGCCATCTCCGACACTTTTTTCCCATAACACTTTTGGCTCAAACTTTTGATCGAACTCTATTAGCTCAGCGGGTAAATCACTCGTATCTTCTTCATCATCAGTTGATGAGCATGCAAATAAAGTACTAGAGAACAAAAGCACGGCGAATACTTTAGCGTATTGACGAGCCTGTTTACCTAGAAAAGCATTACTTGTTTGTTTTTTAGAAAAAAGCATTCAATAACCTTATTTTACTTAGCCGCTGGAACAGTAGTTGTTAGATTAATAGCTGTAGCCAAATCATCTAACTTCATTTGCAAGTTTGGGCTGCTGGCTAAACCATCAGCGGCAATAGCCGCTTGATATGCATTACGAGCTAATTCTTTTTTATCTTGCAACAAGTAGCTGTCACCCTTTATTTCTTCAATTTCTGCCGTGAAAGATTCAGGTAAAGGTTTAGCTAATGTCGTTAAGGCTTGTTCGTATTGTTCTTGTTGAATTTGTACACGAGCTAAACGCAAGCTAGCAATACCTTTAATACCATCACTCGGAGCACTTTTAATTGCAGCCATTAATTGAGTTTGAGCGCTTTGCCAGTCTTTATTAGCTGCAGCTTCTTTTGCCAATGCTAATGCAGTTAATGAAGCATAACTAGTGTCTGAGTTTTCGGTAATAAATTTTTCAGCATTTGCACCAAAAGCCGCTTTATCTTTGACACTATTTTCTATTAATACTTGATAGCTATCTGAAATAGCTAATTCATCATCAAGCTTGCTATCTTTATATAAATTAAAACCAATGAAACCGGCGAAACCTAAAGCAATACCGGCAATAATCATATTGCCATTTTCTTCCCAATAGCTCTTGATTGCTTCTACTTGCTGTTCTTCTGTTTGATAAACTTCCACTACATCACCTTGACTAAAAACTTTTAAATTAAATCACTTAACAAACTTGGGATTTTTTCAAATGCCACGTTTTGCTGTTCTTGTTGTCCGCGTAAATATTTAACCATAACACTTTGTTGACTAATTTCATCATCGCCTAAAATTAACGCAATTTGAGCGCCTGATTTATCAGCACGTTTCAATTGTTTTTTCATATTGCCGCCACCACAGTGGCATTGCAAACGAATATTAGGCACTTGGTCACGCCATAGTTCAGCTAATTCATTCGCTTTAATTTGTGCGTCATCACCTAAAATTACTACATAAGCATCAACTTGAGGACGTACTTTAGCAACTGTTTCTATATTGCTTAGCATAAGTACTATACGCTCAATGCCTAAAGCAAAACCAAATCCTGGTGTCGCTTTACCGCCAAGCTGCTCAACCAATCCGTCATAACGCCCACCGGCACAAATGGTACCCTGCGCGCCAAGGCTTGATGTAACCCACTCGAACACCGTGCGATTATAATAATCTAATCCACGCACTAAACGTTCATTCAAAACGTAATTAACACCTGCGGCATCTAATCGCTGACAAAGACTAGCAAAATGCTCCTTTGTTTCATCACCAAAATAATCTGATAGTTTTGGTGCATCCGACAATGCTTCTTGCACTTGCGGATTTTTACTGTCTAACACTCTCAGCGGATTTGTGTGCATACGGCGTTTAGAATCTTCATCTAATAATTCTTCTCGCTCAGTTAGATAAATAACTAATGCATCTCTATAATTAGCACGCTCTTCATTGCTACCTAATGAATTCAACTCTAGTGTGACAAATTCATTGATGCCAAGTTCCCGCCATAAGCGAGAAGTTAACAAAATAATTTCTGCGTCAATGTCAGGTGTTGCAATTCCGAAGGCTTCTAGACCAAATTGATGAAATTGACGGTAACGCCCTTTTTGTGGTCTTTCATGTCGAAACATCGGTCCCATATACCAAAAACGTTGCTCTTGGTTATATAAAAGTCCATGTTGATTAGCGGCACGTATACAACTTGCTGTCCCTTCTGGGCGCAATGTTAAGCTATCACCATTACGATCATCAAAGGTGTACATTTCTTTTTCAACAATATCGGTCACTTCACCAATAGAGCGTTTAAATAATGCCGTTGGTTCAACAATTGGCATACGAATTTCGGCAAAACCATAATTACTGGCCACTCGGCACAACACTGATTCTACCATTTGCCAGATATTCGTTTCGCTTGGCAAGCAATCATTCATACCTCGAATTGCTTGCAGCGCTTTATTTTTAGCCACTTATCGTATCTCTCTTTTTCTTAAAAGTTCATTAATTTTACGCAGCGCACATTATACCGAATATGCAGTCATTCTCAAATGAGAGAATGATAAACCTATTAAATCAAGTTGAAGTTAATGGAGTTCATCACCATTAGTCGAGTGCTTTAAAATCAATTTGATTGCTTTGAGCTAAACGTTCGTTTATTGAATTTGCTTTTGCACGAATACGCTGTTCAAGTTGATCAACCAAGTCGGTATTATCAAAGCGTTCTTTCTGACGTATACCATCTAGATAATAACCACTTTTTTTATTACTACCCGTTAAGCCTAAATCTGAAACCATGGCTTCACCGGGGCCATTAACAATGCAACCAATAATTGAAACATCCATTGGTGTCATAATATCTTCAATCCGTTGCTCTAAGGCATTCACAGTAGCAACCACATCAAACTCTTGACGAGAGCAGCTAGGGCAAGCAATCAAATTAATACCTCGGCTGCGAAGTTTTAACGATTTTAAAATATCAAAGCCAACTTTAATTTCTTCAACTGGATCAGCTGCCAGTGAAATACGCAAAGTATCACCGATACCTTGTGCTAACAACAAACCTAAACCAACAGATGATTTTACTGAGCCAGAACGTAATCCGCCCGCTTCGGTAATACCAAGGTGTAGCGGATTATCAATTTGTTTAGCTAATAACTTATATGATTCTACCGCAAGAAATACGTCAGATGCTTTAACACTAACTTTAAATTGGTCAAAATTAAGTCTATCTAATATATCAACATGCCGCATTGCAGATTCAAACAACGCCTCTGGTGTGGGCTCGGTATATTTCTCTTGAATATCTTTTTCTAACGAACCTCCATTTACACCAATTCGTATTGGTATATTTTTATCTCTAGCACATTCAACAACACTACGAATTCTATTTTCATTGCCAATGTTACCAGGGTTGATACGCAAACAATCAACGCCATATTCGGCAACTTTCAAAGCAATACGATAATCAAAATGAATATCAGCAACTAAGGGGACTTGTACTTGCTTTTTGATTTCACGAAATGCTTCGGCAGCGTTCATCGTTGGTACGCTCACGCGAACAATATCAGCACCAACGGCTTGAAGCGCTTTAATTTGCGCAACAGTAGCTGCTACATCTGTTGTTTGAGTATTCGTCATAGACTGAACAGTAATAGGTGCATCACCACCAACAGGAACATTACCCACCATAATTTGGCGAGATTTACGGCGAATAATTGGAGATTCTTTAAACATAATTTTTACAAACTTATATTACAAATAACTATAAACTTAGCGGCAAGGTAAACTTAGCAATATTGCCGACATTAAACTCAGACATATCAATAAGCTGACCGTTAAAAACAATAGCGGCTAACTCGGGTTTTCCTAGTGTGATTTTCAATGGAGCTATACCGGTAATAGTCATCACATAACCTGACTTTTTAACACCCCAAGCAATACGTTCGCCTGTGGCATCAAAGATATTAACCCAACAATCACCTGAAAAGGTAAATACAGCCGTACTTAAATCAGTAACTGGCTTTTGATTTTCGTTAGAAACAGCGCCAAGAGTAACCTCTGCTAGTTTTACCGTTTTAGGTTCAACAGTTTTAGGGACAACAATATTTGGACTACTAATTTCTTGCTGTTGTGATTCATTAGTTGGCAATAATGTTGTTAACTCTTCCTCTGGCTTATCACTGATTAATGGCGTACTTTCTGGCTTAATAGCTAACGCTGTCAATTCGGTTTTATTCTTCTCGCTCAAACTAGGGGGTTGAACTATAGGAATATTTTGTTCTTCAGGAGCGCTCTCATCAACAGTTTGTTTTGGCTCTTGCTGCCACCACAGTATCATTAAGCCACATAATATGGCGGCAATAAAGTAACTAAGCCACATTAATCGACTATGCTCGGCTTGTTTTTCTGTTAAGTTAGAGAAGCTTTGCATTTCACTTCGTTGAACTTCGGCAACACCAAGCATGTCATAAGCACTCATTACTTCATCAATATCTACATTAACGAGTTTTGCATAACTACGTAAATAACCTCGATTAAAGGTCGCTGGTAATTTTTGATCAAATAAATCTTGTTCAATGCTTTGCACTAAACTCTTTTTAAATTTCAATTTTTCTGTGACATCATCAACACTAAGCGATAATTTTTTTCTCGCTTCACTTAACATTTGACCGGGGCCAACCACCTCCATGTCCTCACTAAGTTCATCAAGCGCTATGTTATTTGCAGATTCTATTGATTTTTTACTCATCTATTGGTTCACCGACTTCGGGTTTTCTAAAAAGATTATATCTTTAATATGAATCTTTTGATTTTTTGAAATTTTATTCCATCGGCGCAATGCTTTAAGTTTTATATTATAGTTAACCGAAATGTTATACAAAGTATCTCCTTTTTTCACTACGTGAAAATCTGGGAACTTTTGTGGGTGCTCTTTTTCTGCAAGTTTTGATTCTTCTATTACTGTTTTTATATTTTCTGCAGTAACTTCCTCAGCTTTCATTTCTATTGCTTTGGCTTTCTCAGTTTTAGGTGAATTGACTACCAATGTGCGCTTTTCTTGATTACTCTCTTTATTTGGTAATTTGACTATTGTCTTTTTTTCACCAGAACTAACAGCCGGTGCCGTGGTTGACTGAACTGTTGATAAATCAGTTTTATTGGTTTCCTTTTCAGCAATAACAGCGGCAACTACAATTTGCTTCTGTGCTTGAGCATGAGTTGCTGTTTTAGGCTCTGCTGTTACTGTATTAACTTTTTTTGGTGACAATTTAACTATACGTTTTTTAGGTTTAGTTTCTGTGTTTGTAGCTTGAGATAATTGATATCTTTTAGCTAGATTATCTGCCTCTATAAGCTCAAGTTCATTGAGTATATATTGCTGAGCCTCCCACGATTGAGGGTACATTTTCACCAACATAGTGCCGTAATTTTTTGCGATTTTACGTTGCCCAAGTTTATAATGCACTTTATAGGACAATGCTAAAGACTGAGAAGTAAAACGGCGAGTCACTTTTTCAAAACGTTGTTCAAATAATTTAGCTTGTTTGTAATCCCCCATAGCATATTGTAAGCGTACCATTTGCAATAATGTAGAAGAGCTACTAGGACTGTGTAAAATAGCTTTATTCAAATACATTTCTGTTTTAACAAAGTCATCTTTTTGCAAGAAGCAAGACGATAAGTTTTCATAGCTTTTTGCAACTAAAATATAGCTCGGTACTGCAATAGCTTTTAAAAGTTGCTTTTCTGCTGCCTCAGTATTATCTTGTCGACACAAATATACGCCATAGTTATTTAAGGTATCTGCATCATCACCTTTTATCGACAGCGCCTTTTCGTAAGACTCTATGGTTAGCTTGTGTTCGCCAACCGTTTCATAATAATGAGCAAAAGCCGTATATACCTGCACCATATCAGGCGCAAATTTTTTCGCTTTTTCTAAATTTTGTTTAGCTTGGGGCATATTGCCCATTTTTAAATAACCTAAACCTAACGAAATACGTGTTGCTGCCATGTCATCTCTATTGGCTTGATTTTTAACAACAGGGGTATCGTCATTTTCATAATTCTGTGTAACACATCCTGATAAAAGAACAAGCAGCAATGCCAAAGTGGTAAAAACAGCTCGTTTTGTAATTAAGTATTTATCCATAATATGTTGAACTTGCTTCATTAGTTTTATTTTTATTTAACGTGTTTTTGATAATAGCGCGATCAGACTATCTTTACCGAAATTTCGTCAGCTTTCAGCTGTTTTTTTTCAGTATGAGGTTTTTTTAGCTCTTGGGTACGCTTAGTTCGATCTATAACATCCCCTGCTAACTGTCCACAAGCAGCATCAATATCTTCGCCACGAGGTCTTCGCGTTATTACCGTTAAACCGTAGCTTTGCAATACTTTATCAAACCTATCAATACGAGAATTACTTGGACGCTTATAAGGAGATCCGGGGTATGGATTGAATGGAATTAAGTTGATTTTGCTAGGTAAATCTTTTAATACGTGCGCCAAGGCATGGGCTTGTTCGGTAGAATCATTCACATGATCAAGCATCACATATTCAATAGTCGCCTGTTTATTAGCCTTTGAACCATCAATATAACGACCTGCAGCAGCTAAAAACTCTTCTAATGGGTACTTTTTATTAATAGGCACCAACTCATCACGTAAAGCATTGTCTGGTGCATGAATAGAAATAGCTAAAGCACAGTCAATTTTTTCTTTAAGCATATCAAGAGCAGGCACAACACCCGAGGTACTTACCGTAACTCGACGTTTAGATAGGCCGTAACCTAAATCATTAAGCATGGTATCAAGCGCAGGAATAAGGTTTTTCATATTCAGTAATGGTTCGCCCATTCCCATCATCACTATATTGGTAATAGGACGCTTACCCGTAATACGTGTAGCGCCAATATCATTTGCTACACGCCATACTTGACCAATAATTTCGCTCATTGACAAATTACGGTTAAAACCTTGCTGGGCAGTTGAACAGAAAGTACATTCAAGCGCGCAACCTACTTGTGATGAAACACATAAAGTAGCGCGATCATTTTCAGGGATCCACACGGTTTCAACTTCTTGGCCGCCTTCTAAAACAAGGGCATATTTAATAGTGCCATCTTTCGATACCTGCTTTTGTGAAATTTCAGGTGATTTAATTTCACAATTTCGCTGTAATTTTTCCCTAAGCTTTTTATTCAAATTTGTCATTTGTTCAAAGTCAGAATAACCAAAATGATAAATCCATTTCATTATTTGATCGGCACGAAATGGTTTTTCGCCAATTTCAGCAAAGTATTCACGCAAGCCTTGGTGATCAAGGTTTAATAGATTTATTTTAGCGCTTTTTTTGGCAACTTCTTTGGCGATAGGGTCACTCATACAACAAACTCTCACAATTTATACAGAAAAGAACAGGAAAAGATAAATAATACCAAGTGAAGTAATTGATTGAACACTTGGTACAAGATCGCGAATTGTACACTTTTTATGCAAAAACCGCAATTTCACCATCAAGGTAAAAACACAAAAGGATTTTACTGAGCAATCAGTAAAATCCTTTTTTTCGTAGGCCAGAATTAACTCTAGCAATGTAGCGCAATAAATTACGCTCTACAAATTAACGAGTACGGCTACAAATTTCATCATCGCTAAAGAAGTAAGCGATTTCACGTGCAGCAGATTCTAAAGCATCAGAGCCGTGAGCAGCATTTTCGTCAATGCTTTCAGCAAGATCAGCACGGATAGTACCAGCTAAAGCTTCAGCTGGGTTAGTAGCACCCATAATTTCACGGTTTTTAAGAACAGCATTTTCGCCTTCTAAAACTTGAACCATTACTGGACCAGAAGTCATGAATTCAACTAAAGCACCAAAGAAAGGACGTTCGCTGTGCTCAGCGTAAAAGCCTTCAGCTTTTTCTTTGCTTAAGTGTAACATTTTTGAAGCAACGATCTTAAGACCTGCAGTTTCAAAACGGTTGTAAATTTGACCAATAACATTTTTTGCTACTGCATCAGGTTTTACGATAGAAAAAGTACGTTCGATAGCCATGATAAGCCCTCTTTAATATAAAACAAAAGTAAGATTAAATAAATTTATAATATTTATGACAATGTCAAAATTGGCGCGATTATAGACCAGTATTAACCAAAAGACTAATATTATCTGGAGAGGAAAATAATAGGTATAGAGCGTCTTTACAACACATTGAAAATATTGATTTTCCTGCGCACATCAAGATCTGAAATTTAATGATATATACCCAAGTGAATTCAAAGTACAGGTTTCACTTGGGCTGAGATATTACAAACTTATACGTTTATATTGACGATATTCAGGTTGCCAGAAGTTTCGCTCAATTTTAGCCTTTATCTCTTCATCTGGTAACTCAAGCGCTAAACCTTGTTTATAGGCAATTTTAGAAATAGCAAAAGCAATATCTTTACTTAACTGTGCTATTGCTGTTAATGGTGGTAACAATTCGCCTTCGCCTGTATTAGCTAATGGAGAGGCCGCCGCGAGTGTTTCGCTGGCAACTTGTAACATTTCATCGGTAATTCGATTTATATTAGCTGAAATCACCCCCAAACCAATTCCAGGAAAAATATAACTATTGTTACATTGGGCTATTGGAATTACTTTTCCCTGATATTCAACTGGCTCAAACGGGCTACCCGTCGCAATAATGACGCTTCCCTTTGTCCAATTAATCACTTGATTCGGTGTTGCTTCAACTTGCCTTGAAGGGTTACTTAGAGGGAAAATAATAGGTTGATTGCAATGTTCTTTCATCGCTTTGACAATTTCCTCACTAAACAAGCCTGCTTGACCTGAAACTCCTATCAATATATCTGGTTTAGCGCCATGCATAACCTCTAAAAGAGAAGCGTAATCACCGTCAATCGCCCATGACTCTAGAGCAACTCGACTTTGCACCAATTTCTGCTGAAAATCTCTCAAGTTATCCATACCTTGAGTTAACAAGCCAAATCTATCTACCATAAATACTTGGCTTCTAGCTTCAAGTGGAGAAATTCCTTCACTGACCATTTGGGTGATAATTTGTTCGGCAATACCACACCCTGCAGAACCTGCTCCCACAAAGGCGACTTTCAGTTGCGATAATTTAACGCCTTTACTCCTACAAGCAGCAAGTAAAGTACCTACAGTTACTGAGGCCGTTCCTTGTATGTCATCATTGAAACAACATATTTGATCACGATACTTCCTTAAAAGCGGCATAGCATTTGGCTGTGCAAAATCTTCAAATTGCAACATGACATGAGGCCAGCGACGCTTAACTGCATTAATGAATAATTCTAAAAATTCATCATACTCAGCCTGAGCAATACGTTTATGGCGAGCCCCCATATACATTGGATCGTCTAATAATTTTTGATTATTTGTACCAACATCCAACATCACCGGCAAGGTATAAGCAGGACTAATACCACCACAAGCGGTATATAAAGATAACTTACCAATAGGAATTCCCATGCCACCTATCCCTTGATCGCCTAGACCAAGAATACGTTCCCCATCAGTGACTACAATTACTTTCACTTTATTTTTAGTAGCATTACGCAAAATATCATCTATTTGGTATCTGTCTTCATAAGAAATAAATAAGCCACGTGAGCTACGATAAATATCTGAAAATTGCTCGCATGCATCGCCCACTGTTGGTGTGTAAATAATAGGCATCATTTCAGCTAAATGACTTTGAACTAATTTAAAAAATAACGTTTCATTATTATCGTGAATTGCGCGTAGATAAATGTGCTTGTTTATATCGTTATGAAAAGAGCAATACTGGCGATATGCTCTAGCAACTTGTTCATCAATTGTTTCAAACCGCGGTGGTAATAAACCGGTCAAATTAAAGTTTATACGTTCCTTTGGATCAAAAGCACTTCCTTTATTTAATAATGGTGTTTCTAATAATGTTGGACCGGCGTACGGTATATATAAAGAGCGCTTACTTTTAGTCATTTTTATTTGCTGCTTCTGTTGAGGTTTATTACTTTAATAAATAATTGCGGTGAATATCGAAAATACATTAAACGTATACTGGATTGGAGTATAGATGATATTTGCAGTTCATCATAGGCAATAAAACATAATTACGAAAACTAGTGTAATGATATATTCTCTTTACCTGAACTCTGTTTAAGAGGCTAGTCGGCTTCATCTATCCAAGCTAATTGAATGGCTTCTAGCACTCGTTCACCGCAATGATCTGGGTCATCGTCAAAGCGCTCTAGTTCAAGCACCCATTGTCTAAGTTCAGTAAAGTGTAATTTTAGTGGGTTTACATCGGGATATAGCTCTATTAAATCAAGCGCTATCTCTAATGAATCAATCCATTTTAATCCTGATGAAGAATTCATAATTTATCCTGCGTAATCAAAGCTTAAATTAAAACTTATATTAAAACTTATATTAAAATAATAAATGAAACCAAAAGTAGTCTGCTATTAACATTAGTATAAGCCACAGCAATAGCAACCTTGCTCTTTTACAGAATTTACAATCGGTATGCCACCATTGCTGTAGTTGCATGATAAAAGTGCTTTTTATCATTTATCTTAGTACCTATTTATCATTCAGCTGAACAGCCTTTTTAACATGGAGTCATTTTCTGCAGGCGTAGCTGAGACAGTAATCTTTTCATTACAGTGTAACGGCTTAAAACCACTAATACCAACATATGTCTGTTCATCCTCTTCAGGCGAAATCTGTTTTTCAAAATCACCTGTTGCTGGGTTAAATCGGTACTCTTTTGACCAATTATGAATATTTTTCGTTAATGTATTAATCGCCTCAACCACAAACTTGGCTTCACCATCGGTCGTAGTTGGGTGGAAAGAAGTGCGGATCCAACCGGGTTTTTCGCAATAATCTCCTTGGTCGATTTGTTGAGTAATTTGCTGTGAAGTATCATGGTCAACATTTAATAATATATGACCATAAGTTCCTGCGCATGAGCAGCCACCTCGCGTTTGAATACCAAATTTGTCATTAAGCAAACGTACCACTAAATTGTAATGCACATTAGTGATATAAAATGACACTATGGCTAAGCGATCCGTTATTGAAGGTTCGAGCATATTCACTTGCTTATTTTTACTAAGCTCATCCATAACGTATTCAACCAGCTCTTGTTCTCGTGCTGCAATATTACCCGTGCCCATAGCATCTTTAACTTTGATCGCTAAAGCAGTGCGAATACACTGCAAGAATCCCGGCGTACCACCGTCTTCACGTACCTCAATATTATTAAAAAAACTATGCTCTCCCCAGGGGTTTGTCCAAGTTACAGTGCCGCCACCTGGATGATCTGGAACTTTATTTTTATACAAGGTTTTATTAAAAATAAGCACCCCAGAACTACCTGGCCCACCGAGAAACTTATGAGGCGAAAAGAAAATTGCATCTAATGCCTGTCCTTTATTTACCGGATGCATATCAATATCGACATAAGGGGCTGAACAAGCAAAATCGACAAAACACAAACCTCCATGTTGATGCATCATTTCAGCTAATTGATGGTATGGCGTTGTAATACCAGTAACATTAGAGCAAGCCGTGAAAGAGCCAATTTTTACTTTGCGATTTTTATATTGCTCTAACAAGTGCGCTAAGTTGTCTAGTGAAGGTAAGCCATTCTCGTCACTAGAAACTATTTCTAAAGTAACATCGCATTCGTACCAAGTAGTTTGATTCGAGTGATGCTCCATATGTGTGATAAAAACTACTGGCTTATCTTCATCACAAAAACTTACTTGCTCAGACATACGCTCAGGAATTCGAAGTCCTAAAATACGTTGAAATTTATTCACTACATCAGTCATGCCTGCGCCGGAAGTGATTAAGATATCATTATCACAAGCATTAACATGTCGTTTTATCACTTTTTGCGCATCTTGATACGCCAAAGTCATCGTACTACCAGTAAGGTTGGTTTCTGTGTGGGTATTCGCCACATAAGGCCCGAGGGTATGGCTAATATAATCTTCTATTGGTTGATATAAACGACCGCTAGCCGTCCAGTCTGCATAAATGATTGCTTGTTGTTTGCCGTTAATTTCATGTTCGAGATCTTGACCAATAATATATTGGCGAAATTTGGAAAAGTGTTGCTCTAACGACATTGTTGAATCCTCTTTGCGACTAAACCATTACCTAGAAATAAGGTAATAATAAGTATAGTCAACTATAAATTAAAAAGAGAAAATTTGAACTTGCCTATTCTGAGAAATTATTAGGTAGAATCAATGGCAACTCAGTAGAACGTTTAATCTCTTCCATGGCAAAACTAGAGGTAACATCAGTCAAGCTAGTAGCTTGAATAAAACGTTGATAAAAAGCATCATAATTAGCGATGTCTTTAACCACAACTCGCAGCAAATAATCGTATTCACCACTCATGCGATAAAAATCGACCACTTCAGGAAAAGCTGAAACAGTTTTAGAAAACTGAGCTAGCCAATCACTATCATGCTTACTGGTTTTAACTTGTACAAACACTGACACACTTAAGTCTAATAATTTAGCATCAAGCAAGGCTACCTTGCGCTTAATAATGCCACTTTTCTCTAGTTTTTGCAGACGGCGCCAACAAGGTGTTTTGGTTAATCCAACACGTTTAGCTAACTCGTCAACCGCAATACTAACATCACGCTGCAAAATAGCAATAAGCCGCAAATCTATATCATTTAAGTGCATTTTGTTCCCTTTAACAACAAGTGTTTGGAATAAAATACTCAAATACAGTTAAAAAATCAAGATAAAGGAATAGTTATGTCAAAATATGGCACATGAGGGAAATTTAATTTTTATAAAAATCGAAAAAAAGTTTAAAATATTTTATCTTTTTATGAAAAAAGTTATGTAGACCTAGACTATTACACCTTAATTAAATAGTTAAGGTGAAAGTTACTGGGCCATCATTCAATAGCTGCACCTTCATATCGGCGGCAAATTCACCCGTTGGCACCGTGAAACCTTTATCACGTAACTGCTGGCAAAAATATTGATAAAGTTCATTACTAAACTCAGGTTTAGCTGCCGAGGTAAAACTAGGGCGCATGCCACTGTTAGTGTCTGCAGCTAAAGTAAATTGCGACACGACTAAAATATCCCCACCAACTTGTTTAACATTTAGGTTCATTTTTCCATTTTCATCATTGAACACTCTGTAACCAGCAACACGTTCAGCAAGGCGTTTAGCTTTTACTTGAGTATCCTCAGGCTGAACAGCTAGGAAAACTAGCAATCCCTGCCCTATTTCGCCTATAACCTTACTATTAACAGAAACACTTGCCGAACTTACTCTTTGGATTAATGCAATCATATAACATCACTTTCTAATTCATATTCTTGTAAAGATACGGTAATTACAGCGCCCCCTAAGACAATTAGCCAAGACAAATATACCCACAAAAACAAAATTGGTACTATCGCTAGAGCACCATATATAGCTTGGTATGATGGAAAGGCGGTTAAATATTCTACGAATATTTTTTTTGCAAATTCAAATAAAATTGCAGCAATCAATGAACCTGAAAATGCATACTTAAAAGGCACTGGCTTATTAGGCACTAGCATATACAAAAGAATAAAAGCCGCCATGGAAGATAACAACGGCAGCAGTCGAAAAAACATATTGGTGATACCAAAGCTATCTTCAACCCCCATTGTTACTAACGACACGATATAAGAGGTTATCGCAATGCTTGCACCCACTAAAATAGGCCCTAAAGTCAATATCATCCAGTACATTGAAAATGAAGTTATCACACGGCGTTTTTTAGTCACTTGCCAAATATTATTGAATGTTTTATCAATAGAAGATATCAATAACAAAGCAGCAATAAACAAAAATGAAATAGCGACAGCAGACATTTTAGAAGCGTTATCAACAAAAGAGGATAAATATTGCTGCACTACATCACCAGCCGTTGGTACAAAGTTGTCATAAACAAATTGTTCAACACTGTGGTGAATATCCGCAAAAATAGGGAATGCAGTAGCCACCGACAATGCTACCACCATCAAGGGAACAAGTGACATTAAACTGACATAGGAAAGGTAACCAGCAATAACTTGTAACTGTTCTTTTTTAACCCGCTTTCGTAAATAGTGAAAAAACGATAAATAATGTCTCCAGGGTAAAGAATGTTTTACTCTTTTAAAAAGTAGGTGTATTGAACTCATATTTATACCAATTGGGCTAATTTATTAATTATCTTAGAGCTACATTAGCGAGCTTAGAGCAAACAAAATTACTTAATCATAGTTATTCTATATTTCATTAATTTTGTGATTTTTTAATGGTTAATTTTATATTATGATATCAGTAATGAATTTACTAGCAAGGGGTGTTATGTCAAGTCAAGGGTCTGCGGGCAATGTGATTGCCGCTATTTGTAATGTGTTTTTTCCTGGCTTAGGCCAATTAGTACAAGGGAGACTGTTACCTGCAATTATCTTCGCCATCATTTGTGTTGGTGGCTATGCATTATGGTGGTTAGTTATCCCAGCAATTATAGCGGGAGCATTTCATCTATTTTCTATTATTGACGCTGCTACTTATAAAAATAACAATTAACTCACATCAACGAGGATCAGTAATGCAATTTTCAGGGTTTATGGTTTCATCAAATACTCTATTGATCTGTCCTAGTAAATCAAACAATTGTTGAACTTGTTTTGGACTAGCTTGGCCTTGACTAAAAATAAGGCTCAGTTCTTGTAACTCTTTTTTTTGAGTAGGGGACATGTTGCAACTCCTTTTGCTAAAAATTCACAATTAATACTTCACTGAGAATACAATACCCATAAATGAATATAGTATCTGAATAACAAATTCAGTGTAGCAGCAAATATTTTTTTGCTCAATATTTAATCTACAAAAAAATAACACATCATATTTTTACTTTTCAATAAAAAAGCCGTCTGATAGAAGATCAGGCGGCTTTTAAAGTTAGCTTAAATATTAAAAAAACTGTTATTTTGCAGGGCGAGATTCACGTTTACGCTCATTCTCTTTCAAGAGTTTTTTACGAATGCGAATACTTTCAGGCGTAACTTCAACAAGTTCATCATTATCAATAAACTCTAATGCTTGCTCTAATGACATAACGATAGGCGGCGTTAATGTTTGTGCTTCATCAGTACCTGATGAACGAACGTTAGTTAGCTGCTTACCTTTAAGGGCGTTTACAGTTAAGTCGTTATCACGGCTATGGATGCCGATAACTTGACCTTCATAAATATCAACACCGTGCCCAATCAACATGCGACCACGAGCCTGTAAGTTAAATATTGCATTGGTTAATGCTTTACCCGTTGCATTACCGATCATTACGCCATTTTTACGTTGGCCAATATCGCCACCTTTATGCGGTCCATATTCAAAGAATGTATGATAAATCAAACCGGAGCCTGAAGTTAATGTCATAAACTCTGTTTGGAAACCAATTAAACCACGACTTGGCATGATAAAGTCCATACGAATACGACCAGTACCATCAGGTGCCATATCAGTTAATTCCGCTTTACGAATCCCCATTTTTTCCATAATTGCACCTTGATGTTGCTCTTCCACATCAATGGTAACGGTTTCATAGGGTTCATGTAATACGCCATCAATCGTACGTTCAATAACTTCTGGACGTGATACAGCTAGTTCAAAACCTTCACGGCGCATATTTTCAATTAAGATACCAAGATGAAGCTCACCACGGCCAGAAACTTTAAATTTATCAGGATCATCAAGTTGCTCAACACGCAAAGCAACGTTATGCACTAATTCCTTGTCCAATCTGTCTTTGATATTTCGAGAAGTAACGTATTTACCTTCTTTACCACAAAATGGCGAAGTATTTACTTGGAAAGTCATATTGATAGTAGGTTCATCAATAGATAATGCTGGTAACCCTTCAACTTCTGTAGGGCAACAGATAGTATCTGAGATTTTCAACTCACCTAAACCAGTAATGGCAATGATATCACCCGCAAAACCTTCTTCAATATCAAGTCGCTCTAATCCTAAATAGCCAAATACTTTTCCTACTTTAGCATTATGCACGCCCCCGTTTGCTAAATTAATTGTCACTTGCTGATTTGCTTTTACGCTACCACGCTTAATCCGTCCAACACCAATCACACCTAGGTAAGAGCTGTAATCAAGTTGAGAGATTTGCATTTGAAATGCACCGTCAGGATCTGCTGTTGGAGCAGGGACTTCTTCTAAAATAGTTTCAAATAAAGGAGTCATATCTGAACCAGTTTCGCCATCATCTAGCGAAGCCCAACCATTAATAGCTGAAGCGTAAACTACTTTAAAATCAAGTTGTTCATCCGTAGCACCTAGGTTGTCAAATAATTCAAAAACTTGATCCATAACCCAATCAGGGCGAGAACCAGGCTTATCAACCTTATTAATAACGACAATTGGTTTTAAACCTTGAGCAAAAGCTTTCTGCGTAACGAAACGCGTTTGTGGCATAGGCCCTTCTTGTGCATCAACAATCAATAATACTGAATCAACCATTGACATAACACGCTCGACTTCACCACCAAAATCAGCATGGCCAGGAGTATCTACGATGTTTACACGGTATTCTTTATAGTTAATCGCCGTATTTTTGGCTAAGATTGTTATACCACGCTCTTTCTCGATATCATTCGAGTCCATCGTACGTTCTTCTAGACCACCTCTTACATCTAAGGTACCTGATTGTTCAAGTAATTTGTCAACAAGGGTAGTTTTTCCATGGTCAACGTGAGCAATGATTGCAACGTTACGTAATTTATCTAACACAGGCGTTTACTCGCTGTTACTATTATTTATATTGCAACTAAACGAGAAGCTGTACATAAATAACTAAGGTTATAATTGGGCGCGCATTATACAGGAGATTCATTTTAAAAGATATCAATTATCCTCCCCCTATTTTGTATTGAGATAAAATAACAAGGCTAGTTATTCGTTAACAATATATCCGCAATAAAAACAAATTTGTACAGGCAAAAATATCAAAATGATATATAGTATTTGCTATTCAACATTTACTGCACCAAAAAGATCTCATGACGCACCACTTAGGTGCAACAATCTTTTTTCTCTTTCCCTAAATGATTGTTTATCAAGCTTTTTATTGTTGGCATAATTTTAGCTTATGTTTGCCACAACAATGGTTTATACCAAAAGAAATTTAAAACTAACCTCACTGGAGAGACAAAATGTCACAAGCAGTATTCGATTTAATAAAAGAGCACGATGTCAAATTTGTTGACCTTCGTTTTACCGATTCAAAAGGTAAAGAACAACACGTTTCTATTCCTCATCATCAAGTTAACGAAGATTTCTTCGAAGATGGTAAAATGTTTGATGGTTCTTCTATTCAGGGTTGGAAAGGTATTGATGCATCTGACATGGTAATGATGCCTGATGCATCAACAGCTGTTTTAGACCCATTCACTGAAGCGGTAACGTTAAACATTCGTTGTGATATCGTTGAACCTGATACTATGCAAGGTTACAGCCGTGACCCTCGTTCAGTTGCTAATCGCGCTGAAGAGTACATGCGCAGCACAGGCATTGCTGACACGGTATTAATTGGTCCGGAGCCAGAATTTTTCGTTTTTGATGACGTTCGTTTCCACACTGATATGAGTGGTTCTTTCTATAAAATCGATGACAAAGAAGCATCTTGGAATTCAGGTACTGAATACGAAGAAGGCAACATGGGTCATCGTCCTGGCGTTAAAGGTGGTTATTTCCCAACATCTCCAGTTGATTCATCACAAGACTTACGTTCTGCAATGTGTTTAGTAATGGAAGATATGGGCTTAGTTGTTGAAGCACATCATCATGAAGTTGCTACTGCTGGCCAAAACGAAATAGCTTGTCGCTTTAATACAATGGTTAAAAAAGCTGATGAAGTACAAATTTATAAATATGTTGTTCATAACGTAGCTCACGCTTACGGTAAAACAGCAACATTTATGCCTAAGCCATTAGTTGGTGATAACGGTACTGGTATGCACGTTCATCAGTCTCTAGCTAAAGATGGCGTTAACTTATTCTCTGGTGATAAGTACGGCGGATTATCTCAAGATGCTATTTACTATATTGGTGGTATCATCAAGCATGCTAAAGCTTTGAACGCATTCACTAATGCTTCTACTAACTCATACAAGCGTCTTGTTCCGGGTTTTGAAGCGCCAGTTATGCTTGCTTACTCTGCTCGTAACCGTTCAGCGTCTATTCGTATTCCAATCGTTCCTACCCCTAAAGCAATGCGTATTGAAGTTCGTTTCCCTGATCCAACGATGAACCCTTATTTAGGTTTCACAGCTATGTTAATGGCTGGTCTTGACGGTATTAAGAACAAGATCAATCCTGGCGATGCAATGGATAAGGATTTATACGACCTGCCAGCTGAAGAAGCTGCCGAAATTCCTCAAGTTTGTTCTTCATTAGAAGAAGCATTGGATAGCTTAGAAGCAGATAATGACTTCTTAACCGCTGGCGGTGTAATGGATATCGATATGATTAATGCCTACATTGGTCTTAAACGTGAAGAAATAGAATTACTAAACTCTACAACGCACCCTGTAGAATTTGATATGTACTACAGCGTATAACTTTTAAAAGTTACACTCAAAAAGTTATACTTATATTAAGCTCACTTCGGTGAGCTTTTTTTATGCGCAAATTTAAAATCACTGAAAGTTTCTTTTCAGTGGTAAACCGGCACATTTTTGTATAAATTATAGGTACCTATGTTCGCACTTTAGCGTGTTTGGATATATCTGAAGGAACAGGATATACTTAATTGATTATGATTAAATTTTTATTACTATTATTGCTTATTCTAACAATAGCGATCCCTGTGAACGCTAGCACGGCTAAAATATATGTGTGGCGTAATGAAAATGGCGAATTGGTATATTCAGATACACCTAGGCCTGGTGCTGAAGAAGTACAAACCAAACCAGGGAATGTAATGAGTTCATCCACGACAGTAGACACGCAAGTTCTAGATATTAAAAAACGAGAAATATCTGAAGAATACCAAGTTGTAATTAATCACCCTAAAAACAACGCCACTATCCGCGATAATACTGGCTCTATTTATATTAGCGGCATCATTAAGCCAATATTTAAACGCGGCCTAAAAATTCAACTCATATTAGACGGTAATCCTTACCAAAAACCCCAAACACACAGTAGGTTTTCGCTTCGAAATATTGACCGTGGTGAACATCAAATAAAAATGCAAGTATTTAACGAAAAGGGCAAGGTAATTGCATTATCTAAGCCTATAACGTTTTATATGCACCGAGCCTCTGTGAATTAGCTGAAATCAGCACCAAATAGTGGCATTTAACGCTGCAAATAAAACCTTTCTAGAATATACTAAACAACACGCACCAAATTAGTGCAGCTGTAGTATAAGTATGAGGCTTTATGTTGCACACTAGACAAGAAATCCAACAACTCAAGTTAAGCTATCAACAAGCATTAGCTAATCAGCTTGTAACGGCTGTGCTTATTCTCGATCAAAAATTAAATATTTGTTATTTAAATCCTGCAGCAGAAGCTTTGTTAATTAAAAGTTTAAACAAATTATACGGTTGTCCCTATGATTTAATTTTTACAAACACATCTATAACACAATCCCGTTTAGAACAATTACTTGCTACAGGGCAAGAGTTTACTGATAGCGAAATTGTCATCGAGTTTAGTGAAGATCATCGCTTTACCGCTGAGGTAACGGCTTCCGCAGTAGAGTTTGATCGCATCCCACACGTACTTATTGAGTTCAAACAAATTGATCAACAAAAGCAAATTAGCTTGGAAGTATTTCAGCAACAACAGTGGATTGCTGCCCGTGATTTAATCAAGGGGTTAGCCCATGAAATTAAAAATCCTCTCGGCGGTTTACGCGGTGCAGCACAACTATTAAATAAGGAACTCGATCAAGAGCAACAAGAATACACCGCGATGATCATTGAACAAGCAGATAGATTAACGAATTTAGTTGATAGGCTGTTAGGCCCAAATCAACTACCACAAATTGAAAGTCACAATATTCATTCTGTATTAGAAAAAGTTTGCCAAGTTATTAATTTTTCAAATGATAAAGAAGTAGAATTGAAGCGCGACTATGATCCCTCTATTCCCACTATAAAATGTGATCAAGAAAAAATACAACAAGCGGTATTAAATATTGTAAACAACGCCATTCAAGCAATATCACCTAAAAACAAAATAACGCTTAAAACACGAATTGCCAGCAATAAAACGATCAATGGCAAACAAGTGAAACTGGCGGTACAAATTAGCATTATAGATGATGGACCCGGCATTCCCGCGAAAATACAAGACACTTTATTTTATCCCATGGTATCTGGGCGATCTAATGGTACAGGCTTAGGTTTATCTATTGCACAAACCCTGATAAACCAGCACAAAGGCAAGCTTTCCTGCCATAGCCGCCCAGGACATACAGAATTTTTAATACTTTTACCTTTAGCCTAGTTATAGGTTGCTTTAACCCAAAGCCCGATAGCACAATCTTATAACGTTAATGCAAGAGAAAACATGATGATCACCGAACAAGTATGGATAGTTGATGACGACAGTTCAATTCGCTGGGTTTTAGAAAAGGCCTTTACCAAAGCGAACATTACTAACGCTTCGTTTGAAAGCGCAAGTAATTTATTAATCGCCCTAGATCATGATCAACCTGAGGTCATCATATCTGATATTAGAATGCCTGACATTGACGGGATGAGTTTGCTTAACTCCATCAGCAAAAATCATCCTCACATACCTGTAATTATCATGACAGCCCACTCAGATTTAGACAGTGCTGTAAATGCTTATCAAGGTGGGGCATTTGAATACTTACCTAAGCCTTTTGACATGGACGAAGCTGTTACCCTAACAAAACGAGCGTTAAGCCACGCTCGTGAGCAAAATGCAAAAAACCAACAAAAAGATGCTGCCCCTCTTGCTGCTGGGTTAATTGGTGAAGCGCCCGCTATGCAGGAGGTTTTTCGAGCCATTGGTCGTTTATCCCGCTCGAGTATCAGTGTTTTAATCAATGGTGAGTCAGGCACTGGCAAAGAATTAGTTGCCCATGCTTTGCATTCACATAGCCCACGCTCTCAATCACCATTTATCCCACTAAACATGGCAGCTATACCAAAGGATCTTATAGAGTCGGAATTATTCGGACATGAAAAAGGAGCTTTTACTGGTGCAAACTCAGTACGTCAAGGCCGGTTTGAACAAGCTCATGGTGGCACTTTGTTTCTTGATGAAATAGGGGACATGCCACTGGAAATTCAAACACGTTTGCTACGCGTATTATCTGATGGTCAATTTTATCGCGTTGGTGGGCATTCGCCTGTGCAAGTTGATGTACGTATCATAGCTGCTACCCACCAAAATTTAGAAGAGAGGGTTAATAATAACGAGTTTCGAGAAGATTTATTTCACCGTCTTAATGTCATTCGCATTCATTTACCTAGTTTACGTGAAAGAAGAGAAGATATTGCCCAATTGAGTCAGCATTTCCTCAAACAAGCGGCTAATGAATTAAGTGTCGATCCTAAATCTATTAGCAAGAAAGCGACAGCTTTCTTAGAACAATTTCAATGGCCCGGTAATGTAAGACAGCTTGAGAATATTTGCAGATATCTCACTGTGATGGCTAGTGGTCAAGAAATACTATTAGAGGATTTACCGAGTGAATTAACTGAAAAAACAGCTCAAATCACCTCACAGGCATCATCATGGCAGGCAGCACTTAGCGATTGGATGGATCAAGAACTAACCCAAGGTAAAAGTGCAATTTTAGACACTGCGATGCCAGAATTTGAAAAAGTAATGCTTGAGCGAGCATTATTTTTTACGCAAGGTCACAAGCAGGATGCTGCGAAAAAGTTGGGTTGGGGAAGAAATACATTAACAAGAAAACTGAAAGAACTGGATTTATAAGGGTTAGTAAAAATTAATGCAATAGCTACGAAGAACTACAGGCATCTTCGTCACACTGCTTACAACTATTGCATAATTTAATGTTAATAAAGTGAGCAGCAACGATTAAACTTGCACCGCCAATGATGAAATAAATCTCGACGGCTTCAGAAAAGTCATGCTTAATCCAATACAGCGCGATACCTAAATAAAGCAAGTAGAAAGGGTATAAGCGCTTATGATACCGCTTAAAACCTGAAAAAAGTGCAATAGTTCCTAGAGCTGCTGTCATCAATAAAAACACATGCTCCCAAGCATGATCAGCCAAGAAACTTAACCCCATCAGAGGCAATACAGGCAGCAGAATAGGCAAAAGTATACAGTGTAATGCACACAAAGATGTTGCCGTAATTCCTATTCTATCAAGCATATCATTTTCACTTTTCTCAAATTAAACGTAAATAGTATTAAGCTTACCGACATTTGGCTAAACTCATAGAGAAAGCACTGAATTTATAAGGATAAATGCGTACTTTTGACAACAAAGTTTGGCTAAATGATATTACGGTATTTACAATTTTGTAATACTATCACATTTGATACATTATAACATTAGTAAACTATACTAAACTTATCAAGTTTTAAGCACGTTCTACCGAAAAACTCATAACTTGCGTGATATTCTCGGCTTTTAAAGCTAACATGATCAAACGGTCAATACCCAAAGCAACACCAGAACATTGCGGTATACCGTTTGATAATGCTGAAATAAAATTTTGGTCTATTGGTTTTACTGGTAAACTTAAATTACTTCGCTGATCGTTATCTTGTTGAAAACGTTTAGTTTGTTTTTTGTGTTCAGTTAGTTCATTAAAACCATTGGCTAATTCTAGGCCATGATAATAACATTCGAAGCGCTGGGCTACCCTATTGTCATCTGGACAAAGTTTCGCTAGAGAGGCTTGCGATTTTGGGAAGTTATAAACGAAACACGGCGCATTATTTCCTATATTAGGCTCAATAAGCTCACTAAAAATAAACTGTAATAAAATATCATTACTATACTCTTGTGTTAACCATTCACTTAATTTATTTTGGCTGCTAATGAGTTTAATACAGTCCTCACGTGATGCTTTTAAAGGATCAAGAGCAACGTGCTCAATGAAAACATCTTGATAAGTTACGATTGTTGGCTGGGTACAATTTAAAACTAGCTTTAAAAGCTCTGCCATCTCGTCCATTAATTCAAAGTGATCAAAGCCGACGCGATACCATTCAAGTAATGTAAACTCAGGGTTATGGTGTCTACCGAATGATTCATGTCTAAATGCTTTCGCTATTTGAAAAATACTCCCATAACCCGAAGCAAGCAAACGCTTCATGTGAAATTCTGGTGAAGTTTGCAAATAAAACTCTACAGATTCTTTATCTGAGCTATCAGCTAAAAAATTATAACGACAACTAAGTGCATCTAGGTGTATATCGGTTACAGTACCTTGTGACAATGCAGGGGTTTCAACTTCAATCACATCCAGTTCAGCAAAGAACTGTCTTATTTGTTGTAGTATCTTTGCTCGTTTTTGAGCATTTTTCCACGAAAGTGTACTTTGCCAAGACATAAAATCTCCGAGTTTCGAGTTTCGAGTTTCGAGTTTCGAGTTTCGAGTTTCGAGTTTCGAGTTTCGAGTTTCGAGTTTCGAGTTTCGAGTTTCGAGTTTCGAGTTTCGAGTTTCTAGTTTCGAGTTTCGAGTTTCGAGTTTCGAGTTTCGAGTTTCGAGTTTCGAGTTTCGAGTTTCGAGTTTCGAGTTTCGAGTTTCGAGTTTCGAGTTTCGAGTTTCGAGTTTCGAGTTTGTAACATTAAAAACAAAAAAGGTCACATAAGCGACCTTTTCAATTAAATAAAATTGATAGAGTAATTTATTGCTAGATGCAGGGTTAGCAAAGCGAAAGCACGGAATTGACGTTAGTCAATGAGTACTTCCAATGCCGCTAACACAAATTCTAGCGTAAATTAGTCGTCAATTAATCAAAAATTTTAGAAACAACACCAGCACCAACTGTACGGCCACCTTCACGAATCGCGAAGCGTAAACCTTCATCCATCGCTACTGGGTTGATTAGCTCAACAACAAATTTCAAGTTGTCGCCTGGCATTACCATTTCAACACCTTCAGGAAGCTCTACAGAGCCTGTGATATCTGTTGTACGGAAGTAAAACTGTGGACGGTAGCCTTTGAAGAATGGTGTATGACGGCCACCTTCATCTTTGCTTAACACGTATACTTCTGATTCGAATTTAGTGTGTGGTAAAATTGAACCTGGAGCACAAAGTACTTGACCACGTTCTACATCTTCACGCTTAAGACCACGTAGAAGAACACCACAGTTCTCGCCAGCACGACCTTCGTCAAGAAGCTTACGGAACATTTCAACACCTGTACAAGTTGACTTTTGTGTATCACGGATACCAACAACTTCTACTTCTTCACCAACTTTGATGATACCACGTTCAACACGACCTGTTACAACAGTACCACGGCCTGAAATTGAGAATACATCTTCGATAGGCATGATGAATGCACCATCAATTGCGCGCTCTGGCTCTGGAATGTAAGTATCTAATGCATCTGCAAGTTCGATTACTTTCGCTTCCCATTTCTCTTCGCCTTGAAGAGCACCAAGAGCTGAGCCTTGAATTACTGGTAAGTCATCACCTGGGAAATCGTATTCGCTAAGAAGTTCACGAACTTCCATTTCTACTAATTCTAGTAATTCTTCATCGTCAACCATGTCACATTTGTTCATGAAAACGATAATGAAAGGAACACCAACTTGGCGAGAAAGTAAGATATGCTCACGTGTTTGTGGCATAGGACCATCTGTAGCAGCAACTACTAAGATAGCGCCATCCATTTGTGCAGCACCAGTAATCATGTTTTTGATGTAATCCGCATGACCTGGACAATCTACGTGTGCGTAGTGACGTGATTCTGTATCGTACTCGATGTGAGAAGTATTGATTGTAATACCACGCTCACGCTCTTCAGGAGCATTATCGATTTGTGCGAAATCTTTAACTTCACCACCGTGTACTTTAGTTAATACCGCAGAGATAGCGGCTGTTAAAGTTGTTTTACCGTGATCAACGTGTCCAATTGTACCAACGTTAACGTGCGGTTTATTACGTTCAAATTTTTCTTTAGCCATTTTAAAATACCTTAAAAAGTTTAGTTTACTATAAAAATTAAAAGCGCAGTCAAAATGACCTTGCCTGTTGTAACTCTTGCCTGTTGAAACAAGCGTATGAAAGCCCTAACGAGTTTCCATTATTTTTTGTGCTACCAATTTCGGCGCTTCATTATACTGCTGAAACTCCATAGAGTAAGATGCACGACCTTGAGTAGCACTACGCAAGTCGGTAGCATAACCAAACATTTCGGCTAAGGGTACCAATGCATTTACAATTTTCGAACCTGCCGGACCTTCGTCCATACCGTCGATCATACCGCGTCGACGATTTAAGTCACCTACAACATCACCCATATTGGCTTCAGGTGTGGAAACTTCGACTTTCATCATTGGCTCTAATATTACAGGGTTTGCTTCTAGCGCACCCTTTCTAAAACCAATTGAGGCAGCCACTTTAAACGCCATCTCGTTAGAGTCGACATCATGAAAAGAGCCATCATAAAGTGTTACTTTAATATCTAATAATGGAAAGCCAGCTAAAACACCGCTATCCATTTGCTCTTTACAACCTTTTTCTACTGCAGGAATAAATTCTTTTGGCACTGAACCGCCAACGATTTCGTTAACAAACTCAAATCCAGATCCTTCTTCAAGCGGCTCCATTTTCAGCCAAACGTGACCAAATTGACCTTTACCACCTGATTGACGTACAAATTTACCTTCAACTTCAACGCTACTGCGAATAGTTTCACGATAAGATACTTGTGGATTACCAACGTTACATTCAACGCCAAATTCGCGCTTCATACGCTCAACTAAAATATCTAAGTGTAGCTCACCCATACCGGAAATGATGGTTTGCCCAGTTTCGTCGTCAGTATGAACTCTAAAAGAAGGATCTTCTGCGGCGAGTTTGCCTAAAGCAATACCCATTTTTTCTTGAGCTGCTAAGGTTCTTGGCTCTACGGCTACCGAAATGACTGGCTCTGGAAACTCCATTCGCTCTAAAGTAATGACCTTACTTGAGTCACATAAAGTGTCACCTGTAGTTACATCTTTTAAACCAATGGCTGCGGCGATATCCCCAGCACGAACTTCTTTAATTTCTTGTCTGTCATTTGCATGCATTTGCACAATACGGCCAAAACGTTCTTTTTTACCTTTAACAGGGTTATAAACACTGTCACCCGTTTTAACAACACCAGAATAAACACGGAAAAATGTTAGTGTGCCTACGAATGGGTCAGTCGCTATTTTAAATGCTAATGCA
>Ga0209826_1000043_pt1 | contig 77772 bp, 60 predicted proteins | sample GOMGulsemesocosm_5_FD_184637 | JGI IMG/M metagenome (GOLD analysis project Ga0209826, IMG submission 184637) | Methane-oxidizing microbial communities from mesocosms in the Gulf of Mexico - GOM15C Gulf of Mexico (SPAdes) (version 2) | ecosystem: Environmental > Aquatic > Marine > Cold seeps...
TTAAACTTTTTCGCCACGGGCACGGATATCAGTTAATACTGCATCAATACCTTTTTTATCGATAATACGCATTCCTTTCGGAGTTAAACGTAATTTAACGAAACGATTTTCACTCTCTACCCAAAAACGGTGAGATTGAAGGTTTGGTAAGAAACGACGACGAGTCGCGTTTCTTGCGTGAGAACGGTTGTTCCCTACGACTGGTTTCTTGCCTGTTACTTGGCAAACTTTAGACATTTGAGTCACTCCAAAATTAATTTAGCTCGAGCTTATTTCTTCTAAGGGCATTCCCCAAGACCGTCGCCTTAGGATCCTGAAAAAGGTGGCATATTATAGAGAAACTGAATTATGAATACTAGCCCTAAAAGTAAAAAGCTATAAAAAAGGCAAGTAAATACATTTTTACGTTATTAATCAAAACCTTACAAGAAACATGATAAATAAAACATCTATTAATAGTTAGTTTTGAGCGTTTTTTGATACTTTATTGATTAATCTATTAGCAAATAAATGCAAAAAGTAAATGAATTTAGCCAACGTCTGATTCGAATAATTTTTTGATCTGGTCTTCTTGTTCCTTACTTGATAATTCATCAATTAAGATACGAATAATATGAGACTTAGCGAGATCTGCACCTTCAGACAGTTTTTGCAACTGCTCTATAGTGTTCTCACTTAACGTAAAAGTAGCTCGCCGAAACGGCTTATCTTGCATGCTTGCCGATTTCTTGCGTTCAATAAGTAACTTAGCATCATGTATGGCTTGTTTAAGATTCATTTTACCATGGTTTTCATTACTCACTATTTGCGGTGAACCTTTAGCATAGTTATCCGCATCAGCAATAAACTCATCAATAGTGAATTGCTCTTTTACATTTTCCTTTGAATTAGATCTGTCCTTGTTTTTCTTTAGATCAGTTAAACTCATGGGCATTATCCGGTTGCATTGCCATTAGCTCTTCTGCAATCGCTATCATTTCGGTTGCAGCTTTGCCTTTAGGGTCAATTTCAATAACTGACGAACCTTGCTCTTCGCTGTCATCGTAAATATTACGATTAAATGTTACGGCATTGAGCACGTTAATACCAAATGAACTACAGACGTCTTTTGCTTCCAAAATTCGACCTGCTTGATTCGGCAACGAGGGGCATTGTGTGATTACAAAAGACGCGATCATTTTCGGATTAACCATTTTACAAGTACTGAGCATGTCTTCCATATGCGGTACTGTTTTTAAATCGCGTCGTTTAGGTCTAAGTGGAATAATGACATGATCAGCAACTGACATAGCTGCACGCAAGGCCAAGTTATCTTGACCTCCACAGTCAACGATCACATAGTCATAATGCTGGCCTAGACTCAATAAATCATTTCGAATTTTACCGTAAAGTTGAATACAATTAATAGCTGGAAGGGATGGATCACTATTTCGAGCTTGTATCCAATCTGACGTGGTACGCTGAGGGTCACAGTCAACCATTAATACTATTGCATTTTTATTTCGTGCAAAGTGTACTGCTAAATTCTGCGCTAAACAGCTTTTTCCACTACCGCCTTTTTCGCCACCCACTAATATCATCATATCATTTTCTTCCTAAAGACTACCTAGCCATCCAACTAGCTCAAAATCACTAGGCTAAGGGTATATTATAGTTCAATTTTTATAAAAACTCTTTTGAGCTTACTTTATTTATCTTTGTCTAATATTAAAGCTATCTCAAACCAACCATTATCTTGCTTAATACAACGTAAAACTTTACCAAATAATTTCTGAGTATTAGCGTTAGCTGACTTGAAAACAACAGTAACTGCAGTTTGCACTGGCAAAACAATGTCACAATCAAGTTTCAAACCACCACGAGCAAAATCTAAACAGATAATTTTTTTGGTTCTTTCCTGACCTTTATCGTCAGTCCACATAATGTCAACTAATTCTTTTTCCATATCTAGACGAAAAGAACCGCGACGTTCCAAGTCACCATCACTAATATCATTCATCAGAGGATCCTATTGCTTTTCATAGTATCTTAAAAGTAACTGGCATTGAGCTATATATCAAGCTAAATCATACTGTTTGATTTCGATTAGTTATACTCAAGCCACTTCAAGATATGCGTATCAGGAAATGGTTTGAGTATTTAAACTATCTCACCATGTTCAGCAAATGAGTAGCATTGATGCCCTGCAATTATCATGTGGTCTAACACCTTCACATCAATTAGCTGCAATGCTTGCTCAAGTTTTTTAGTAATATGTTTATCAGCAATACTTGCTTGTGCAATACCAGAAGGATGGTTATGAGCTAAAATAACCGCTGCTGCATGATTTGTTAACGCCTGCTCAACGACGATTCTTGGATACACTGTAGCGGCGTTTAGTGTGCCAAAAAATAAACGTTCAAATTTCAAGACTTGATGTTGGTTGTCTAAAAAAAGTACCGCAAACACTTCTCGAGTTTCGTTTCGAAGTTCGCTAATAAGGTAATCTCGCGTTGCTCGTGATGATGTTAATACACTACCTTGTTGGACTAATTGTTCAGCCAAATAACGTTTTGACATTTCTAAACAAGCTTGAAGTTGCACATATTTAGCACGACCTAAACCATGATGACGACAAAATTCCTTTTGATCGGCTCGAAATACGTTGGCTAAACTGCCAAAATTTAATAATAACTTTCTCGATAAATCAACAACATTACAACCTTTAACGCCTGTTCTTAAGAAAATGGCCAATAGCTCTGCATCACTTAAACTAGCAGAACCAAGTGTCAGTAACTTTTCTCTGGGGCGTTCTGCGCTTGGCCAGTTTTTTAACGTTTGTTGATTTGATTCGCATCCCTGTGCTATTTCTACTTTACACATAGTCGGCTTCCTTGCTGTTTTTGTTGGTGATTATTTTTTCAAATAGCGAAAATAAATGCTATCGTATTAACAATATTTATAAGTTTAAGATTAGCAGGTTATGCAAATTCTTCAGGACAAAAAAATTGTTCTCGGTATCAGTGGTGGTATTGCCGCTTATAAAACCCCAGAATTAGTACGTCGACTAAAAGATCAAGGTGCTGACATACGTGTTGTAATGACTGAGGGTGCAAAGGCATTTATTACTCCGCTTACTCTGCAAGCGGTATCAGGTAATGCTGTTGCTGATAGCTTGCTTGATACACAAGCCGAGTTAGCAATGGGGCACATAGAATTAGCAAAGTGGGCTGATCTAATCATCATTGCCCCCGCAACGGCTGATATTATTGCCCGTATTACCGCAGGTATGGCAAATGATTTACTCTCTACTTTATGCTTAGCAACAAGTGCTCCAATTGCGCTTGTTCCTGCTATGAATCAACAAATGTGGCACGCGTTAGCGACTCAAGCCAACATTAAAACACTTAGCGAACGTAACTACCAAATATGGGGGCCAGGTAGTGGTGAGCAAGCATGTGGCGACATCGGTTTAGGACGCATGTTAGAAATTGATGAGTTAGTGACTTTAAGCAGTGATTTTTTTGCAGATAAATATTTACAAGACCAACATTGGGTAATTACAGCAGGCCCTACACGAGAAGCGATAGATCCCGTGCGTTATATCTCTAACCACAGTTCTGGTAAGATGGGATATGCCATAGCACATGCCGCTTTACGTGCCGGAGCTAAAGTCACATTAATTTCAGGACCAGTAACTATTAACGCGCCTGTTGGTTGTCAATTAATATCAGTTAACAGCGCACAAGAAATGCATCAACAAGCATTAACAGTTGCCCCAAAAAGCACAACTTTTGTCGCTTGTGCTGCCGTTGCTGATTATCGTGTTGCAAATGTAGCAACCCAAAAAATTAAAAAAACTAATGACGCTATGCAACTTGAACTCGTAAGGAACCACGATATTGTTGCTGATGTTGCCAATTTAGATGATAAGCCATTTATGGTTGGATTTGCTGCAGAAACTCAGAACATAGAACATTATGCTCGCGGTAAATTAATGCGAAAAAATTTAGACTTAATTGCCGCCAATGATGTTGCAAAATCAGGGCAAGGTTTTAACAGTGATGATAATGCATTAATGTTATATAGTGCGATTGACAAAACAGAAATTCCTTTAGCCAATAAGCAAATCATCGCGCAAAAATTAGTCTCTTTAATTAATCAACATTATCTAGCGAAGCAAAGTTGATTAATTAAAGAGTTAAACAAGCAATACCTAATACCAAAAACAAATAATAGAGAACATCTTACTATGCCAGTTAGCCCTAAGAGCACGCAAAAAATTAGTCGCAAACAACAAATATTAGAGTGTTTAGCGCTGATGTTGCAATCCAGTCCTGGTGAACGTATTACTACAGCTAAACTCGCTGCAGAAGTTGGCGTATCAGAGGCTGCACTATATCGACACTTTCCTTCAAAAGCACGAATGTTTGAAGGATTAATCGACTTTATTGAAGAGTCTATTTTTTCTCGAATTAATTTGATTTTATCTGATCACAAAGAAACCTTAGTTCGTTGTCATCATGTGTTGCATGTACTCTTAGTATTTGCTGAGCGAAACCCTGGTATGTGCCGTATATTATCAGGTGATGCGCTAATGGGAGAAAACGAACGTTTACGCGTTAGAGTTCACCATTTTTTTGAAAAACTTGAATCACAATTTAAACAAATATTGCGTGAACGCAAATTGCGTGAAGGCAAAACATTTACCATTAATGAGCAAGCCCTTGCTAACATTTTAGTTGCCTTTGCTGAAGGTAAAATCAGTCAATATGTTCGTTCTGGTTTTGATAAGAAGCCAAGTAGCGACTTTAATGAACAATGGCAGTTTTTAATGGCGAGTAAATAACCCTTCGACAAGCTCAGGGCGAACGGAGAAACAACCGTTCATGCTGAGCGCGAAGTACGAGCAGTCGCAGTACGACAAGCTCAGGGCGAACGAAGAAACAATCGTTCATGCTGAGCGCGAAGTACGAGCAGTCACAGTACGACAAGCTCAGGGCGAACGGAGAAACAACCGTTCATGCTGAGCACGAGGTACGAGCAGTCGCAGTACGACACGCTCAAGGCAAACAGTAAGAGTAATTGAACAAAAAACCTTACAATTTATATCAAGGAAAATTCATGGGTACATTATCAGAGCTTAAACCAGCCAATTTATGGCAATTATTCGAAAAGATTTGCAGTATTCCTCACCCGTCAAAACATGAGCAAAAAATTTCTGCTTGGATTCAACGTTGGGCGAAAGAGCTTGGTTTATCAATTAAAGAAGACGCTGTAGGTAATTTATTTATTAAAAAACCTGCAACTGCTGGAATGGAAGATCGCCAAGGTGTTATTTTACAAGCTCATATGGATATGGTGCCACAGAAAAATAATGATACACCACACGATTTTTTAACTGATGCCATAAAACCCTATATTATTGAGAGTGGCGATTGGGTTACCGCAGAGGGCACTACATTAGGCGCTGACAATGGCATTGGATTAGCATCAGCTTTAGCCGTTTTGGCCAGTGATGATATTGCCCATGGCCCATTGGAAGTACTGGTAACCATTGACGAAGAAGCAGGCATGTCTGGTGCTTTTGGTCTCGAAGCTGGCTGGTTAGAAGGCGATATTTTAATTAATACCGACTCAGAGCAAGAAGGCGAAATTTACATGGGTTGTGCTGGCGGCATTGACGGTTCAGCAACATTTAACTTAGCCTTTGATAACGTACCGGCAAACAATCAAGCATTTAATTTATCTATATCAGGTTTAAAAGGCGGCCACTCTGGTGTTGATATTCATACCGGTAGAGCTAATGCTAATAAACTGTTAGTGCGCTTTTTACTCGATGCTAGTAATAGTTTTGATCTGCGCTTAACTGAGCTTAATGGCGGCAGTTTACGTAATGCTATTCCTCGTGAAGCTAATGCAAGCTTTGTTATTCCAACCGAACAAGTCCCTGCGCTAAAAGAGCGTTTAGCACAATATTTAATAACGATTCAAGGTAACTTAAGCGCTATTGAAACTGATCTCGATATGCTGTTAATTTCACCAGAAGAATTTGAGCAATGTTGGACTAAAACAGTACAAAGTCAAATTCTGCGCGCCTTAAATGCCTGTCCAAATGGCGTTATACGCATGAGCGATGATATTGAAGGCATAGTTGAAAGCTCATTAAATCTTGGGGTGATTCATACGCGTGGCAAAAAATTTAATGCTTTAGTGCTTATTCGCAGTTTACATGATGATGGCAGCTTAGAAACTCAGCGCACCATTCAATCAGTGTTTGAATTAGCAGGTGCTAATATTGAATTTAGTGGTGCATATCCAGGTTGGAAGCCTAATCCTGAATCAGCCATTATGAAAACAGTTAGGGATACATACCAAGAATTATTCAATACCGTGCCCGCAGTTATGGTAATTCATGCTGGTTTAGAATGTGGTTTATTTAAAACCGCTTATCCGCATTGGGACATGGTGTCGATAGGGCCAACCATTAAATTTCCTCACTCACCAGATGAGAAAATTGAAATTGCAACCGTTGAGCAATATTGGCAGTTACTGATTAATGTACTAACAAAAGTACCTAAAAAGTAGTAATTATTGAGGTGTGATTGCTGCCCATTAAGCTTTTAATTAAGTAATACAGCAATCACTTCCCCCACCCAAATTACTTCTCACTAACCCCTTCAAACATGATTTCACTTGATTTCGATCACACCATAACAAGAGTGATTCTCATTCTAGATGATCTCAGAATCAATTTTCTGCTTAATAACAACGCTGATTACAACCCATACAAAAGTAAAATTGGTCATTAGTCATTTTTCCGTTAGAATAGAGGACTTACTTGTATAGGAAGCTTTATATGATTCAGCCTCAAAAAATAATAATTGCTGATGATCACCCTTTGTTTAGACAAGCTTTATTGGGGACATTGAAGAATAAATTAAGCCAAACTCAATGGCTTGAAGCGCAAACTATCGCCGAACTTGAACAACAACTTCAAAATAATAATGATAGTGATTTACTGTTATTAGACTTAAATATTCCTGGCGCTCATGGCTTTAGTACACTAATTCATGTTAGAAACCACTTTCCACAAATTCCTGTGGTAGTTGTTTCAGCTCACGAAGACCACAATACTATTGGTAAAGCAATGGAATATGGTGCTGCGGGTTTTGTTCCAAAATCAACACCTGTTGATGATATTTTTACCGCGATAATGACGGTTTTATCAGGCGAAATTTGGTTACCAAATTCATTTCAAGCCGTTTCAGGAAACGTTGAATCGACTGATATTGCTGAACGGGTAGCCAGTTTAACCCAACAACAGTATCGAATTTTATTGATGTTTGCTCAAGGTTTACTCAACAAACAGATTGCCTATGATCTTAATGTTTCAGAAGCGACCATAAAAGCTCATGCTACTGCGATATTTCGTAAACTAGATGTTCGTAACAGAACTCAAGCGGTTATTGCTATTGCTAAGCTAGACTTAAGCGAAACAAGTTTTGAATAAGTAACAAATTTCGAGAAGCGAGTTACGATAACATTATTTTCACTTCCTAACTTGCAACTTAACATCCAATACTTATTATTTTAATCACCGTAATCCACCTGTAACTTCTGCGCTAACTTAGCACTCATCAAGGCCCTAAGCGCAGCCGGTTTTACTAATTTTCGCATAAAACCTACATCAGCACTTTTTGCTTTATCTTCAATATCGCTTTCAGTTGTTGCCGTTATTAATATTGCCGGAATATAGTGATTACATCCTCTACGCATATCGGCTATTAACGTTAAACCATCTGCCTGTTCTCCTGCAGGTAAACCAGCATGGTAACCTAGCTGATAATCAACCAGTAAAATATCAATATCACTTTGATGGTTAGCAAACTCAATCAAGGCTGTTTCTCGAGAATCTGCGGCTAGAATATTACATTGCCATGCAGATAACAGCTCAACCATACCACTTAATACATCAGGATCATTATCAATACACAATACGGTAATATCCTTCAAGCCCATATTTGTCACTGGTGCCACTAATTGTGGTTTTGCTATTAATGGATTCGCTTTCTCAACAGAAATAGAAAACTTACAACCTTGCATTTCTCTAGACTGCAAACTTAACGAATGACCCAATAATTGTACTAGTGATTGAGTGATATTCAACCCTAACCCTAAACCTCTGCATGACTGGCTAGTAGGTGTGTCTAATTGAGTAAACTGCTCAAAAACTAAAACTTGTTTTTCTAAAGGGATGCCCGGACCATTATCAAGAATTTGAATCATCACTTGATCATTAAATACTCTAGCCCCTAAAAGCACTTTACCTGGGCTGGCATACCTAAATGCATTGCCCACCAAATTTTGAATGACTCGCCTGAGTAAATGTTGGTCAGACTTCACCCACACTTTAGTTGCGACAAGTCTAAACTCAATATCTTGTTCAATGGCTAAAGCTGCAAATTCTTGTGCTAAATCCTCAAACAATTCATTTAAAGCAAAGACTTCAATATGTGGTTTGATATTTCCACTTTCCAAGCGAGCAATTTGTGCTAGATCAGCCAACAAATCATTGGCAGCTCTTAGGGATTTATCAATATTATCAACTTGTCTTTGCTGCTCTGGGTTCAAGCCTTTTTGTGCGGTTAATGCTGAAGTAAATAAGCGTGCGGCCTCCAAAGGCTGCATTAAATCATGGCTACAAGCTTTCAAATACTGACTCTTTTTAGTATGTGCTTGCTCAGCTTTTTCATGCGCTTTGGCTAGGGCTTCATTGGTTTTTGCCAACGTTAGTGTTCGTTCATAGACTCGTGTTTCTAAATCTAAATTAGCTTCTTTTAATACCTGTTCGGCTTGGCGATATGCAGTGATATCTGTAAACAACATAACAAAACCACCGCCAGGTAATGGATTACCTTCAATAAGAATGGTTTGACCATTAGCTTGCTGTCTTTCCGAGCTATGAGGGCTTCCTTTGCGTAAATATTCAAGACGCCTAAAGACTTGGTTATCAATATCACCTGCACCACATAAGCCTCGCTTAACATTATGGCGAATTAATGCTTCAACAGGGCTACCTACACTGACAAGCTCAGGTGGGTAATCGAATAAAGCTAAATATTTTTTGTTCCATGCCACCAACTTTAAATCTTCATCAACAATAGAAATACCTTCACTGGCATTTTCTATCGCACTTTGTAATAAGTTTTGGGAAAACGCTTGTTTCTGACTTGAAGCGTCTTCTACTAAGACAGCTAATTCATCTAACGCAATATCTCTACCATCAAGGGCAGAAGACAGCACTAAACGCGCTGAAGATGCCCCCATGACCATCGCTAAGGTGTTTTCAGTGTGTTGTAGCAATAATTGGTTATAAGTGGCATTCCCTAAGAGCTTTTTATCATTTGATGACTGAAATAAACTAAAGCTTGATTTGGCTTTATCATCACCAACAAAACGCGAAGCAAGTAACTCTAATTCACTCACATCTAACTGACGCTTCTTTTCCACACTTAACAATGTTGGTGACTGCCATTCTAAAAATAATGAGGCTTGTATCCGTTCTTGCACACTTTGACGGCTAATTTGTGACAGTGCCCACATTACAATAATATTAGCCCCCAAACTAAAGAGTGTTGCTGTCGTTTTTGCTGGCAAAAGACCTTCAGCAAAGGGTGAGGAATATAAACCAAATTGGGGAAGAAAATTTAAGCTTAACCACAGAATAAAGCCAACTAAAATACCAGCATATACCCCCACCAAACTAGCGCGTCGCCAATAAAATGCAACTACAAGTGCAGGTGTCAGTTGTGCAAAAGCACCAAAGGCCACTTCACCTGTTGAAGATAGCGTATCGGGTGACGCCATGATAAAAACGCCATAACCAGACATGATAACAAACAATATCAAAAGCTTGCGTATATCTAACAAACGTTTCCTAAAGTTATCATAATTGGTTTGTGCTACTTTTTGCCGGCGATATAGCAGAGGAAAAACAATTTCATTACTCAGCATGGTACTTAAAGCAATGGCAGAAATAATCACCATTGAGCTTGCCGCAGAGACTGCTCCAAGAAAAGTAAATAAAGTTAACCAAGTTTGTCCACCGATACTGGGTAAAAACAATACATAAGCATCAGAAGACACTGTATCACCCAATAATAACTGTCCGGCTAGCCCCAGAGGAGCAGCAAAAAAAGCAAAAACTAAAATATACAACGGAAAGACTCGTCGACCTAGCCAAGTGTCTTTTTGATCTTTCAATTCAACAACCATCACTTGAAATTGCCTTGGCAAGGATAAAAATGCTGCCATTACAATCACTAACATCGCCAACATTGAGCTAACATTGCCTACATTCATTTGCTGATCAAGTTTTAAACTTGCATTTGACTGCTGCCAAATATCATGAGGCGAATCGAACAAAGAAAAACACACAAATAAACTTACCGCTAAAAACGCGATTATTTTTATCAAAGATTCAAATGCAATGGCTAGCATTACACCCGGATGACGCTCTGTAACATCAATATTTCGAACACCAAATAATATAGTGAAGCCGGTCAGTACTAAGCTTACTGCTAGGCCAATATGCCAACTGCTGAGGCTTTGGTCTTCTTGTAATTGTTGAAATGTATACACCATAGCTTTTAGCTGTAAAGCGATATAAGGCATGGTGCCAACAAAGGCGACAAGAGTAACCATGATGGCAAGATTGTGTGACTTGCCAAAACGTGCGGCCAATAAATCGGCAATTGAGGTTAAATTTAGCTTTAAGCTAATGCGGATGATGCGCTGGATGAACGGCCATGCAAATACAAAGAGTATTATAGGCCCAAGATAAATAGGTATGTGTGATAAAAAGTTAGTTGCTGCCTGCCCTGTAGTACCTAAAAAACTCCATGAAGTACAGTATACACCTAGTGTTAAAGCGTAAATAATACCTTGGCCTTTTTTGGCTAGTTGATGACGATATTTATCTCCTAAATAAGCAATTAGAAACAATAAGCCAATGTAAATTAAACTAATACTAACTAATTGCCAGTTGGGGAACATTACGCCTCTCTACTATTGAGGATAGAATTATTGCTACCCTAGAATTACACCTTACCAATATAGCTAAAGAGTTACATCTGAATAAATACGACTTTTAGCTAATTTGTCACTAAATAGCCAAACATAATACGTTTTCTCCCTCTCAACGAGAACTAATAGGATTGATATCGTCTTATAAAGGGTGCTAAAATGCGCGCGAACCAAGGAGTGCGGTTTTATTTATTCGTTTTCATGTCGATATAAATAAGTAACTGCTGAGATGTTGATGATATCAACAAACCCTTTGAACCTGGACGGGAATTAGTCACTAATTTAACCTTAGCGATTAATATAACCGGCGTAGGAATGGTTAGTGATCACATCACAGTCTGCATAAGATAACCTCCCAGTGCCGGATCCCTTTGTATAAATAATACATAGAGATCTTTATGAATTTTACCAAATCTACTGTTGCTTTAGCCGTGTCTTCGATATTGCTTTGTGCATCATTTTCTAGCCAGAATGCTAGTGCCTTTGAAGAGAAAATCGAAACCTCAAATGTTGAAATTATCACGGTTACTAGTGATTTTAGGCAGCAAAATCTATTAAAAACACCAAGTGCTTTATCCGTATTAACAGATGTTGAAATAAAACAGCGTAATGCTCAGCACCTTGAAGAGCTAGTAGCAGTTAGCCCTAATGTAAACTTTGCTAGTGGATCGCAACGTGCGCGTTATTATCAAATTCGCGGTATTGGTGAACGAAGCCAATTCAACGAGCCTATCAACCCATCTGTCGGTATGATTATTGATGATGTCGATTTTACCGGCATTGGCAGTATTGCTAACCTTTTTGATGTTCAACAAGCTGAAATTTTTCGCGGCCCTCAAGGTACACGTTTTGGAGCGAATGCCTTAGCAGGCATGATCAATATTACTACAAATGCCCCTACAGATGAATTTGAAGGTATCATTAAGTTAGATGCCGGAAACTACAATAGTTATGGCTTAGGCTTAGCACTTTCAGGACCAGCTTCAGCAGAAGTTAATTACCGATTAGCGGTAAATAAATACCAAAGTGATGGTTTTATTGAAAATACTTACCTTAATAAAAGCAACACCAATAATCGTGACGAAACAAGCCTTAGAGGCAAATTATCAATTCAAGCGAGCAATGATTTAACCATTGATTTATCGGCTTTTTATTTTGATTTTGACAATGGTTATGATGCATTTTCATTAGATAACACACGCGCAACATTATCTGATCAACCCGGCTTTGATCAACAAGAAACCAGTGCCTTCGCCGCTAAACTGACTTACCAAGGTTTTGAAAAGTTCACACTAGTAACATTATTAAGCCATGCTGATTCTGATCTTGCTTACGGTTATGATGAAGATTGGGCTTATGTTGGCATTTCAGCACCTGAAAATATTGAAAACCCTGATTTTGCCTACTGGGAATATTCATCAACAGATTATTATTTTCGTGATAAATCGACCCAAACTATTGAGTTGAGAGCCTTATCAAACAACGGCAATGAACTATTTAACGGCTCAACCAGTTGGGTTGCCGGTATTTACTTAAAACAAGACGATGAAGACTTAACGCGCCAATATACTTATTTAGATAGCAACTTCACTTCAACTTTCGATACGCAATCTATTGCTGTTTATGGTCAACTTGATAGTCAATTAAGTACAAAATTGACGTTAACTACTGGCCTTAGAGTTGAGCAACGTAGCGCTGATTATATTAACTCTGATGGCTTTTTTGATAGCCCTGACGATACTATGGTTGGCGGTAAGTTAGTACTTAGTTACCAACACAATAATGATGCCTTGTGGTATGGCTCAATTAATCGAGGTTATAAAGCTGGTGGTGCAAATACTGACGGTAGCTTACCCGATTATTTACGCACCTTTGAACCTGAATATTTAATGAACTATGAATTGGGTTATAAAGTTTCTTTGCTTGATAGTGCTGCTTTTATCCGTACTGCCATTTTTTACATGGACAGGACAGATGTTCAAGTAAAAAGCTCACAAACTATTGTGCGTGAAGATGGCAGTGCTGAATTTATCTCTTATCTTGGTAATGCTGCAACGGGATCAAATATGGGGATTGAAGTTGAAGCGAATTGGCAAGCAAATGATTTGTTTGAGTTATATGGTTCTTTAGGTTTACTTGATACCGAGTTTAATGACTTTATCAATGCCGAAGGCAAATCGCTCAATAATAGACAGCAAGCTCATGCACCAAATTATCAGTTTAATATTGGCGTTAACATTCAGCCAAGCGAGCATTGGTTAGTTAATTTTTCTGTTGACGGCAAAGATGGGTTTTATTTCTCTGATAGCCATAATGAAAAATCTGAATCTATCAACCTAGTGAATGCATCTCTCAGTTACTTAAGTGATAACTACCAAGTAAAAGTATGGGCTCGTAATCTCACCGATGAAGATTACGCCAACCGTGGTTTTTATTTTGGTAATGATCCAAGAGATGGTTATACTGCTAAGCAATACACGCAATTATCTGAGCCTTTAGTATTTGGTGTCACGTTAGATTATCAGTTTTAAACTTTCAACCCTTCGACAAGGGATTTCCGTTCATCCTGAGCGTCTCCGTTCACCCTGAGCGCGAAGCAGTCGAGGGGAGTAGTCGAAGGGAGTAGTCGAAGGAAGCTGTCGAAGGATTAAAGGAATATAAGATCAAAATAATTGAGGATGACCATGAAAATATCTATCGAATTAAGTTTATACCCGCTAGCAATAGACAATTTCAAAGATGAAATTTGGGCATTTATTAAGCGCCTACGTAACGTTGACGGTTTAAAAGTTGTCACTAATGGCATGAGCACCCAAGTGTTTGGTGAGTATGATTTAGCGGTGAGCAAAGTTATGGCAGAAATAAAACATGTTCATAGCACCACTGGCGCAGCTGTGTTTGTTTGTAAATTTATTAATGGTGATCGCTCAATCGTTGAAGCGAAAAGTTAATGACACAATTACTTGCCAGTTTTATTGATTATGCTGCCAATTTACCATGGCTTGAGCTAGTTGCGATGTTGCTAGCGCTTGTCTATGTGATATTAGCAGCAGTTGGCTCAATCTGGTGTTGGCCTGCTGCGTTTATTAGCACTGCACTTTATACCATGATTTTTTATGACGTGTTATTACTAATGGACAGCGCACTTAATATCTATTACTTAGTAATGGCGGTGTATGGCTATTGGGCTTGGCAAAAAAATTCTTCTACAAACGCTCAACAAAGTCATCTACAAAGCCCTTTACAAAATAATGAACATAAAACCACGCATTTAACTATTGTATCCTGGCAATCCAGCTGGCACTTAAAGGCGTGCCTTATATTAACGGTAATTTCTTTTGTTTTGGGTTATCTGATGGCCAGTTACACACCCGCAGCTTTCCCTTACCTTGATACTTTTACCACGGTATTTGCGGTATTTGCCACCTATTTAGTGACCCAAAAAATACTAGAAAATTGGCTCTATTGGATCATAATTGATGCTGTATCTATTTATTTATATGTTGCAAAAGATTTAATGCCTACGGTCTTTTTATTTGGTGTTTATATCATTATTGCCACTTGGGGTTATTTCAAATGGCAAAGCTTGTATAAAATTAACCAAATAGATATAAAACAAACGGTTGATGGTTAAATACTATGGTGCACCCCTTAAGCACATTAGCTTGTTTTAATCACATTGAAACTATTGTGCCAATTGCAGAAGGCCTGAGTAGCCACTGTTATCAAGTGCACGCTGACAATAAGAGATTTTTTGCCAAGCAAGTAACCACCACAAACGAATCGACCATAAGCCTACACGCTGCCTCACAAAATATAAGCCCAAAAGTCATTTATCATGATCAGCAATGGCTCGTTACCCAATTTGTTGTGGGGGAAAATTTAGCATTAAGTCTGCAAACAATTGATGAAAAGATATTAATCGCGATTAAACTGATGGCAAAGTGCCACCAAATAAAAGAAAAACCGGTTGAGCTTGCACCAAAAACCATTAGCTATGAACTCATTAAACACTCACACTTTTCAAGACTAAAGCAAGCAGAATTATTGCGAATGGCTGAGCAGTTAACCTCCTCGTTACAACACACAAATAAACTCGTTTGCTGCCATGGTGATTTAAATTTTAGCAATGTATTAATTGATCAAATGAAAAGTACTTACCTTGTTGATTTTGAATGCGCTTGCACAGCACCTGCAGAATATGATTTAGCCATGTTTATTGCGGTGAATAATATAGAAAAGAATAAGGTTGCAACTATTGTTGAACACTACACAGCACATTCTTTACTAGATATTGACTTACCGTTATTAAATCTATTTTTAATGTTTTGCTATTTCATCAACGGCTTATGGTATATGCAGGCTTACAAAAAAACAAACCTTACAAAATTTGAACGTCTAGCAAAACAACAATGGCAACATATCAATTTGAACTGACTTTTGTATTATACCAAACGAATTAATAGTGATTGATTTAAAGTTGACTGACTTAATAACAAAGAAATAATATAGAGTTGACGCCAGTCAATGAGTACTTTTGATGATGGTATTAGGTCTTTAAACAAAGAGGTTCCACTATTTAACCGTTTGGGTATAAAACTCTGATATATATTGTCCACCCTTGATCTTAGCGATCAAACGTAATTTATAACTATCCCCTTTATTGCTAACCAAGCTTCTTAACTCAGTTTTACTGCGCCAGTAATAAGGGCTTTTTTTCATACCCAATGGGTAAGAAGTCATCTTGTCAGCTTTATCCACTAAAAAGAGCGTTGCGCTATCAAGAGGAAAAGTAGAGTTTACTTCAGTTAAGCCGTCTTCATCAGAAATATTCACTTTAAATTCGCCTGATTTAAGTACGCAACTCTGATTGATAATATCGCAATGTCCTTCAGGTACTAGTTGAATTATCTTTTCTTTTGATGCCTCATTTTCATTGTAAAAATCAGCGCCAATATAGCCAAGTATGGCAAGAAAAGGGGCAACCATAAAAGCAACTTTAAGGTGTCTATTCATATTAATTTATTCTTATTTGTTTATTTTACAATGAGGTTAATTTAACAGAAAAGGCTAGGCGATTCTTTAAAAAATGATCGTCTAGCCTTTTTATATTTTACGTCGAAACTCAATATCTAAATTTCGAATTTTTCTTCTTAGTGAGCGTGTGCTGCACTAGTTTTTCCTGGTAAACGCATATTATCTACCATCTCTTGAATATGCGCAGGAGCAGGACCAGTTGCTTTAAGCACAGCGAAAGCCACACCGAAGTTAACTAATGCACCAACCGCACCAAAAGCGTTAGGAGAAATACCGAAGAACCAGTTAGGTTCCATGCCACCTAGGAATGAAGTACCTGGGATAAACATAATGCCTTTGTGTTGGAACACGTACAACATTGTGATACCGATACCAGAACACATGCCTGCAATTGCCGCTGTGCCACTCATTTTCCTAGAGAAAATACCCATCATTAATGCAGGGAAGATACTTGATGCTGCTAAACCAAAGGCTAGCGCCACCGTACCTGCAGCAAATCCTGGTGGATTCAACCCTAAGTAACCGGAAACAATAATTGCAATAGTCATAACAACACGACCTGCTAACAGCTCATCTTTCTCTGACAGATCCGGCGTTAACACCCCTTTCATTAAATCATGGGATATTGACGAGGATATCGCTAACAATAAACCGGCTGCAGTTGACAGTGCTGCGGCTAAACCACCTGCGGCAACCAGTGCAATAACCCAATTTGGTAAGTTCGCAATAGCAGGGTTAGCTAGTACCATAATGTCACGGTCAACTTTAACCATTTCATTAGTCGCTTTATCGGCAGTGTACTGAATCTTGCCATCGCCGTTCTTGTCTTCATATTTTAATAAACCAGTTTTTTCCCAGTCTTTAAACCATTGTGGACGCTCAGCATATTCAAGATTTTGACCTGCGGCAGGTTCAATAGTATTCATCAGATTAAGACGAGCCATTGCACCAACTGCTGGAGCAACAGTATAAAGCAAACCGATGAAAACAAGCGCATAACCTGCTGATTGACGTGCAGCTTGCACTGAAGGAACAGTAAAGAAGCGCATAATTACATGAGGAAGACCCGCTGTACCAATCATCAATGACATGGTGTAAGCGAACATGTTCAATGTTCCGCCCAAGTTAGATGTGGTGTATTCTTTAAAACCTAAATCAGTTACTACTAAATCAAGTTTATCAAGTAAGTACATACCACTACCGTCAGCTAAGGTACTACCTAAACCTAACTGTGGAATTGGGTTACCCGTTAGTTGTAATGAAATAAATACTGCTGGAATAGTGTAAGCAAAAATCATTACTACATACTGCGCGATTTGCGTGTAAGTAATACCTTTCATGCCACCCATTACTGCATATACCCAAACAACGAACATACCAATGTATAAACCATTGTCATATTCAACTTCTAGGAAGCGAGAGAAAGCAACACCAACACCTTTCATTTGACCAATGATGTAAGTTAATGACGCAATAATTAAACAAACTACCGCAACAATACGAGCTCCTTTAGAGTAATATCTATCAGAAATAAACTCAGGAACAGTAAATTTACCATGCTTACGCATGTATGGAGCAAGTAACATGGCTAGCAGCACATAACCACCAGTCCAACCCATTAAGAAAACTGAGCCACCGTAACCTAAGAAAGCAATTAAACCAGCCATTGAAATGAATGACGCTGCACTCATCCAATCGGCGCCAATCGCCATACCGTTTTGCATAGGCGTAATACCACCACCGGCTACGTAAAAGTCACTGGTTGAGCCCGCACGCGCCCACCAAGCAATACCAAAATAAACGGCAAATGTGCCAAATACGGCAATGTATGTATATAGTTTTAACTCATCCATGCTTAACCCTCCGCGTGGTATTTTTTATCAAGCTTATTCATTTTGGCACCATACCAAAAAATTAAGGCAAGAAATGAGTAAATAGAACCTTGCTGTGCAAACCAAAAACCAAGTTTGTACCCACCTAGACGAATTGCATTTAGTGGCTCTACAAGTAGTAAGCCTAAACCAAATGAAACTGCAAACCAGATTGCAAGACATATAAAGATTAGGCGAAGATTCTCCGACCAATACGTTTCTTTATTTTCCACAATAGTCTCCTAGCGACGTTATAGCCTGTATTTCACATTAATGTGTATATTTTTATTAGGCTTAATTGTAATAATTTCAGTAAAAGTGTGGATATAGATTTCTGTCAGCTGTATTTTTACCAACAAAGACACAAATCCATATTCAACTTCAACGGTAGTAAATCTAACAAGCTTTTTTTTTTTCGGATATTAAACTTTAGTCTAGATCAATAAATTAACGAATAAATAAGCAATGTAATAACGTATACACATCAGGATTATAAGGGCTTCAAGTGTAAGTAATGAAATCAAGTGCAACTTTAGTCTATATTGCCACCTCAATGGTTGACTACATATACTCAGAGCTCTAAATTATCATTACTACCAAGCGAGCCAAAAATACAATTTTTTAAATATTCTTGGGTATATAAATGACTCTCTCGATCAAACAATAAGCGTAGATAGGTAATCGATATGGATACTGAACTTTCTGAAATTTACAGCTTCATCAAGAGCATTCCCCCTTTTGACAGTTTGCCAAAACCTGCGTTAGCCCATTTAATTAGTGAATTAAATATTAATTATGTTCGCAAGGGTGAATACCTCCCACCAAAAGGAATTAATGAGCCGCGCTTATACATTGTCCGTAAAGGTGCGCTAAGCTGTCTTTCAAATGATCATGAATTAGTTTCTCGCATAGGCGAAGGTGATTTAAGCACCGAGTTTTGCAAACAAGGCTTGAAACTCTCAAGCAATACAGAACAAACAAAAAAACGACAAGTAAAAGCCGATGAAGACAGCTTGGTTTACAGTCTTAACTCTGAAATTCTACGAGATATTGGTGATAAATATCCAAGTATTAGCGACTATTTTAGTTACAATTCTGCTGAGCGACTCAAGCAAAAAATGTCTAAGGTTAATGAAGAAGCCATTATTTCTTCTTCCTTAATGAATACTCCCGTAAGTAACTTTTATCACACCCCCGTAGCAGGCATAGTTGCTACCCAAAGTATTCAACAAGCAGCAATACAAATGACTAAGCAAAGCTATTCTTGTTTAGTTGTGCTTGATAACAAAAGTTGTGTTGGCATAGTTACCGATAAAGACATTCGCCGTCGCTGCGTAGCTGAAGGTTTACCTATTACAGCCTGCATCAGTGAAATAATGACTCACAACATGACCACCATTGATATAAAAAATAATGCCTATGATGCATTAATGACCATGACTGCCAAACACATTCACCACTTACCTGTAACAAAAGAAGGGGAGGTGGTTGGCATGGTCACTGTCACCGACTTAATGAACAATGAAGGCCATAATGCTGTCAATTTTTCCAGCATTATCCATAAAGCGAAAAATCTTGTAGATTTAAAAGAAATCAGCGATTTACTGCCAAAATTACAAATTCGTTTAGCTAAACTAGGTGCTAGTGCTGATCATGTCGGTAAAAGCATCAGTGCCATTACCATGGCTTTTACTAAACGTTTAATTGAAATGGCAGAAGAAATGTATGGTCAGGCACCTGTACCCTATGCATGGCTTGCTGCCGGTTCTCAAGCAAGGCAAGAACAACTCGCTCATTCAGATCAAGACAATGCCATAATCATTTGTGATTCAATGAAGCCCTACGATGATGCTTGGTTTGAAAATTTAGCCCACTTTGTTTGTGATGGTTTAGCTGAGTGCGGCTTTATTTATTGCCCTGGCGACATTATGGCAACCAATCCCAAATGGCGCCAACCTACAAAAGTTTGGCATAAGTATTTTGATGCTTGGGTTGATACCCCAACCCCAAAAGCGTTGTTGAACTCTAGTGTGTTTTTTGATTTAGAGACCATTTATGGTGATGCTAGCTTGCTTGATGCTGTTCGGATGAATTTACTCAAAAAGACTAAAAAAAGCAGTTTGTTTATCGCTCATTTATCCAAGAATGCTTTAGGCTTGCGCCCCCCTCTTGGCTTTTTTAGAGACTTTGTTTTAAAACAAAACGGCAAACACAAAGCCACCTTAGACCTTAAGCATAATGGCATTGCACCTATTGTCGATCTGGCTCGTATTTATGCGCTTTCTCAGGGAATTAGCGCTGTTAATACTATTGAACGTATTAAGCAAGCCGCAGGCTCTGCTGCCATTACTAAATCGTCAGCAGATAACCTTATCGATGCTTACGAGTTTTTAGGCGTTTTACGAGTAAAACACCAAGCCAATAAGTTAACTAAAGGCCTTGATGCTGACAATTACTTATCTCCCAAAGAGTTATCAAAATTAGAACGTGAGCATTTGAAAGATGCTTTCAAAGTCATCAAAACACTGCAAGACTCAAGGCAGGCAAGTTTCTAATGGTTATAAGTTCTATCATCCATCACCTTGCTGGCTATGAAGCCAAGCGAAAACGGCTATTGAGAAAAGCACCTGAAGGGCCACTTAAAGATTTTTTAGCCGTGCCTTTCCCTGCGCTCGAAACACCTATGTATGAGTTGCCAATTTTAGCGGTAGATTTTGAAACCACTGGCCTCGACGCTAAAACAGATAAGCTACTAAGTGTAGGTTATGTTGCTATGAAGCATGAACAAATAAAACTTAACTCCTCCTATCACCAAATTATAAAAGCCAACACTAGGCTGGAAGAAAGCAATGTTATTATTCATCAAATTACCGATGCACAAAAAGAACAAGGGCAACCATTACATCTTGTAGTTGAGCAATTACTAAAAGCGTTAGCTGGTAAGGTTATGCTAGTACATTTTGCTCGAATTGAACGGCAGTTTTTACAACAAGCCTGTTTTGAACTTTATGGCTTAGCGCCTGATTTTCCTATGATAGATACCTTAGTGATTGCTAAGCGACAATTAGATAAACGAGATACTGCTTACGATCCTTCAGAACTGCGTTTATCAAAATTACGCCAATACTATCAATTGCCAGATCACCACGGGCACAATGCTCTCAATGACGCCATTGCTACCGCAGAATTATTACTTGCCCAAGTGAATAACAAACCTAAAGCAGATAAAATACAGCTCAAAGATTTAATATTATGACCCTTCGACAAGCTCAGGGTGAACGGGAAAGGTCGTTCGCCCTTCCTTCGACGAGCTCAGGATGAACGGGCTGATACCGTTCGCCCTGAGCGCGAAGCAGTCGAAGGGTGCAGTCGTACTTCGACTACTCGTACCTCGCGCTCAGCACAAACGGTTATTTATCTCTATTACACTTGAGTTCATTATCCAAGTTGTTCGTCCTGAGCATCCCCGTTCGCCCTGAGCGCGAAGCAGTCGAAGGGAGCAGTCGTACTTCGATTACTCGTACCTCGCGCTCAGCACAAACGGTTATTTATCTCTATTACATTTGAGTTCATTATCCAAGTTGTTCGCCCTGAGCATCCCCGTTCGCCCTTCCTTCGACGAGCTCAGGATGAACGGGCTGATACCGTTCGCCCTGAGCGCGAAGCAGTCGAAGGGTGCAGTCGAAGGGGATTTTGCAAGATCATTTTTATATTTTTCTACTTGAGTTACAATCAAACCCTATATCAATAAAGATTCCTAACAAGTAATTTTAAAGGCACTTATGAACTCTCTCCTCACCTCAGGAAGTACTGGTACTCCCATTACTATTTTAGAAAAGTCAGCATACCCACAATGGTTAACCACACAAAGCCAATTTGATCAAAATTGGTTAAAGCAAACTAACTATAGTGGTGAAGGTTTAGCTTTATTGCCTAACTTTTCAGCCGGAGAAGAAGGTTCATTATCCCAAGCAATTTATGTCGTTAACGATGCTAGTCATTATTTTGCTTGTGGTAACTTAATCACCCAACTGCCATCAGGGCAATACAAACTCGAAGCTGCTCCAGAACACCAACAAGCAATATGTTTTTCTTGGTTAGTAGGTGCTTATGAATTTTCTGCATATAAAACAAATAAGAAAAAGAATTCACTGCCTAACTTAGTAGTGAATGATAAAATATTAGTTGATAACGCCATTAAATATGCAGAGGCGACGGCCCTCGTACGAGACTTAGTGAATACACCCGCTGCTGATATGATGCCGGAAAATATTGGCGACACGGCTCAAACATTAGCAGATACTTTTGGTGGTCATTTATCTCAAATTATTGGAGATAAATTACTTGAACATAATTATCCTACAATTCATGCTGTTGGCCGTGCCAGTGCGAATAAACCTCGCCTTATTGATCTTACTTGGGGTGATAATAACCACCCACAAATTACGCTAGTGGGTAAAGGTGTTTGTTTTGATAGTGGCGGTTTAGATTTAAAACCTGCTGCTGGCATGCGTAATATGAAAAAAGATATGGGTGGAGCCGCACATGTCTTAGGATTAGCTCGTTTAATTATGTCTCATAATCTGCCAATTAACTTGCGCGTATTAATTCCTGCCGTTGAAAATGCAGTTTCAAGTAATGCTATGCGCCCTGGTGATGTAATTACCACCCGCAAAGGACTTACAGTTGAAATTGACAATACTGACGCTGAAGGGCGCTTAGTGTTATGCGATGCTTTAGCCGAAGCGGATAATGATAAACCTGAGCTGATCATAGATTTTGCCACGTTAACAGGTGCAATGCGTGTCGCCTTGGGCACAGAGTTACCGGGATTTTTCTCGACTAACGATGAGGTTGCAGAGGGTATTACTGAAGCCGGCAGTAAAATCAGCGATCCTGTTTGGCGAATGCCTTTACATCAACCTTATGCTGACTTATTTAAAAGCACAATTGCTGACATGACTAACTGTTCCGCGGGTCCTTTTGGTGGTGCAATTACTGCCGCTTTATATTTAGAAGAATTTGTTGGTAAGGAAACTAATTGGGTACACTTTGATGTAATGGCGTTTAATGTTCGCGCCTTATCTGGTCGACCTTTAGGTGGTGAAGCCTTTGGTATACGTGCCGTGTTTGATTACCTACAGGCGAAATATCAATCATAAGTCACGAGTAGTGAACAAAATATGGTCAGAACAATTTTTTGTCCAGACCATATTTTAATCTATCTGTATTTTTCAATCGATGCAGCGCTTAAGTTATATGCACTTCAGGGTGGTGCCCTTTATTTTTAGCTCAAACTAAAGTCTTATTGCCTAACTTTATTATTCTATTATGCTAATGGGATTAGCTCTTCCTTAGCGGTATAAAGGTAAATTCAATGAATAATAAATTAGTACATAGCCTATTATTAGCGTTTTTTTTCGCCCTGCTTGTCGCTCTTTTTCATTACTTTAGCGCCAATATATTCTCCACATTATTTTTGTCAACAATAGGGCTGGCAGTAATAAGCTTTTTATTCATATTTTTTATCGCAAAACAAAAACAACCGAATATTGAAAACACTTCTACAGAAACGCCACAACAGTCAACCAATCACTTTGCTGATATTGGAGAAGAAATTGCTAGTCAGGCAAGTGAATTAGCGATTAACTCAGCTGAAATTAGCTTCTTTCTAACACAATTAAGTAAAGACATAGAAAAATCTAGCGACGATGTTGATAGGCTTGCCACGGCAGCCGAACAAATGTCGATGAACAGCAAGCAAATCAATGACAATGCAGAACGGGCTTCACAACAAGCAAGCCAAGCAATGAGCGCTAGCTCATCTAGCTCACAGCAATTGCATGAAAATATTACCGTCGTTAATTTGCTAAATGAGTCTGTAAACAATGCCTCAAATAAAATTCAATCCCTTGAGAAAAAAGCGTCTGAAATACAAAGTATTACGGATGTTATTGATGGTATATCTTCTCAAACAAATTTATTAGCTTTAAATGCCGCAATTGAGGCTGCTCGAGCAGGAGAGCAAGGGCGGGGCTTTGCTGTTGTTGCTGATGAGGTGAGGGCTTTAGCTGCAAAAACTGCCGACGCCACCCATCAAATAGGTGAAATGTTAAATCAAATAGGTAAGGAAACGAGCGAAACAACCACAGTTATGACCACAATAGTGCAGCAGACTGATAGCGTGGTTAATACAATGACAAGTTTATCACAATCCTTTACTGACATTGATAATTTGATGGCTGACTCATCTGCAGCCAGCAATCAAATTAGCCACGCACTACAAGAACAAGATTCAGCTGCCGCTGAAATATCAACTTCTGTAGTCAGTTTGCACGACTTCCTTGTTGATAAAAGTAGTGAAACTAAAAATGTATCTACACAAGCACAAACACTGTCTAATAGCACTGAATCTATTTTTGTTCATCTCTCTGAATTTGATAGCAATACACTCATTAGCAACATGTGCAAACAAGCGGAATTAGCAGCGAAAAAAGTCAGTGAACTATTTGAACAGAGTATTGCTGCTAACAAAATATCACAGCAACAGCTATTTGATTTTAATTATAAAGCTTTAGGGAATAGTGTCCCTCCAAAATTCACCACGGGTTTTGATGGTTTTACTGATCAAAACTTACCCAGAATTCAAGAGCCTTTATTAGAAGAGTTCAGCGAAATGGTTTACGCTGGCGCCGTTGATGTTAATGGCTATTTTCCAACTCACAATAAATGCTTTACTAAACCATTAACTGGTAATCCCGAAACAGACTTTGTTAATAACCGTACTAAACGTATGTTTGACGACCCCACTGGCATTCGTTGTGGTCAACATACCGACAAGTTTTTACTACAAACTTACAAGCGTGATACTGGCGAAATAATGCATGATGTATCAGCACCTATTTTTGTTAAAGGAAGACATTGGGGAGGTTTTAGAATTGGTTTTAAAGCAAAATAATGCATTGAGATCTAACAATCTAGACTAAGGTCTAACGTTAAATATTGACATTTTAGACTTAGGTCTAATTTCTTTAATCGCGCTTTAATCTTACCTTAATACCTGAACAAAAATTCAACATCATTGTTATTAAATAAACAAAAAGCATGTTGCATGAAAGCAAAAGAAGAGACAAAGAGCTCAGCTTTTATGATAAAGAATAGATAATACAACAAATAAAACAAAATGAAATAATTGCCTTAGGCAAACAAAATGGGGATACAGAATGTTTAAATTTCAAAAAAGTAAATTATTATTAGCCACCGGACTTTTAACTATGGCTGGCATTGCTAATGCAGGTTATACGTTCGACTTAACAGAAAAAGATAAAATCACTTTCGGTGGTTACATTAAAGCAGACATACGTAGCATTAGCGGTGATGTAAACTCTCCTGTAACTAATGACGATTATTGGATTGGTCACGGTGCGGTTGTTGATGATATGTCGACCACTAAGTTTTCAGTAAATGAAACGCGTTTTAATGCTAAATATGTTCATGGTGATGTCACTGGCTTTATTGAAATGGATTTTTATGGTGGCGGCGGCAACCAAATTATTTCAAACTCATCACACCCAAGATTACGTCATGCTTTCATTAAATATAAAAACATCACTGTGGGTCAAACATGGACCACCTTTATGAATACCAGTGCTTTAGCTGAAGCCGCTGACTTTGGTGGCCCACTTAATGCTTCTGCATTCATCAGACAAGGACAAATTCGTTATACCAATGGGGGCTTACAAGTATCTTTAGAAAATCCTCATTCAGACAAAGGTGATAGTAGTCAAGATTCAATTCCAGATGTTATTGCTAAATATACTTTTAAGGGTGACTGGGGTAATGTTTCTGTTTCAGGTTTAGCACGTCAATTAAATACTACTGGTGGCAATACAGAATCTGCCGTTGGTTTTGGTGTTGCTGGTCGTATTAAAACCTTTGGTAAAGATGATTTCCGCTTTCAAGCACATGGTGGCAATACAGGTCGTTATGTTGGCGTAGTTGCTGCTAGAGATTTAGTGGGTGAAGAAGCGGAAGAAACCACTTCATTCATGGTTGCCTACCGTCATTTTTGGACTGACGATATGCGTTCAACTGTATTTTACGGCAGTACCGATGCTGACTTAGCTGACACTAAACGTAACCACGTAGCTGTTAACTTATTCAAAAACTTCACAAAACAACTATCTTTCGGTGTTGAAGTGGGTAACTTTGAAATGTCTGAAGTCAATAAAGATTCAAACTACTTACAATTCTCAGCTAAATACGTTTTATAGTGTTTAACACGATAAAACACTAACCATCTTGCGTTAGTTAACCTCCAACCGAGGTTATTTTTGGGGAAGCTTTTGCTTCCCCCTTTTTTTAGCAAAAAAAATATATTCTTCTATAATTAGTCTAGCTTTATAACTAATTATACAAAATAATGAAGAATTCCAATATCCATAAATGGTTTGGCGCTACGATTGCTTTATTGCTTTTAATCATGCCAGTCGTGTTAACGGATGAGTTATCTTTGCTTGCAAATTGGTTATTCACCTTGATTTGTTGGCTCTTTATTATTGTTATCGGCTCGTTGAAAATTCCATCTGCACACAACACTAACGACAAACCGAAAGGTCAGTAACGGTGATTTCTTTTAATCAATTAATCATATTGCTACTCCTTTATATGATTGTTCTGTTCGTTATTGCTCAATGGTCACAATCAAACAATAATAAGGCGCAGAAGGTTGGAAGTTCACCTCATACATACGCCTTAAGCCTTGCGGTATTTTGCACTTCATGGACTTTTTTTGGCAATATTGGGCTTTCCACTACTCAAGGTATATTTCCTATTGCAATATATCTTGGGGCTACCATGACCTTTGTCTTTTTGACGCCTTTGCTTAAAAAAATGGTCTTGTTAAAAAATGAATTTCACTCGACTAGTATTGCTGACTTTATTTCTGTGCGATATCACAGATCACAAGCACTAGCAGCCTTAATCAGTTTTTTATGTTTGCTTGGTATCGTGCCCTATTTAACCATTCAACTAAAATCAATTATCACCAGCTTTCAATTATTAGTAACTAGCACTGAAACGAGTAATGTCTTATTAGAAAACTTTGATGTACTCGTCGTTTTAATGATGGCATTTTTCACAATTATCTTTGGCGTCCGCCACCTAGACCCCACTGAAAAGCATCCCGGTATGATGGTTGCCTTAGCTTTCGAAAGTTTATTTAAATTATTTGCCATGCTCATAGCGGGATCGTGGATATGTTACCTATTAAACCCAGGAATTTTGAGCCTATTTGTTATACCAGAAAGTATTGAGCTTCAACAAAACATGCAACAGCTGAGTGCACAAAACTGGTTAAGTTTCATTTTATTAGGTGCCCTTGGCGTTATCGTTCTACCTCGTCAATTTCATGTCGGTGTAGTTGAGTGCAGTAATACAAGATTTATTGATAAAGCAAAATGGTTATTTCCTCTGTATTTATTGGTTATTACTGTTTTTACATTACCCATTGCACTTGCTGGTATGTTACAAGAATCAGCATTAGGATCTGCAGATTTATGGTTACTGACCCTGCCGATGTCGGATAATCAAGTAACAATTTCAATAGCCGTATTTCTAGGAGGCTTCGCGGCGGCAACAGGTATGATAATGATCAGCGCGATGACTCTATCAACTATGCTAACCAATCATATTATGATGCCTATAATTTTGCACATACCAAAACTAGCGAGATTAAAACGTTATATATTGCAAATTCGTTGGTTTATGGTGTTTGTAATACTGTTTTTGAGTTTATTTTATTATCGTGTTATCGGCGATTCCGAATTAATTGTAAAAATAGGCACTATCAGCTTTATTGCCTGCGTCCAGTTTGCCCCGGCTTTATTTGGTGGCTTAATTTGGCGAGATGGTAATTTAACCGGCGCTATAACCGGTTTGCTAGCCGGATCCATTATTTGGTTTTACAGCTCTTTTTTACCATCGGTTATTCGTAGTGGTTGGTTAGACTGGTCTATTTTAGAGCAAAAGTCTGGTTTTTTTTATTGGCTTAACCCTGAACATTTTTTTGCCATCGCCGAGGCCACACCATTAACGAATAGTTTAGTCTGGAGTTTATTGATTAATACTTTGCTCTATATCGGCGTGTCATTATTTAGCAAAATGTCAGACGAAGAACGTAAAATTGCTCATCAGTTTGTCGATACACAAAATATATTACATGTTTCATCCTTAGCACAATCAGAGCCTGACATAATAGAACTGGCTCCTAAAACTAAACTAATCTACGAGTTATTTCGACAATATATGCCTAATAAAATGGCTAAAATTAAGTTACAACAATGCTTAACTAAAACTGAAATAGACAACAAAAACAAAATTAATATTACCGAATTATCTATTTTGAAAAATTCTGCTGTCAATGCACTCGCCGGTGTGATTGGTACCGCATCAGCTTACCGTGCCTTTAATCTAGTTAATGTATTCAGTGATGAGGAACAAACATTATTAACCTCTTATTTTTCGCGTTTTTTAGCACAGCTGCAGCTTTCGCCAAAAGAATTATTTGAACAGGTTAGCTTTCATCAACAAAAGCGTGAATTACTTGAAAACCACGCTAAACAGCAATTAACCGTAATTAGTCAATTAGAAAATGAAGTACAACAACGTCATAAAGCAGAAAAAGAAACACGTTTACTCAATGAAGAGCTCGAACAACGGGTTCAGCAGCGAACACAAGAATTGAGTCAGAGTAATGACGAATTAAATCAAACACTAGCCGAATTAAAACAAACGCAATCACAACTGCTTGAAAATGAAAAAATGGCCTCTTTAGGCGGGTTAGTTGCAGGTGTTGCTCATGAAGTAAATACGCCTATAGGTATCGTCTTAACTTCTATAAGTTTTATGAAAGAAAGGTGCATTGATATTATCGAAGCTTTAGCACAACAGAGTTTAACTGCGAAGCAATTAACACTTTTTACTCAAGAATTAGAACAAGGTTTTAGTTTATCATTAAATAATATTAAACGCGCAGTTGAGCTAATTGAAAGCTTCAAGCTTATTGCCGTTGATAGTGTTGTAGATGATGCTCGAGAAATAAATTTACACCACTATTTACAGGATATATTGCGTTCATTACAACCCAAGGCTAAACACTCCGATATTAAAATCGAGCTCAGCTGTCCAGAAAATATAGTTATTTTTTCTTATCCTGGTGCCATAGCTCAGATAACCAATAATTTAGTTCTAAATAGTTTATTACATGCTTTTGAGTCAGGGCAAGCCGGAAGGATAGCCATTGAAGCAAAACAACAACACGATCTCATTACCTTAATATACAGTGATGATGGCTGTTCTTTAGATGATGAAAGCAAAGCGCATTTATTTGAACCGTTTTATACTACCAAAAGAGGGAAAGGCGGCTCAGGTCTAGGTGCTCATATTGTTTATAACCTTGTAACTCAGCGTCTTAAAGGCAGTATAGAATTAATAACCAAACAGGCGAAAGGTAAAAGTTTTAAAGTAATTATCCCTGTGGATAGTCACGATGTTTTCAACGAAAATGAGAAGGCTAATTATCCAGCTTAATCAAACAATCAATTGTTAAAGTTACCAACGACAGGTAAGACTCTCTTTTTTTATAAAAAACAACGATTTTTGGGCAGTTCTGAGGTTGCTTAACTAAATTTGTACTACGCTTAATCAATATCATTTACAAAAGAGGTTTTTCATGGGATTTTTACGTAAGTACACAATTCAACACCGTTTTATCTTACTGTTTGTATTGGTGATAGCTGGCTTAATTATTCTAAGCTCTATTAGCCTATCTCAAGCATTCCAGTCGCTCTTACAACAAAAATACAATGCAAATCAGCAAGTTGTTGAAGCTGCGCATAGTGTAGTGGAGCACTTTCATAAGCTACAAAATGACGGTCTATTAAGTGAAGAACAAGCCCAGAAACAAGCTATTGAAGTACTAAATAGCCTTAGGTATGACAAAACTAATTACTTTTGGATCAATGATTTCACACCAACAATGATTATGCACCCAATCAAGCCTTCATTGAATGGCAAAAATGTTGGTGGCGTTAAAGATCCCGATGGAACCGCATTGTTTATTAATATGATCAATATTGTACGTGAAAAAGGTCAAGGTTTTGTACCATACAAATGGCCAAAACCTGGTGTTGACGATCCTGTTGATAAAATCTCTTTTGTTAAAGGTTTCACACCATGGCAATGGATTATTGGTTCTGGCACTTATATTGATGACATTGATACAACCTTTACAACACAACGAAACATTCTACTTGCTTATGCATTCATCTTAATTGTATTTATTATTTTACTCGGATACTTTATTGGCAAAAGTATTATTATGCCAACGCTTGAAGCCTCAAACTTAATGAAAGATATTGCTCAAGGCGAAGGCGACTTAACCCGTGTTTTAGATCACCAAGCTCAAGATGAAGTTTCACGTTTAGCACACTACTTCAATGAGTTTACTAAAAAAATGCGCGACTCTCTTGGCGATGTTGCCCATAACTCTAATATAGTACTCAGTCATGCTCAATCAGTGGCTGACGCGAGTGAAAGCGCACAATCATTAACACAGAATCAAAATGATATTACCACACAAGTCGCTACAGCCATGGAGCAGATGACCTCACAAATACGTGATGTAAGTAATAATGCAGGGGCCGCGGAAAAGGCTGCAAATGACGCGAGGAACAATACTAATCAAGGTAAAGATATTATTTCTAATACCATCAATCAAATGCAATCTTTATCAACTAATATTGATGGTGTTTCACAAGTAGTTGCTAGTCTTGCTGCTGAAAGTGACAATATTGGTTCAGTACTAGACGTAATTCGCGGCATTGCTGAGCAAACCAACCTTTTAGCACTAAATGCTGCCATTGAAGCAGCCAGAGCAGGTGAGCAAGGGCGCGGATTTGCCGTGGTTGCCGATGAAGTTAGAACGCTAGCCAATAGAACAGAACAAAGTACAAACGAAATTCAACAAATGATTCAAAAGTTGCAATCAGGTGCTCAAGAAGCGGTAGCCGCAGTTAAAATCAGCCAAGACATTTCTAGCCAAACCGTAGAACAAACGAGTAAAGCCGACGATTCTTTATCTGAAATAGATAAATTAATGGAGCTAATCTCTGAAATGAATACTCAAATCGCTCGTGCAACAGAGCAACAAACCCAAGCAGCTGATGAGGTAAATTTACGTATCAATGATCTATCAGGCATGACAGATGAGTCTTTAGCAACATCAGATACACTAAATGATGCTAGCTTACAGTTAAAATCAAGTAGTAACAGCATGTCAGAAGTTGTTAGTCGTTTTAAAATTTAGTTGTAGATGTAGTTAAAAATAAAAAAGCCAGCACTTGCAAATTGCAAATACTGGCTAAACCATCAAAAATTTTTAATCTACTTGACTCAAGGGAATCAATTCACAAAGCAGAAACTTGATGATTATGTGTCCTGAAGCATAATCACCAAGCTACTAGCCTTGTTATTGGTTTAGGCGCCTGAGAGAGCATTCACTTGCCTCAACCAACAAGCAAATGATAATCATTCTCATTCGTAATGTCAACTGTTTTTTACTTTATTATCTAATAGTAACTATTTTTTTAACTTGGCAAAGGCATCGGCAAAAGCATTACCCATGGCGGCATTTTCCACTTTTTGAGTTTTAACTTTATGCTGCTTTCTCTGAGTGGGATCTTGAGGCCTATTACTTTGAGCTTTATTGTTTTGACCTTTTTGTTTTTCATTTTTCAGCTTGCTAGTAGCTGGAGCCTTGTTTGTACTATTGCTCACGCTTTCATCTAAACGCATAGTTAAGCTTATACGTTTACGGGCAGCATCAACTTCAACCACCTTCACTTTAACAATTTCACCTGCTTTTATTATCTCTCGCGGATCGCTAATAAACTTATCGGTTATTGCTGAAATATGTACTAAACCATCTTGATGTACACCAATATCAACAAAAGCACCAAAATTGGCAACATTAGAAATAACACCTTCAAGCACCATGCCCACTTCTAAATCTGTAATCTTATTAACACCGTCAGCAAAGGTCGCTGTTATAAACTCAGGCCTAGGATCTCGACTTGGCTTTACCAACTCTTTGATAATATCTTTAATGGTAACTTCGCCAAATTGCTCTGTCGCTAGATCATTGATATTAACTTGATATAACTGCTCTGCGTTATTTAACAAATTATCACTATCAATATTAAGTTGCTTAATAATATTTTCAACAATAGGATAAGTTTCTGGGTGAACAGCACATTGGTCAAGTGGGTTATCACCACCGCTAATACGTAAAAAACCTGCCGCCTGTTCAAAGGCTTTTGGACCTAAACGAGCCACTTTTTTCAACTGCTTTCTATTGATAAAAGCGCCCTGTTCATCACGAAATTTAACGATATTATTTGCCATAGTTTTATTTAAACCAGCAACGCGAGTCAGCAATGCTGCTGAAGCTGAATTAAGGTCAACCCCAACGGCATTTACACAATCTTCTACCACATCATCAAGGCTTTGGCTTAATTGACTCTGACTAACATCATGTTGATATTGACCAACACCTATAGCCTTGGGATCGATCTTAACTAGCTCAGCTAGTGGATCTTGCAAACGTCTAGCGATAGAAACGGCACCACGCAAAGAAACATCAAGATCAGGAAATTCATTGGCAGCAAATTCAGAGGCAGAATACACCGATGCGCCCGCTTCACTCACAATCATTTTTTTCGGTTTTGCTAAAGCAGTAGTATTGTCAAACTGGGCAATAATCTCACTGACTAATTTATCACTTTCTCGCGAACCTGTACCATTACCAATAGCAATAAGTTCAACCTTATGTTGGCGACAAATATTGACTAAAGTACGTACCGATTTATCCCAATGATTTTGCGGGGCATGAGGGAAAATAGTGGTGGTATGAAGCAATTTACCTGTCGCGTCAACAATAGCAACTTTACAACCCGTGCGTAGTCCAGGATCTAAACCAAGCGTTACTTTAGACCCTGCTGGTGCTGCCATTAATAGATCAGCCAAATTTTCAGCAAATACCTTAATCGCTTTTAGCTCAGCTTGCTCACGTAGTCGAGTTAGTAGCTCATTACTTAAACTAACACTGAGCTTACTTTTCCACGCTAATCGTACCGTACTAGTTAAAAAACTTGCGCCCTTTTGCTGAGTCAGCCTTAGGGTTAAATGATCACTAATAATTTGTTCTGCACTTGAAATTGTATTTTTTTCTTGGCTAGGGTCCACATCAATTTTTAATTGTAGGAATCCTTCATTACGGCCACGTAACATGGCAAGCATACGGTGTGAAGGCACTGTTTTTAATTTTTCACTATGTTCAAAATAATCTCTAAATTTAACCGCTTCTTTTTCTTTTCCTTTCACAACTTTACTGGTTAAATGTGCTTGTTTAAGTATATGATTACGTAGCTTTTGTAATAAGTTAGCATCTTCACTAAAGCGTTCTGCCAAAATAGCGCTAGCCCCTTCTAATACCGTTTTGACATCATCAAAACCAGCACCACTTTTCGTAATATTATCAAGATAAGTTTGCGCTTCTTGTTCTGGGTCAAGCTGCCAATTGTTAAACAAACTATTTGCTAACGGCTCAATACCTGCTTCAATAGCAACTTGCCCCTTGGTACGGCGCTTAGGCTTGTAGGGTAAATATAAATCTTCTAAACGAGTTTTATTATCCGCAGTGGCAATTTGCTTGGCTAACTCTGCTGATAATTTATCTTGCTGCTTTATACTCGTCAAAATGACCTGACGTCGAGCCTCTAAATCACGTAAATAAATGAGCCTAGTGGCTAGTTCACGCAAATGGTTATCATCTAAACCTTGAGTCGCTTCTTTTCTATAACGCGCGATAAAAGGCACTGTTGCACCATCATCCAATAAGTTAATCGCGGCATTAATTTGTGAGGTTTTGACGTTAAGTTCTTGAGCAATTTGCTCACTGATTTGCTGGGCAATAGCTGACATTGATTTACAGTTCCGACGTTAATTAAATGGTTATTATCAAATATAACTAGATCATACCAGAAAGTAGCTTTGTCGAATAACCACTTATCACAAATTTCATTGCCCTTTCATCTAGCTGGCGATAAGCCAAAACTATGTGTAGCACTATGGTGCTAAATATAAAGTATCAAAATTAAGCTAATATAACTCACAATAGGCTAACTAAATAAAACAAACTACAACTTCCTTAATTTTGCAGCATAAGGACATGTAGCACTTTTTACAATGAATTGTCTAAAGACCGCCTTCGCACAGGTACTTTAATCAAGTACCCCTTTTTCAAATGAAAATTTTAAATGAAGAAAATAGGAATATTATTATGCTTAAAGGCAAAACAGCTCTAATCACAGGCTCAACTAGCGGTATTGGCTTAGCAACGGCTCATACATTAGCAGAACAAGGCATTAATTTGGTTTTACACGGCTTAATGAATCAGGCAGAAGGGTCAGCTTTGGCTGAAGAGTTTGCGACTAAATACAATATAAAAACACTCTTTGATAATGCCAACCTCATGGATTCAGATGCTATTTCTGCATTTATGAATAACGCTTTAAAAGTGATGGGTTCTATTAATATTTTGATTAACAATGCCGGTATTCAGCATACTGAGGGCGTAGATACTTTTCCAGAAAGTAAGTGGAACGCAATTATCGCAATCAACTTAACCGCTGCTTTTCACACCATTCAACAATCATTACCAAGTATGAAAGCCGATGGTTGGGGACGCATTATTAATATTGCATCTGTTCATGGTTTAGTTGCCTCATTAAATAAATCAGCTTATGTTGCAGCCAAGCATGGCTTAATCGGTTTAACTAAAGTAGTTGCATTAGAGTGCGCCGAACAAGGAATTACCGCAAACTCTATTTGTCCGGGTTGGGTTGATACACCATTAATCAATAACCAAATCAATGAAATTGCCCAGAAAGAAGATGTAGAATTTGAACAAGCAAAATATAACCTAGTAACAGCCAAACAGCCGTTACCAGAAATGATGAATCCTAACCAAATAGGTGAATTTATTTTATTCTTATGCAGTGATAGTGCTCGCAGCATTACTGGCGCATCTTTACCAATGGATGGCGCTTGGACAGCACAGTAAACCTGAAATAAAAGACGCAAATGTGCCTTTTAATACCGCTAGGTTTAATATAACGAGCATAAATAGATTAAATAAACGAATTTTGAAAGCCTCACGATATACTAAGCTGGGGCTTTTTTATTAAGGAAACAGTATGACTAAAACATCAGGTGAACAGGTTCGCCGCCAAGTAATGGGTGACGAGTTTGTTGATCGTGCTTTAAATAATGCCGATGACTTTGCTCAACCAATGCAAGACTACATTAACGATCATGGCTGGGGGTCTACTTGGCAACGAGGTGGTATCGATCTTAAAACTCGCAGCTTAGTCACCATCGCCATGCTTGCGGCTTTAAGAACGCCACAAGAATTAAAAGGGCATATTCGCGGCGCACTCAATAATGGTGCTTCGGTTGAGGAAATACGCGAAGTGATACTCCACAGCGCAGTATATTGTGGCGCACCTGCAGCTCAAGAAGCTTTTCGCGCCGCAAAAGAAGTATTAGAGGCAACCTAACAATCAATTCCGAATCTGGCTAGTGTTGAAACCAGTTAGCTATTACACTGAGATAAAATAACCTCTGGGTAATTATAGGCAACATGGACAATACATTGTATCAACAAGCGCGACTATCGCGTGATGCTCGCTTTGATGGCCAGTTTTTTATCGCGGTGAAAACCACGGGTATATTTTGCCGCCCAATTTGTCCCGCCCCGACGCCGAAAGAATGCAATGTTGAATACTTCAAAACATCTATAGCCGCAACAAAAAGCGGCTATAGACCTTGTTTACGCTGTCGTCCTGATGCCGCACCCGATTCCTTTGCATGGAAAGGGAAAAACACCAGTTTTGAGCGCGCACTTAATTTAATTAATGAAGGGGCACTTACCTCTCAAAGCATTAGTCAACTTAGCGATCGCCTCGGTATTTCAAGTCGATATCTAAACACTTTATTTCAAGATAATTTAGGTACAAGTGCCAAAAATTATTCTCAACATCAACAATTAATGTTTGCCAAATCTTTACTCCAACAAACATCAATGAACGTAACAGAAGTAGCATTTGCTTCTGGTTTCAATAGCCTCCGTAGATTCAATGACTGCTTTCAAACCAAGCTAAAACTAACACCATCAAGTATGCGTAAAAATAAGGCTGTGGCAACCGACACTATCAGCTTATTTTTAAGTTACCGCCCACCTTATGCTTGGTCACAACTAAGAGATTTTTTACAGCACAGAGCGATATCCCCAATAGAATGGTTAGACGCCAACAGTTATGGCAGAAGTTTTACTTGGCCATCAAACAATGGTGATAGCAAAAGTATTTATGGAAGGTTTACCGCTACACATAATGCAGAAAAGCATGGCTTCAACGTTAATATAAGCATTAGTGATATAAGTTACTTAATACCCATCGTTAGAAATATTCGCCGTATTTTAGACTTAGATGCAGCTATACAAAGCATTGATGAAAAGCTAGTAACCATAACAGGGCTTAATGTTCAATTGTGCACAGGGTTACGTTTACCGGGAACGTGGAATTTATTTGAAGCAGGCATACGAGCCATTCTTGGGCAACAAATATCGGTTGCTGGAGCGCTAAAATTAGTGGCAACTTTAGTACAGCATTATGGAAAAAAACAAGGCGAGTTAACACTTTTTCCTATGCCAGAAGATTTACTTAATGGCGATCTTAATGAGTTAAAGATGCCAGCCTCTCGACGTGAAACTTTATTAAAATTGGCCCAGTTCATGGTAGAAAATCCACAGGCATCTCCCAACGAATGGCTGCCATTAAAAGGGATTGGACCTTGGACAGTAGACTACGCAAAAATGCGAGGTTTAAGCGACCCTAACATTTGGTTAGGTGGTGACTTAGGTGTTAAAAAAGTCTTAACCCAACAAGGCATTATATTAAATCCTAAGGACGCATCTCCTTGGCAATCTTATTTAACTGTTCAAGTATGGAATTTATTATGAAAACATCATTTTTTAGCTTGTTGCCCACACCCATAGGTGATCTTGGAATTTTTGCAGATAATAATGTTATCTATCGGATCGAATTTATTGATATGATTGATGATAATGAACAATTGAACACAGGCGATCATAAAGAGAACGACTTAACTATACTCGCCAAGCAGCAGCTTACAGAATATTTTGCCACAGACAGAATGGAATTTGATTTACCTTTAGCGCCACAAGGCACGCCATTTAGACAGCAAACATGGCAGGCTCTACAAAAAATTCCCTATGGAGAAACCCGTTGTTATAGCCAACAAGCCGAACTAATGAATAATAAAAAAGCGGTTCGTGCTGTGGGAGCCGCCAACGGTGCTAACCCTATCGCCATTATTATTCCTTGCCATCGTGTCATAGGTAAGAATGGTAGTTTAACGGGATATGCCGGTGGCCTACATAGAAAGGCTTGGTTGTTAAACTTTGAACAAAGGTTATTACAAGACAAACAATGTTTCACGCTGGATTAACAAATAAAATACAAAGCAAGCCTAACTATATAACAATGAACTTTACTAACTAAAGGTTTAGCAATGATACGACCCGTTAAGCGACAAGATGCACAAGCGCTTGCCGATATTTATAATCATTATGTTAAAAATACCGTTATAACCTTTGAAGAGGATTGTATTAATAACAACGAGATGATTAAGCGAATAGAGAAAATTACCAACTTAGACCTGCCCTGGCTCGTTATTGAAGAAAACGATGTTTTATTAGGATATGCCTATGCAACACCATGGAAAGCGCGCAGTGCTTATCGATTTTCGGTGGAGGCTACCGTTTATCTTACTCCAAAAGAACAAGGTAAAGGCTTAGGAACTGATCTTTATCAAGCTTTGATTTCAGAACTAAAACAAAAATCAATACATTCAGTATTAGGTGGAATTACACTACCAAACCCTGCAAGTGTTGCCTTACATGAAAAATTAGGGATGACTAAAGTTGCTCACTTCCACCAAGTTGGTCGAAAGTTTGATCAATGGCTTGATACAGGTTATTGGCAGCTCACCTTAGATTAATACATATTAACAGCCTTTTTTATCTATCATGTCTTAGGGTATGGTGACGAGACTGAAATAAATCTTTGGTCGGCATCAAAGCCTGATATAGAAATTGAAAATATTACACAATCACAAAGTAGTGGTTCATGGATGCCAGCAACGATTGTTGTAAGTATTTGGTACAAATAAGTAGACGCAAAGCATTTAAAAAGCGACATTATTCATTTTAATGCCAATTCAACGGGAATCTTCGAATGACAAACAAATCACATTTTGAAAAACTCATCAGCATGTATGCTGCGGCACCTATTAATAAAATATACAACCCAGTTATGGAAGTAGCTGAAGGTCAGGCGACGATAGAAATAGAGCTATCTGAACAATATCATCATTCTGCAGGGGGCGTTCATGGGAGTGTCTATTTCAAGATGCTTGACGATGCGGCTTTTTTTGCTGCCAACTCACTAGAAGAAAACGTCTTCGTTTTAACCACCTCTTTCACAACGTATATTACTAGACCAGTAGCATCAGGAAAAATGAAAGCAATAGGAAAAGTGGTAAATAAAAACAAAACACAATTTATAGCAGAGTCTATCGTTTATGATTCTGAAGACCGAGAAATTGGTCGAGGCAATGGCATATTTGTTAAGGGTAAGCTCCCTTTAGCTGAAGCGACAGGTTATGAATAACAAACAAGAATAAGTAACACGAAGCCGCAACAAATTGCTCAAACAGAGGTTACAAAATATCAAATGAAATAATTATCAAAAGACCCAGTGATTTTTAGTGCACAGATAAAACATTCTACTTATGAAATATCACACTATTTTATTGTTTCGTCCTAAACTCACTTGGGGTTACGCCTGTTTCTTGTTTAAATGCTTTATAAAATGATGAGCGGGCATTAAAGCCTACATCAAGTGCTATATTTAGAACCGTATCTTGATTGGCTAATATTTTGGGTTTAGCGGCTTCAATGCGCCATTTATTGACAAAATCAAAAAAATTCATTTTGAGCGTTTCATTTAGGGTTTGTGATATGTAATTGGGGGAAATGGCAACACGGCTCGCTAGTTTATGTAAGGACAAACTAGAATCTAAATAGTGCTTGTCTTGTGTCATGGCCACGTTGATTTTTTCAGCAATGCGTTCAGCCTGTTCTTTACTCAATGCCGAACGCTGATATTTTTCATTGGAATCAGACTCCGTACTTCTTCTATTGTTTGAACTCTTTTGTGCTTCTATTGGTTCTGCTTCAACCGAATTTTCGATTAGACCCGGCTTTTGTTGTAATCCAAAGTGAGCCAAACACCATACCAAAACCAGTAACAATATAGCTTCAACCCTTTGACTAAAGAAGGCGTTTTCTAGCATGCTGGATGAAAATATTGAGATAATAAAAACTAACCAAGCACTGATTGCAAAAAGCAATATCCAATTTAGCCAGTTAAGTTCTCTTTGTTCATTGTTCGCAAACAAATCTTTTAACCGTTCTCGGTAACCGATTAAACGGTAAATAACCCGAAAGACCGTATAGATGCATTGTGCTGACCAGAGTAATATCGCTAAAAATACGCTCACCATTACCACAATGGCTAAACCATTATCCACATCTGCACCTTCAATAAAAATGGCATGACGCATCTCTTCAGGTAAAGACAATATTAATAATGTAATGATCATTCCAAACCCCAAGAGCGCATATTGACGAGTATGTTTAGCTTGTAAACGCCATGGTTTGTCCGATGTTAGTCCTTCAACATATAGCCATAAGGATGGACTCAACATAAACAATGCTGGAAATACAAAAGCGATGTAAATGGTGTACCAATTAGGGAGCAGTGAATTTACCGCTGGTTCAAGTGCGATCACCCCATTTGCAAATAAGAATACAGCTAAAGGAAAATACGTTGCTGATTTAAATGTACGTACTAAAAGCAGCGTAACACTCAGGATTACTTGACCCACTGTCATCATAGTGATTGCTAGTACAACGAGATCGTTCAAGTTTGATTCCTCTTAGTATATTAGGCTTTTGTTTAAGCTGTTTTCATTATACTATTTTCACATGGTTACAATAGAAAAAGTGTCCGCGCTTTTAGTCTTGGACGACATAAGCCCTTGTTAATCGTTATTATTCAATACAGGCAATAGCAAATAAAGATCACAATGCCTATATAAGGCTTTATTAGCGGTTAAGATAAAATGCCCCTAATGATTACGACAAAATTAAAAGGAAAACAGATGACACAACTACAAAAATTGGGTGGCTTAGCTGCTATTTCTGAAGCGATTATTTACATATCGGCATTCATATTTTTTGGCGCGTTTTGGGAGTATCCCACAGGTGCAGATGCGATACAAAAATTCTCCTTTTTGGCTGATAATCAAACCCTTCTATCAGTGGTTAACTTGATAATGTATGTACTGTTTGGGCTTCTTTTGGCCGTATTGGTGGTATCGATTCATGAGCGTTTAAAAGAAAGTATGCCAACCTTGTCAAAAATGTCCTCGCTGTTTGGCATACTTTGGGTTGGAATAGTTATCGCCAGTGGCATGATTTTCAATATAGGATTAGCCGCAGCTATAAAACTTTCGGTTAAGGATCCAGAACAGGCCATGACGGTTTGGTTGACAATTAGCACTGTAGTAGAAGGTCTAGGTGGTGGCAATGAAGTTGTGGGTGGTCTCTGGGTTTTATTATTAAGTATCGCAGCCTTAAAAAGTAATACTTTTTCTAAAAAGCTTAACTACCTAGGTTTATTCGTTGGCCTTGCTGGAATTTTCACAATTTACCCTGCCGATATACTGACAGAAATTTTTGGCTTAAGTCAGATAGTATGGTTCGTTTGGTTGGGAATGATAATGATGAAGGAACCGAGCATTCAGGCAAAGATGCGCTAACGTATACAGCTTAATAGCTTCAGTTCCCTATTTGTGTCGTGAAGGTTACTTAACCTGAACTTTGCTTAAGAGATAGTTATTTCATTGAGATATAGGAATTAAATTACTATCAAGCTCACTAGCTTGATAGTTTTGCTTAATTCAAGGCAAATTTGCGCGTCAATAGCGAGCCTATTGCAAGTAAATTTAACGCTGAAGTCAGTAAAAATAACTGCTAGAGAAACATAAATTAAGTAGAGTTCAGGTTACTTACCAATGAATTCACCTATCAATTGATAAGTTTCTTCACACTCTTTTGTGACCAAACTATCGAGTAACATATACGCGTGAATCATACCGTCAAACGTGTGGTGTTCCACTTTAACGCCAGCAGCCTGTAGATTATCAGCATACCTAAAGGCCTCATCTCTTAATGGATCGCAGCCAGCACTAAATATAATGGTTTCTGGCATATTTGCAGCCATTGGCATAAATAATGGGGAGACTTTATTTCTTGATTCATTGTGCTGAAAGTAGTTGTTAAAATACCATTCTATTTTACTCGTTTCTAATAAAAAACCTTTGCCATTCTCGTCAACGGAAGGGCTAGACATAGTATAGTCAACACTAGGATAGACTAATATTTGCTTGTCTATGTTCACCAATTCATTACTAATATTGTCACTGGCCAGAGTAGTACAAATAGCGGCACCAGCGCTGTCACCAGCAATGATCAACTGTTGATTATATTTTACTTGCGTAAGTACTTCTTTGTAGTGCTCTAGTGCATACTGGCAATCTTCAATACCCGCTGGGTAGGGGTGTTCAGGGGCTAATCGATATTCCACTGCAATGACTACACAATGCCCTGCTTTGGCAATTTTACGACTAATAGCATCATACAATTCAATATTGCCGCACATATGGCCACCACCGTGATAGTGCATAACCACTGGCAAGGATTCATCAGGTGCTGGGCTATATACTCTCACCGGAATAGTATGATCAGAGGTAACCAAGGTACCTTCCTGTGCATAAGTCAGCTCTGGTCCTTGTCCAATAAATATTTCAAGCTTGTCGAGATTTCCCCTGACTAAACTAGGAGAGAAAAGTATACCACTTGCTTTTGCTTCTTCAGCAGCCACATTTACTTGAGTAATAAAGTCACTGAGCTTAGGGGATATTATGCCTCGCATGATGATTCCTTTTCATTCGCTGATGTGTTTTTTCGTTTTGCTGTTTCTGGTAAAAAGAAACTACCGATAAAGAAGGTACTACTCACCACAGTGATTAACACAAAGGCTGAATTGAAATCGCCTTGGTTCATATCAACTAGTTTACCGAAGCTCCATAACACCACAGTGGCAATTAAATAGCTTATTGAATAGAACAAACTAAAAATCACCGTCACTTTTTGCCCTGTCATTTTGGGTAATTCATGAGGAATAGTGACTAAAGCCGTAACAGGGAAGAAAATAAAAAAGCCTAACGCCATTGCGCAAAGGGTTTGCAATATATCTGATTGACCAAACGACAAACCAAATACGGTGATGGTGATAATTAAGCCTGACCAACGAATAACAGGAACACGTGCGCTAAATTTTTTGCTATAAATAATTCCAGCCAGGGTGCCAACAATTCCTGAACCTATCACTAAGGCACTTTGACTAATTCCCGCTTTGGGATAAAAGGTAAACAAACAAATATAGAAAGCTAGAATGCCAGAATAGGTTAGTGCATAAATCCAATTGAATTTATCTTTCAAACCATCAATATAGGAGTAATATTCCTGAAATTGCTCAGCTTTTTTTTCTGGAGAATGATCATCACTGGTTTTATTTTTCACCAATAGCCAAGCAAAGCTTAACGCCAAACTCACCAAAGAAAAAAGGATTAGGGAATTTTGCCAACTTCCGGTGAAGTTATTAAAACTAGTCATCTGCCATAATATAATGCCCGTGCCAACATTAAATGCGACCGCATTTATACCATTAATGGTAGGTCTTTCTTCTGGGGAAAACCAAGCCATGACAATAGGATTAAAGTAAACAATCATAAAGGCTCCGCCAAGTCCCATTAAAAATCGGCTCAACAGTAGCAACTCGTAATTTGGTGCTAACGGCGTTAATAAGCCAACAGCAATTAATAAGCCTGCGACAAAAAATGCTCTTTTAACACCTAATTTTAATGCTAACCATGCAGCGATAAAAGTACCAACAATTTTTGCCAAAGTAACCGCGCCACTGATGAAACTAGCAGAAGCTAAACTATCAACTTGCATCGCTGACATGATCTGACTCATGCTAGCAGTACCACCAACCCAAGCCATGGCAAATAGGGTATAACTAACAAAAACAAGTGTTGCCACTAGGTGTTTATTGTTTACTTGAGGTAAATTCATTAAAAAAACTTCAACTATAAGTAACTACTTTTAATCAGCTTAACTAAATAAATAAACCATTGATGTACTACCTTCGTTCACTGCGTTTTACTGTAGAGCATGTTATGCTGAAAGCTGTATTATTAAGCAGCATTAAGTTATGATTTAACTGAGGAATTTTTATTGTTAGTTTGGCTTTCCCTTGATACTTGGCTGATATCATTACTCTCTATTGCTTATTTGTTATTACTTTTTGTCGTTGCTTACTGGGGACAAAAACAAAGCAATAAAAAATGGCTTTCTCGTCCTTGGGTATACAGTTTATCGCTCGGAGTAAGTTGTACTTCGTGGGCTTTTTATGGCACGGTTGGTCAGGCCGCTACCACTGGTGCTTGGCTTGCGCCCGTTTATATTGGCTCAATTTTATGCTTGGTTTTAGCATGGCCAATGTTACTCAGAATACTTCGAATAACTAAAGAGCAAAATCTTACCTCAATTGCTGACTTCATTGCTTGTCGTTACGACCGCTCTCCCATTATTGCGGCTACCGTAACCTTGGTAGCATTATTAGGAACCATTCCTTATATCGCTCTTCAGTTACGCGCTATTAGTAAAAGTTTCGATTTGCTCACTGGCTCTTATCAATCAGGTATCAGTACTACCTTTGTTGTTACGCTGGTACTCATTATTTTCAGCATCTTATTTGGCGCCAGACAGGTCGTGGTAAATAAGCAAAATCAAGGCTTAGTGTTAGCAATAGCGTTTAGCTCTGTGATCAAATTATTTGCCTTAACAGCCGTCGGCATTTTTGCGACTTTTTTTGTTTTTGACGGCGTTGCTGATTTATTTACCCAAACAGAAAACATCACACAAGTGCCACCAGAAAATAGTACTTATTATGCTATTTCACAAGCACTTCTGGGTTTAGTCACTATTTTCATTTTACCCCAGCAATATCATATGTTGATGATAGAAAACCATCATGAAAATGAACTAAAAAGTGCACGTTATTTATACCCTTTATATCTCATTGCCATTAACATTTTTATTCTTCCGATAGCACTTGCTGGACAAAGTTTATTTCCGGGCGGCAATGTTGATGCCGATACTTATGTCATCACTATCCCGCTATTTTTTCAGCAAGCTTGGCTTGGTGGCTTAGCCTATATAGGTGGTTTAGCCGCAGCTACTAGCATGGTCATTGTTGCAACCATAGTGCTAAGTACCATGGTAACAACAGAAATTGTTAACCCTTTATTACTGCATTACAATAGCTTTGTTAGCCAACAAAAAACTCAGCTTTCGAGTGTTTTACTAAATATTCGCCGTATCGCCATTGCCTTGTTATTACTGTTAGCTTTGGCTTTCGAACGCATCATTGATCAGCAAAATCACCTAGCCACTATTGGTCTATTATCGTTTGTTTTATTGTCACAATTGGCACCACTTGTTATTGGCGCTTTATATTGGCGTAAGGCTACCACTAAAGCGGCCTTAATTGGTTTGATTGCGGGCAGTAGTATTTGGTTGTACACCTTATTGCTTCCCAGTTTATTACCTAGCTTTCTACCGAGTAATGCTTGGCTGAGTTCAGGACCATGGGGATTAACTTGGCTTAAACCTTATGCACTTTTTGGCTTCATTTCACTTGATCATATTAGTCATGGATTATTCTTTAGCTTGCTTGTTAACACTAGCTGTTTTGTTTTTATTTCTTTATTAACTCATCGCAGTGTCTCAGAAAAGCTACAAACTGAATTGTTTATTTATAAGCAACAGGATGCTTTCGAGCAACACTTATCAAGTAAAGACTTATTCCATTTATTACAACGTTTTATAGATGATGACGCGGCAACAACGTTTCTGCAAAAACATGGTAATCAGCTATCTAATAACACCGCTAGCAATGATTTAGTTGACTATACTCGTTTGCAACTATCGAGTGTATTGGGCTCAGCTTCCACTCGCATGGTAATGAAAGCGGTCACTACACAACAAAATATGCCGTTACAAGATGTAGTTAATATTGTTGATGAAGCCAATAAATTATTCCAATTTAACCGCGAACTATTACAAGCTGGCGTTGAAAACATAGAACAGGGCATTAGTGTTATTGATGCTGATATGCGCCTAGTAGCATGGAATAAACGTTATATAGAATTACTTGGTTACCCCGAAAATTTTGTCAGTGTTGGCAAGCCCATTGCTGATCTAATTCGATTTAACGCCGATCGTGGCGTTATAGTAACCAATAAAAACGGCATCAAATCTAACAATAGTGATGACTTTGTTAAGCGCCGAATTGAGCACATGCGCCAAGGAAACAGTCACCATTTCCAACGAGAAATGCCCAACGGTATCGTATTAGAAATTCGCGGACAAGCTATGCCTGGTGGTGGTTTTGTAAGCACTTTCTCTGATATCACAGCGCATATAGAAGCAGCAAAAGCTTTACAACAAGCCAATGAAAACTTAGAGCAAAGAGTAACAGAACGCACCCATGAATTAAGCAAAGCCAAAGCTGAAGCTGAAGCCGCAAATTCCAGTAAAAGTCGGTTTTTAGCTGCCGCTAGCCATGATTTAATGCAGCCATTTAATGCAATGTCGTTATTTACCAATATGCTCAACAAAAAAGTGCAAAACACTGACTTGAAAGAACTAGCGAACAATATTCAAAACTCACTCAGTGCCGCAGAAACCTTACTTTCAGATTTGGTAGAAATTTCACGGCTCGATAACAGTTCACAAAAAATTGATAAACACTGCTTTTCAATTGAAGATTTATTAACCCCTTTAAGTAAAGAGTTTACTGTGTTAGCACAACAAGCAAATTTGAATTTTAGCTATGTAAAATCAAGCTGCGTGGTTGAAACCGATCAAAGAATGCTACGGCGTATAGTCCAAAACTTCTTATCTAACGCTATCAATTATTGTCCGCTTACAAACCGCCAAGGTAAAGTGCTGCTTGGTGTTAAACATCAAAAAAATAATATAGTCATTGAAGTGTGGGACAATGGCCCCGGCATACCAAAAAATAAACAAGAAACAATTTTCAAGGAATTTGAACGTTTAAACCCAAATCAAGCAGCATCAGGTCTTGGTTTAGGCTTAGCCATTTCAGAGCGTATCGCTAAATTATTGGGCTTTACTATTTCAGTCAAATCAACGTTGGATAAAGGCACCTGCTTTAGTATCACTTTACCTCGTAGCTACTCATTACAAGCTAGCAAAATGACCAGTTCTATAACCTCTCCATCGTTAACCACAAACGAATTTATCGATTTAAACGTTGTGCTAATTGACAATGAACCTCTAATGCTAACGGCAATGCAAGCTCAATTAAAAGAGTGGCGGTGTCGAGTGGTCGCGGTTAAAGATGAAACTGGTTTAACTGACGCCTTAGCCAAACACAACTTTATACCCGCTATTATTATCTCTGATTATCACTTAGATGATGAAAAGAATGGTATCGATTTAGTTCAGAAAAATATAGCCAAAAACGCTTGGCAAGCACCTGTAATTATCTGCTCGGCTGATCCGTCAGAACAAGTCAGAGAACACACTAGTAATGCCAAATTTTATTTTATGCGCAAACCTATTAAGGCTTTGGCTTTGAAAAAATTAATGAGGCAGATACTAGAGAATGAGTAGAAATTATTAAGTTCTTTTTCATATAAATACTGCCCAGGGGCTACAAAGAATGTTTAGCCCATTTGGTCCAACAGGTGTTTTTCATAATCGTTAAGTATAATGGTTCGCTCTTGCAGCGTTTTTTGTTGAACGCCATGCGCTATAAATGCTGGCATAACTTGCCATCCAATAAAACCAAAAACATCTTGATATAATCCCGCGATTTTTTGTTGATAATATTCAAGCTCTTCTTGATTGTTTGCTCCACCGGTTGTTATTGAATACATCACTTTTTTTCGACCAAGTTCAGCCCCATCACCATAAGCAAAACCAGAACTTAATACTCGATCTAACCAGCCTTTCAATATGGCAGGGTAAGACCACCACCATAAAGGAAATTGTAATATAAGCATGTCAGACGATAATAGTTTTTGTTGTTCAGTTGTTATATCGTCGACAAAACACTTGTTCTTTTGCGCCCACCGTTGGGCTTTAGCAAGGTTAAAAGTTTCATCTTCTGGAAAATCTAATACATCAGTATGACCAGCAATAGCTGAAAATTTATCGGTGTAAAGATTGGAAACACTGGTATTTATATCGCTATTTTTAAAGGTATCAATCGCTACTTGGTGTAAGGCCAAATTGAAAGAAGTTTTTTCCGGGTGTGCAACGACTAAATGAACTTTCATTTTTCGATCCTTTATACGTTATGTTGTGTGAACAATTATCTGTGGGCTATCCTCAATGTGTATATATAACCACTAACTTACATACAAATAAAATTAATGTTATAACTATGTGTTATGAATAAATTTAATAATACTGATCTAAATCTATTAAACGTCTTTCGTCTAATGATAGAAATGCGCAGCGTCAGTAAGGTTGCAAACAAGGTCGGCGTCAGCCAGTCAGCATTGAGCCATACGTTGAAAAAATTAAGATCTCAATTTGAAGATCCGCTATTTCATAAAACAGCTTCAGGTATGGAACCAAGTCAACGCGCATTAGAAATTTATCGGGCGATAAAAGATCCGTTAGAAAACTTAACCTCAGCTTTGCAAGTTGTTCAAGCTTTTGAGCCAAAGCTGAGCGAACATACCTTTGTTCTTGGCACTTCTGATTATTTTGAAAAACTTTTACTTACCCCAATTGTTCAATATCTCAGCATTGAGGCCCCCTCAATAAAACTTCGCTGTGTGAATTATGATGATTTACAATTAAATAAAGAGCTTATAAATGTCGATTTGGTTTTTGGGAGTTATAAAAATCCACCCGAGAACTTGTATAAGCAAACATTATGGCAAGACAAATTTGTAACCGTGGTTGTTAAAGGTCACTCTAGAATTATTAAGGACAAAATTACCTTAAAACAATTCATCAATGAAAAACACATCCTTATTAGTCCTGCAGGTTCTGGTACATCACTGGTTGATAATGAGCTTGCAAAGCTTGGACTCAAACGAAATATCGCCTTAACTTCGAGGCTTTTTAATACACCTGTTGAGGTTATTGAAAACTCTGAAATGATTACGACAATGCCTGAACGTTTAGCTAAGCATTCGGCAAAACAGGAAAAAGTTAAGTTTTTACAGCCACCTATTAGCATGCAATCATTTGATATGAATATGCTATGGGGACCTCTTAAACATAAAGATCCAGCTCATCAATGGTTAAGACAAATAATTTTGGCTATTGCTAAAAAGGCATTTGGTTAACAATAAAAATTAAAATCTGAGCCTTCAAAAAAAGTAACTACCTAGGAACATGGAAGTTAGTGCCACTATGTTATATTTACTCAATAGTAATATTTTCTTGCGGCGCTAGCATCAATTGCTGATACACCAACCCTGCTTGGGTACGATTATAGACACCCAATTGCAGTAAAATTGCTGACACGTGTTTTTTTACGGTATTTTCTTTAATATCTAAAATGCCCGCAATTTGCTTATTCAACTGACCATCGGCAACTAATGATAAAACCGTATATTGTTGGGGCGTTAATTGTGCCAACTGCTGCGCCAACTTTTTGTGTTCTTGGGCTAACTCAGTATCTCTATTAACAGGCATGCTCTCTGGTAACCAAGTTTCACCGCCAAGCACTGTGTTGATAGCTTGAGCAATAGTTGCTAAGTTTACTGATTTGGGGATAAAAGCAGCAGCGCCAAAATTAATAGCCTTTTGCATAATATCGGGATTTTCATCAGAGGACACCATGATAACAATTAAGTCTGAATGATTATTTTGCAACTGAGTCAACCCCGTAAAACCGTCATTACCAGGCATATGCAAATCTAAAAAGATAATTTCTAGCTCAGGTGATTGGGCTATTACATCGAGTAAATCATCAAAACTTGATGCTTCATTAATGCCAGCATCCGGCATACAGTCTACAACAGCTTGTTTTAACGCGGTACGGAATAACGGATGATCATCGGCAATAGCAACTTTTGCTTGATTCATACAACACCTTTTAGACGGAAAATTCATTCTTTTATTATCAAAAAAAGAGCCGGTAAAAACCAGCTCTTTTTATCATTTACTTACGATTAAAAACGATAACCTACAGTTAGATGTACTGTACGAGGGTCATTGAAGTAGCCAATTAAAGTAGTGTCTCCACCTAAGCCGGGGGCAAAAGAACCATCGTCAAGCTTAGCTGTAAAATTATAACCACCGATCATAGCTTCTTCATCAGTTAAGTTTTTCAAGTGAAGGCCACCATACCAATTGCCTTCTACACTTTCCCAAGTAACACTCGCATTGACCGTACCGTAACCTTCTTGAAATAATGAGTCGCTATCTTCAAATAATAAGTAGTCATCACGATAGTAATACCCGCCACTAAAGACAAAGTACCCTATTCCCGTATCCATGGTGTAGTTTGCACCCAAATTCATAGTGTAGTCTGGTGTATTGGATAAACCCACTAATGGTGTTAACAGTGATGGGTCTTCTTCAATTTCAGCATCTAAGAAACCCACTGAGAAGTCAATTCTCAAGTTTTCAGTTGCTGCCCAAGTAATTTCAGCTTCAATCCCATTAGCAGTTGAACCTTTAATATTACCTAAGCTTTGATTTAATACGGTTAAATCATCTGGATCTGGGGTTACGGTAATATACTGACGATCTTGGTGATCTAAAGAAAATATCGTTACATTAGTACGTAAAACATCATTCCAATCTTTCTTTATACCTAGCTCAATTGAATCAAGTATTTCAGGGTTCGCTGCTGACTCATTAGTAGTTGCACGAGGATTAAATGTACCCGACTTAAAACCTTGCGAGTAACTTGCGAATATCATGGTGTCATCATCAAGCTGATACTCTATTCCAACTCGAGGTGTAAAACGAGACCAATCAGCTTTTTTAGGCGCATCTAAAATTCCATCACCATTAGTGTCAGTACCTAATACCTGCGGGAAAGAAACCTCTCCTCTTTCATAGCCTGGTATCCAATTATCGCTTGGATATACATTCTCAAATGCCAAGCCATTATTAACAAATGCCAGCTTCTCTTCTTTGGTATAGCGCGCACCAACCGTTAATGAAAGTTTATCAGAGATATCAATACTGCTTTGAATGTAAGCTGCTACACTCTTACTGTCATTACAACCCGTGACTTCACGTGTTAAACCTGGAGTACCAAAAGCCGCTCTACCTAAGAAGCCCAAAATTGCATCAAAATGGCCACATGACTCACCATCATAGGCATAAATACCACTTACAACAGTAAAACCATCCCCTACGTAGTTTGCTTGTAGTTCATGGCTAGTATTCTCATCATCATATATAGCAGGTACGTCAAAAATATCTAACGGAGTATTATCAAAATCGATATTGGTTTTTGAGTAACCTTCTCTAGATGTAGCTACATATTTTAGTGATAACTCTTCAGTTGCTTGCCAATCTACTAAAAAGCTTAAGCCTTCAAGTTCAACATTATTGCTTGTGGGCATACTGGTATATGAGTCATAAACGCTATCAGGTACGGGCGCATCAGTTAAAATGCTTGGCAGTAAACGGTAACCTCCTTTAGCGTTCGAGTCATCATTTGTTCTATCCCATGCTAAGCGCATAAATAGATCTTCAGTGGCATGAAATTCTAATGTTAAACGCGATGCTGATAAATCTTTGTTGTAGTTTTCTGTATCTTGATCAGCTAATGCTGACGTTAAAAATTCACCAAAACCATCTCGATTAAGCTCAGCATGACCAAAACCTATAAATAATTTATCTTCAAATAATGGAATTTGACCGGTCACTTTCAGATCTCTTTGGCTATAACTGCCCAATGTACCTTCAATATTAAGCTCAGTATCGCCTGACATTGGCTTAGTAACATATTTAATCGCACCACCTATGGTATTTTTACCATAGAGCGTACCTTGAGGGCCACGTAAAACTTCGACACGTTCTACATCTAATAAATCAAGCACGGCACCTTGTGGGCGAGCTATATATACATCATCGATATAAATACCAACACCGGGTTCATAACCCCAAAGCGGATCTTGTTGACCAACACCGCGAATAAATGCAGTGAGTGTGGAATTTGTACCACGACTAGCTTGCAAAGTAGTATTTGGTGAGAACCTTTGCACTTCAGTCAACACTGTGATGCCATTTTCAGCAAGTTCCGCTCCGCCAATAGAGGTAATAGAAACCGGCACAGATTGTAAGCTCTCGACTGTTTTTCGTGCTGTAACTTCTATTCTCTCAAGACCAGAATCTTTTGCCGCCGGTGATGCATCTACTGTTTCTTCAGCTAAGGTGACGCTGCTGGTTAATGCTGCGGCAATTGCCAAAGCGAGATAACTTTTATTCGTGCTATGTTGTTTCATGGGAACCCTTTTTAATAATTATTGTGTTATTAGTTTGTGCATTTATATTTTTTATTGCCGCTGTTTTGCCAACTAATAACACTCTATACGATTCATTTGTAAAAATAATTAGCACTATGGTGCCATAACTATGCTGTTGTTTTATTAGGGGTTTTTATGGATCACCCTTCATAACTGCCAAAACTCGATAACATTTTTTGCTGTACTCAGAGGTGATGCGAGCAAATAATCAGACACTTCACCGCCATTTTCAACTTTGGGGTTTACCATAATTCCATGGTCCCGCATCATTACTTCAATCAACTCTACTTGCACTTCTTTAACAGAATTTTGCCAACGAGTAATGGTATAGCCTGATTTGTTTTCGACTATCGGTTTAGCTTCTAATTTTAATAATTGTGCCCATTGCTGTGCATACATGGATGAATTCAAGGGATTAACAATGCTATCGTTTGCGCCTGTCCACACTGACAATTTTGGCCACACGGTTTGCTTGGGGTTGATTTTTTTAATCAGAGTTACTAATTCATCTGTGGTTTGGGAAGGGCCATTCTTCATACACGAAATGCCGGTTATCAAACCATCAGCACATGGAAAAGGAATACCCGCCACTACAGCGCCAGCAGTAAAAAGTTTAGGATAATTAACCATCAAACTACTCGCCATTGCTCCACCGGCCGACAGACCTATGATGAAAACATCTTCACTATCAAATTTTTGCTTTAACGTGATTATCATATTTTTTATTGATAACGTTTCACCTTTATCTTTGCTGTAATCATCTGCTGAATACCAATTAAAGCAGTGCTTAATATTATTCATTAAACCTTGCTGTGGCAGCAATAAAGCAAAGTTATGCTGCTTTGCCAAGCCAAGAAAGCCACTTTGCCTTGCAAGTGTTTCTGCTTGTTGCGCACAGCCATGCAACAATACCACCAAAGCAGGAGATGAATTGTTTGAATCATTCATTTTTGGTAAGTAATAACTCGCTTTAAGATCGCCAGGGTTCTGGCCAAAGTCTTTTAATTCAAAAAATGCTGCGAACGAGTGATGGCTAAGTATTAGTAGCGTTATTGCCAAAGAGAAGGTTTTAAGGTGCTTTATTATAAACATTATTATATAACCAAAATAAACAGATACACTGATAGTGGCGGATATAGGTTTAAAGGTGAATGGTACTTTAGTGCAGGGATGAGTGGTAACTCATTAATAGTTGATTGCTAAAACTGTCCAGTATTTTTCACCTGAAGGGGTATTTACCACAGCTTCATCATCTATTTCTTTTTTTAGTAATGCACGTGCCATAGGTGAATCGATAGAAATATAGTCATTGCGCCCAAAAATTTCATCAGGCCCTACTATTTTGAATTTAAGTTGTTCTCCATCATCATTTTCAAGTTCAACCCAAGCACCAAAGAACACTTTCCCAGCTTGTTGTGGGTTATAGTCTATTATCTTGATATCTTCTAACCGCTTAGATAAATAACGCACTCGACGATCAATTTCTCGTAAGCGTTTTTTGTTGTATTGGTAATCAGCATTTTCTGATCGGTCACCTAAACTCGCCGCCCAAGATACTTTCTTGGTGGTTTCAGGACGTTCAACTTTCCAAAGATGAGTTAATTCTTTTTGAAGTAACTCATAACCTTCTCGGGTAATTAAATTAGTTTTCATCCGTCTTGCAAACCGTTTTTAGCAAACTTAATAGTCAAATTGTACACCTAATCGAATATTAGCACCGCGCATGATGTCTCTGCCATCTAGATGAACTTTATCTAAAGTAGTGGCGACATCCAGATTAATAAATTTCATAAAGGTTATACCGGCATTTAAATAGCCCAGTTTAGTACCGGCTAAATTCCTGCTCATACCAAAACGTGCACTAGGTAACCACCAGCTATCAGCCGCATAACCCGCTGTTAGGGTGAACCATTGGTATCTATCGCGCATAGGATCTTCTACTGGATTGGCATCTAATTCTGCATGTAAACTCCAATGTCTATCCTCAGTAAATATACCTGCTTCAAGTTTAACTTGCCGTTGCATAGTAAACTCTTCATGGTGATCTAGTTGCTTAATAACATCTAAAGAACGAAAATCAGTACGGTCTATTTCTGGATATTTATAAGTACGTTCAATAGCATTAGTTAATGAAGCCCCTAGCTGATAATGAGGCGCGGCCCAGACCAGACCTAGGTCAAAATCAAAGCCATATTTATAGATATAATCGGCGTCCTTGATATCTTGTAATAATGCTTCTGCATCTGAGACATCCCCTAATCGGGTACTCACATTGGTTAAACCAACCCGATAAAAAGAGGGTTTAACACCCCAATATAAACTTCCTTGCTCAAATTCTTGTGCTTTTTTACTATAGGATAATGAAAATTGGGCAGTTCTCGTCGATTTAACCAATAAGAAACTATCATTGTCGATAGTGAATTTTATCTTACGATTGGCGGGGTTGTAGTATAAGGTGATACCGCCAGATAAATCTAATTCTTGTAACGGATCATTCGGCGAAAAATCAGGTATGGTGCTCAAAGCACTTTTGGCCTGCTCGGAATCAAAATCGATATCTTGAAAAATCCCTACTGTTTTGGCATTACCTTTATAAGCCATGCCCATCAATAATGTGCCACCGTATAAGTTTTCATTTAAAACAAAACTGGCTTCGCTCGTTATTTCAGCTTTACCATAACCTTCAGCAGCAATTAATGCTGCTATAGCACTAGCATTAGTCACCTTTTCTTTAATAATATCTAACCTGTCTTCTAATTCCGGATATTCTTGAAATAGATCTTCCCAAGTATAGTCTCTTATCGGGTTTTCCGGCGCGGGTGGTCTGTCTGTACCATCATCACCGTCATCAGGGGGTCTATGTTCTTTGGCAAACTCATTTATTTTTTCAAAGAGATCATCTAAGTCTCCGTATTCTAAACCAATACCAAGCTCAATCAAGCCACCCGTCACCACATGAGGGTCTTTACGTTCAACAATTAATGCGGCCGCTGCTGGATTACCTGCATTGGACAATGATTTTTGAGAATAATTAAGGCTAGCACTGCGTGGCTGGATATCAGCTAGTACAGAGGTAAAAGGCAGTGACAATAATGCAATTAAAATAAGTGCTTTTCTATTTAGTACTGGCAACATTTTGTGACTAACCTTACGATCAAAAGATAGTGGATTAAAAACTCATAGTGATATTAGCAAATTATACTAACATGAACACACATTTACAGTATAAAAAACCGCCTATTGTTTACAAAACAAGAACATTTAAATTTTATTATTTCTAATAAAGCGACTTCTAATCGGCACTTGGCAAACGTCGAGTACAGGTGGCGGTTTTTTATAAAAGAATTCATTTTCTCGGGCGCGACGTTTAACTAATCGCTCAGTAAAACCTGTTGATTCAGTGTTCTCAACTTCAATAATGATTCGCTCATTTTTCGGCACATCAATCATCAATTTCATACTTATAATAGGTGTATGTTCTCGGCTATCTACCGCATATTCTCCTTCAACTACAGAGGTACGTTTTATGGCTTGAATATGTTCCATGCCATAAACTACCCGACCAAAAATGGTCATGATTTTATCTAAATAGCGCGGAGCTTGTCCGATAACAAAATAAAAGTGGCTAGAAGCTGAATCTGCTTCATTACTTCTTGCCATCGCTAATGTTCCTGGGCAGTGGGTTAACCAAGCACTGGTATTATTATCACTCGCCAAAGCAAAACCTGCTTTAAAGCCTGTTTTTGAAGCAAACAAATCTTTGGTTTGCACTTGCGTAAAAGACCAGTTTTTATCAGTGGAAAATTGTCCCTCTATTGCCAATAATGGAACTGACTTATCTTTATCGGTGCCATCTTTAGGTCCTGCTTGAGCAACAAAACCATCAATAACGCGATAAAATTTAGTATCATCATAAAAGGATTTTTTCACTAACGCTGAAAATCGCTCGACATGCTTAGGTGAAAACTGCGGTGCCAGTTCAATCACCACGCTACCATGAGGCAAGGTTAACAATACGGTATTATTGAGATCTAATGCTCGCCATTGCTGATCTGAAACATCATCTGCGCCACAAGCACTAATAAACATAAAGGATGTTAAAATAAGCAGTTTCCTGGAAATTGAATAAATCATATTGGGTATCATTTTAGCAAAGTAAATTCAATGCTATCATAGCGCCTCTCTATATTCATCGCCCAATCACGGAGTTATCAGTGAACAAAAGCCTAGTCACTAATTTTATTGCCTTAGTCTGTACCTTATCTGGTTTTGCATTAGACCATCATATTTTATATACCGTGGGGCTGTTTGCCTTATCTGGCGCAATAACTAATTGGCTTGCTATACATATGTTATTTGAAAAAGTACCCCTACTCTATGGTTCAGGCGTTATTCCAGCCCGCTTTGAAGATTTTAAACTTGCTATACGTCAATTGATGATGGAACAATTTTTCACCAAAGAAAATATCGATCGTTTTTTATCAACAGGTTCAGGTGCCGCCAGTAGTATTGACTTAAGCCCTGTAATTGAAAAAATCGATTTAACTCCTGCTTTTAATAACTTAGTTACGGTAATAGAAAACTCTTCTTTCGCACCTATGTTAGCGATGGTGGGCGGTAGTGAAGCATTGCAACCAATGAAAGAGCCTTTTATTGAGAAAATGAAAATATCAATACAAGAAATCAGCCAAAGTGAGCAATTCAATAACTTACTGCGTGAAGAATTAGAGCAGCCTAATATGATTGCAAACATGCAGGAAAAAGTTAGTGATATTATTGAAAAACGCCTTAATGAGTTAACACCACAATTGGTGAAAGAAATTATTCAAACCATGATTAGAAAACACTTAGGTTGGCTAGTGGTTTGGGGTGGTGTTTTTGGCGGTGCTATTGGTTTGATTGCAGCACTAACTGATAATTTTTAATTTATATTAAACGCTAAATTATAAAGCGAATAAATTAGCCTTAAATATTGCATAAAAACCTTAATTTTGATGCTCTTTTAAGCTATGCTTGCTTTTCATTATTTCGTTCAATTACAGGGTTTGATTCACTAAAATTAAGCCCCTCAAATAAAAGGTAAATTTCAGTCATGTTTGCTAGCTTAAAAGCTTTACCTGCCGATCCTATTTTAGGCCTATTAGCTAAATACCGAGAAGATACTAATCCCAAGAAAATTGATTTGGGTGTTGGTGTTTATAAAAATGAAGCGGGTGAAACCACCGTGCTTGATTGTGTAAAAAAAGCCGAGCAGCATCGCACTGATACTGAAGCCAGTAAGGTTTACATTGGCCCAACGGGTTCACCTCTTTTTAATGATGAAATGGCTAAACTTATTTTTGGCCAAGAACATAAAGTATTAAATGAGAGTCGTGCTCGAACTGTTTCTACTCCAGGTGGTACTGGTGCTTTACGTGTGGCGGCTGAATTTATTAAGTCATGTAAAGCGGGCGCTACTATTTGGGTAAGCAACCCAACATGGGCAAATCATACAGGTTTGTTTGAAGCAGCAGGCTTGACGGTAAAAACTTACCCTTATTATGATTACGAAAACAAAAATTTAGACTTTGACGGTATGTTATCAGCGCTTAAGCAAGTTTCTAGCGATGATGCAGTGTTGTTACACGCCTGTTGCCATAACCCAAGTGGTATGGACTTAAATAATGAACAATGGCAGCAAGTTGCTGATGTGGCTAAGTCTGTTGGTTTTTTACCTGTTCTAGATATGGCATATCAAGGTTTTGGACAAGGATTAGACGAAGATGCTTACGGTTTGCGCTTAATGGCTGAGACTGTAAATGAAATGCTTGTCTGTAGTTCATGTTCGAAAAATTTCGGTTTATATCGAGAACGAATTGGCGCCTGTACTCTTATAGGTGAGTCAAGCCTGCAAGCTGACATTGCATTTTCTGTAGTACTATCTGTTGTGAGAGTAATTTACTCCATGCCGCCAGCACACGGCGCTGCACTAGTTGAAACCATTTTATCTTCAGATGAATTACGTAACGAATGGTATAGTGAATTAGCCCAAATGCGTAATCGCATTAACGGTAACCGTCAGTTAATTGTTGATAAATTAGTAGAAAATGGCGTGACACGTGATTTTAGTTTTATCACCCGTCAAGCTGGTATGTTCTCTTTCTTGGGCATAACTCCTGAGCAAGTGCAACAATTGCAAGACGAGTACAGCATCTACATGGTTGGTTCTAGCCGCATGAGTATTGCAGGTATTGCTAATAGTAATGTTGATTATTTAGCACAATCAATTGCCAAGGTATTATAGTTCAACACATAGACTGCTACGCGCTCAGTGTGAACGGAGAGTATCTTTCCGATTATTCTGAGCTTGTCGAAGAATTGCTACTTTTTATTTAATATAGAAAAAGGAAACCATTGTGACTGCTTCTGGTAACTTATTTATTCTTTCTGCTCCTAGTGGTGCGGGTAAATCCAGCTTAATCAAAGCTTTGCTAAAACAAGGAAAAGAAGAGTCTAGCCGACCTATGCAAGTCTCTGTATCTCACACTACTCGTGCTTCTCGTCCTGGAGAGAATGATGGCGAGCATTATCATTTTGTTTCAGTTGAAAACTTTAAAAAGCAAATCAAGAAAAATGCTTTTTACGAATATGCCGAAGTATTTGGGAATTATTACGGCACTTCAGAAGCTGCAATTGATGCACAACTTGCCCAAGGAATAGATGTTTTTCTTGATATCGACTGGCAGGGCGCTCAACAAGTGCGTATGAAAAAGCCGACTGTTACCACGATATTTATTAGCCCACCATCGCGACAAGAATTAGAAAACCGTTTACGTGGCCGTGGTCAAGATAGTGAAGACGTTATTGCTAGCCGTATGGAACAAGCACAAAGAGAGTGCTCTCACTTTCAAGAGTTTGATTACATTATTATTAATGATGATTTCGAGCAAGCATTAGCTGATCTCACTACCATAGTGAATAATCAACGCTTAAAACGTAACCAGCAAATTGCGCAGCATAAGGTGCTGCTTGATGAGTTAATTTGTTAATTATTTACTGTATTTAATTGTAACGGAATTACTTGTAATAAATCATACTTGCTAAATGGCTTAGCACTGCGTAAAATGCAGCGCTATTTTATGAATTTAAGTTGGAGTGACCAAATGGCTCGCGTAACTGTTGAAGATGCCGTAGAAAAAGTCGGTAATCGTTTTGATTTGGTGTTAGTAGCATCACGTCGTGCTCGTCAAATTGCAACGGGCGGTAAGGAACCTTTGGTTGATGTCGAAAATGACAAGCCAACTGTATTAGCTTTGCGTGAAATCGAAGCTGGTTTAATCACCACAGATGTAATGGATGTTTCGGATCATCAAGAACGAATTCAGCAAGATACTGCTGAGTTAGATGCTGTTGCTGCAATTGTTGGTAGTCAAACACAAGAATTAGGTTAATTTAAGCTCAAATAGGTTAATCTATAGGCGCGTAATTTTTTCTGTTTAGATACACGAAAGAGTTACGCGTTTTTTATTGCTCCTTGTACCACTAACACAGGCATGACAATTTACTTTGCATTTAGTGCAAAGCCACGTATTCTATACCTGTAACCTTTTTCTGCCTTGTTTATCATCTGTATGGAGTGATAGGTGTATCTATTTGAACCATTAAAAGAATTAAGCTCAACCTATCTATCAAAAGTACAAGTTGATTTGCTTAAGCATGCCTACGTAGTCGCAAGAGAAGCACATGATGGTCAAATGCGCTCTAGCGGTGATCCTTATATCACTCACCCTGTTGCTGTTGCTCTTAACTTAGCTCAGATGCATTTAGATCATGAAACCTTAATGGCTGCATTACTTCATGATGTCATTGAAGATACGATCGTCACTAAAGATGAATTAGCTGAGTTATTTGGTCATACCGTTGCAGAGCTAGTTGAAGGCGTAAGTAAGCTCGACAAATTAAAGTTTGATAATAAAGAAGAAATGCAGGCAGAAAACTTCCGTAAAATGGTTTTAGCCATGGTGCAAGATATTCGTGTTATCTTAATCAAACTTGCTGATAGAACGCATAATATGCGTACTCTTGGTTCGCTAAGACCAGATAAACGCCGCCGCATTGCACGAGAAACGCTTGAAATATATGCTCCCATTGCCAATCGCCTTGGTATTCACGATGTTAAAAATGAATTAGAACTACTCGGTTTCGAAGCGCTTTATCCTATGCGCTCAAGAGCCCTAAAATCAGCCGTAAAGAGCGCACGTGGCAATCGAAAAGCGATTATTGATAATATCCAAGAAGAAGTGGCCACTCGCTTAAAAGAAAGCAATATATCAGCACAAATATTAGGCCGTGAAAAACACCTCTACTCTATTTATCGTAAAATGCTTAATAAAGAATTAATGTTCAACGAAGTAATGGACATTTATGCTTTTCGCGTCATTGTTGAAGATAAAATTGATGATTGTTATCGCGCTTTAGGCGCCATGCATAATTTATTTAAACCCATTGAAGGACGCTTTAAAGACTATATAGCTATTCCTAAAACTAACGGTTATCGCTCTTTACACACCTCGCTTATTGGCCCTCATGGTATTCCAGTAGAAGTTCAAATTCGCACCAACGATATGGATCAAATGGCTGACAAAGGTGTCGCTGCACATTGGCTTTACAAAGAAGGCGGTGGTAATGCTGATACTACTGCGCAAATGAAAGCGCGTCGCTGGATGCAAAGTTTATTAGAGTTACAACAAAGTGCCGGTAGCTCTTTTGAATTTATTGAAAATGTTAAGTCTGATCTTTTCCCTGAAGAGATTTATGTGTTCACCCCAGAAGGTCGGATCATAGAATTACCTATGGGGGCAACCGCTGTTGATTTTGCCTACGCTGTTCATACCGATGTTGGTAATTCTTGTGTCGGTGTTAAAGTAGATCGTAAACCTTACCCAATGAGTCAACCGCTTGATTCAGGCCAAACACTTGAAGTTGTCACTTCAGCGGCAGCAAGGCCAAACGCTACGTGGCTCAACTTTGTGGTAACAGCAAAAGCAAGACTTCAAATCAGAACCTACCTACGCAGCCGTGAACAAACCGAATCAAAGGCACTTGGAAATCGCTTATTAAGCCACGCTTTGGGTAAAGTAAAACTTGAAGATATTAGTGAAGGAAAAATAGCTGAAGTAGTTAATCAAAGCGGTAATAAAACTTTCGACGAATTACTAACCAATATAGGTTTAGGAAACGCACTAAGTATCGGTATTGCCAGACGTTTAACCGATGAGTTTACGGAAGACAATGAGTTGGCCTCTGTAAATAATAAAGCCAAAATGCCAATAAAGGGCACCGAAGGCATGTTAGTAAGCTATGGTAAATGTTGTCGTCCAATTCCTGGAGATACTATTCTAGCTTATCTTAGCCCTGGCAAAGGCTTAATGGTTCATCAGCAAGGGTGCCGCAATATTAAAGGGCACGAGCAAGGTGCATTATTCCCAGTGAAATGGGATAGCGATATAGACAAAGAATTTATTGCTAAGCTGCGTATAGAAATAATTAACCACCAAGGTGCACTCGCTCAACTTACCAATGTTGTTGCTAAGTGTGGATCTAACGTTCATAGCCTAAATTCAGGTGAAAAAGAAGCCGGTCTTTATGTTATCGACATGGAAATCACCTGTCGTGATAGAATCCATTTGGCTAATATTATCCGTAAAATTAAAGTTATGGTTGATGTACAACGCGTCATCCGGAATAAATAGAAAGAATCAGCTACGAGTAGCGAGTTTCGAAAACACAAAACCATACAGTAGGAAATACAATGAAAAGCATTATCTCAACTGATCAAGCGCCAAGCGCTATTGGCACTTATAGCCAAGCTGTTAAAGTAAATAATACGGTTTACTTGTCTGGACAAATTCCACTTATTCCTGAAACTATGGAAGTTGTTGCAGGTGGTTTTGCCGAACAAACGGAACAAGTATTTAAAAACCTATCTGCTGTATGTGAAGCAGCAGGTGGTTCTATTAACGACATGGTAAAAGTAAATATTTTCATGACAGATTTAAGTAACTTTGCCACGGTTAACGAGATTATGGCGAAATACTTTCAACAACCTTACCCTGCCCGTGCTGCTATTCAAATTTCTAAATTGCCTAAAGAGGTCGATATTGAAATTGATGGGGTTATGGAACTACCAAACGTTAATTAAAATAGTCGTCATGAATCAAAATTTACGCCGCACTGTCTGTGCTACTCGTCCGAATCACTTAGCCTTTTATTGCTCATGGCTATAATTAGCTCATCGGACTCCTAGCTTGTCAGTTTGCCTAAATCTCGCTCTTTTAGAACATTGACTTTATTATTTGAAAAATTATGACTCCAGAAAGACTGCAACGCATTAATACAATGCTAGACAAACGCCAACCTGACCTTACCGTTTGTATGGAAGGCCTGCATAAATCTCATAACTTAGCCGCCGTTGTGCGCACCTGCGATGCCATTGGTATTAGTGATGTGCATGCGGTATGGAAAAGCGAAGAAGCAGAAGTGCGAGGAGGTAGTGCTGCGGGGAGTCAAAATTGGATTGATGTTCATAATTATCACAAAACCACAGATGCTATTGCTGCATTAAAAGCACAAGGAATGCAGGTGTTAGTAACAAACTTGTCTGACACTGCGGTTGATTTTTGTGAAATCGATTACACCAAGCCTACCGCAATCATTTTAGGACAAGAAAAGTTTGGCGCATCTCAGGCAGCACTTGAGTTGGCTGATCAAGATATCATTATTCCTATGGTTGGTATGGTGCAATCGCTCAACGTTTCAGTTGCATGTTCAGTTGTACTATACGAAGCTCAACGCCAAAGGCAATTAGCCGGTATGTATGATCTGCCTCGCTTAAGTGCAGAACGTCGTCAACGTACATTATTTGAAGGTGGGCATCCTATTTTTGCTGAAGCTTGTCAACGCAAAGGTTTACCTTATCCAGTAATTGATGATGAAGGCCAAATTGTCGCTGACGACAATTGGTGGCAAAAAATGCAAATGGATAAAAGTGCTTGGCAACATATAGATGATTAAAACTTATCCATTAAAATTTGACCAATATGGTTTAGCTTCGCCGGCCTAAAGACAATACATTCATATGGAAGCACTAATCAAGTTATCACAAGTTGCTCTATCTACCCTTAAAGGCGTAGGGCCGAGTATGGAGGCAAAACTTGAAAAAATAGGCTTGCTATCAGTGCAAGATTTATTGTTTCACTTACCGTTACGCTACGAAGACAGAACGCGTATAACCACCATAAGAGATTGCTTACCCGGCACCCATACTAATATCATCGGTGAAATATCTAACAGCCAAATTACTCACGGCAAACGCCGTATGTTGGTTGTTGATTTAAGCGATGGTACCGGCACTGTACAGTTATGCTTTTTCAGCTTTTCTGCAAGCCAAAAAAACAGTTTAAGTGTCGGTCGTACCATTCGTTGTTATGGTGAAATAAAGCGCGGACCACGCGGCTTTCAAATAGTCCATCCAGAATACAGAGCCCTTGACGACGACAGAGTACTCACCCCTGTAGAAGAAACATTAACACCTGTTTATCCAACGACTGACGGTCTGAAGCAAATTTCACTACGTAATTTAACAGATCAGGCCCTTATTAGATTACAACGGGGGCAAGTAGAAGAGCTGCTACCAATAAGTCTATTCGACGAACAATATTCACTAGCACAAGCATTAACCATTATTCATCGACCTACGCCAGAAACATCTACTAGCCAACTTGAAAACGGGAAACATCCAGCCCAAATACGATTGATCAAAGAAGAGTTACTCGCTCATAATTTGAGTATGTTAAAACTCAGACAAAACAGTGATATTCACCAAGCAATATCTTTGAATACGGATCAAGTTGTTGAAAATGCTTTTTTACAAACACTGCCTTTTTCACCCACCAACGCCCAAGTCCGTGTAGTATCAGAAATCAAAAAGGACTTAGCAAAAAATCAGCCGATGATGCGACTTGTACAAGGTGATGTTGGCTCTGGAAAAACCCTTGTTGCTGCTTTAGCGGCCTTGAGCGCTATAAAGCAAGGTTATCAAGTCGCGTTAATGGCTCCAACAGAAATTTTAGCTGAACAGCACGCTATCAACTTTGCTAATTGGTTTAATCCACTCGACATAACTGTAGGTTGGCTAGCAGGAAAAACAAAAGCAAAGGCAAGACGGTTAGCATTAGAGCACATAGCTAGCGGTGAGATGCAAATGGTTATTGGCACCCATGCATTATTTCAAGCCGATGTTATTTTCAAAAAATTAGTGTTAATTGTTATTGATGAACAACACAAATTTGGTGTTCATCAACGATTGTCATTGCGTGAAAAAGGGGTATTTGATAACAATTATCCCCATCAACTGATCATGACAGCAACGCCCATTCCTCGAACCTTAGCCATGACCGCCTACGCAGATTTAGACACCTCTGTTATTGATGAATTACCGCCCGGACGCACGCCAATTAATACCGTTGCTCTACCCGATACACGCCGCGACAATGTCATTGAGCGTATCCGAGAAGGTTGTGTTAACGATAATCGCCAAGCATATTGGGTATGTACGCTCATTGAAGAATCTGAAGTATTACAGTGCCAAGCGGCTGAAGACACAGCACTTCACTTACAAGAACAATTACCAGAACTAAAAATAGGCTTAGTGCACGGGCGAATGAAGTCGACAGAAAAACAAGCCGTAATGGATGAATTTAAAGCTGGAAACACCCACCTGCTTATAGCAACAACGGTAATTGAAGTAGGCGTAGATGTCCCTAATGCGAGCTTAATGGTAATTGAAAACCCTGAACGCCTCGGGCTTGCACAATTGCACCAACTTAGGGGGCGTGTTGGACGAGGCTCGGTCGCTTCTCATTGTGTGCTGCTTTACAAAGCCCCTTTATCAAAAACCGCAACTAAGCGTTTAGCTGTGCTGCGACAAAGTAATGATGGCTTTGTTATTGCTGAAAAGGATCTCGAAATACGTGGCCCTGGCGAGCTACTCGGCACCAGACAAACAGGCTTAGCTATGCTTAAAATTGCTGATTTAATTCGTGATGGTTACCTTATTAGTGATATTAAACAAAAGGCTTATTTACTATCTCGCCAACACCCTGAATGTGCCCAAGCACTTATTCAACGATGGCTTGGTACTAAAGAACGTTATTCTAATGCATAAAAAAACTCCCAAACTGGCGACAGATTGGGAGTAAAAAAGAAACACACGACACAAAAGGGATACAATTGTGTATTTAATAAGACCTTAAAACACCATTTAAACTTTCAAATAAAAATTTATATTATATTTCATGTATGAAATCATAAAAATTTAGCTATATTTAATACTGAATTAATTATCTTCTTCTCAACTAAATCTATAGGCTCTAGGTCATTATTAATGCGGTGGGTTTTAATTTTTTACTTAATCATCATATCAAGCCTTCCTAATACGGGGAATGCTTCTACAGCCGATGAAAAACGTATTGGTAGTTACTACATACCAGGCTTAGTGATTAACAAAACTGAAGGCTTGTTTATACGTTTACACAACAAAATAATTACAAAAACAATGTTACAGCTTGAATTAATCATTGAACCAACAAATAGAATACAACAATCTTTTAAGAGCAACCAACTTATTGGTTATTTTCCTGAGCTATGGCAGCACGTCCCTAAAGATAAATCTAAGGTAGTTGTTAGTGATAACATTTGGTTGAAGTCAGTTATTGTTTTTACCAAAAAAGGTCGATTAATTACCAAATTGTCTGACCTTGAAGGTTTAACTATTGGCGCAGTTAGGGGATATAGTTATGGAGAAGTGGAAAATAATAAAGATATAACAATCCAATACGTAAATCGTGAGGAACAGAATGTAGAAAAACTTTTATCTGGTAGAATTGATGCCATTATTGGCGATAATTCTTCTACATTATCTGCAGTAAAAAATTCAAAGCACACACAAGACATTGTATATGATTTACAAAAACCAATAGATATTTTAGAGGTGTTTTATGTGTTTCAAAACACCTCTGAAGGTATATTCATTAGAGATAAAGTCAACATAGCAATCAGAGCACTTAAGCAACAAGGTATTATAAAATTAAATGCTAAAACGGGTGAAAGCCAAATTATACTTCCAAACTAACAAGCTCTTTTTATGAACTCTAATTAGTGCGCTTCGTCCCAGTTATCACCCATACCAGCCTCGGCAATAAGTGGCACGCTAAGTTCCACAGCATTGTTCATCAACTCAACGAGAATTTTTGTAGTGTCTTCTACAATATCTTCATGTATTTCAAAGATTAATTCATCGTGTACTTGCATCGTCATTTTTATGCGCTCATCATTTTGTTCATTTAGCCATGTTGCCACTGCAAGCATCGCTTTTTTAATGATATCTGCCGCTGTACCTTGCATTGGCGCATTAATAGCAGCACGCTCCGCCGCCTTTCTGCGCATACCATTTTTTGATTTTATTTCAGGTAAGTATAATCGACGGCCATATAAAGTTTCAACATACCCCTGTTCGCTCGCTTGTTGGCGCGTGTCTTCCATATACGTTAAAACACCAGGGTAACGTTGGAAATATTTATCTTGATATTCTTGTGCTTGATGACGACCTATATTTAATTGTTTAGCTAAACCAAATGCCGACATACCGTAAATCAAACCAAAATTAATGGCTTTAGCGCTACGACGCTGATCGCTAGTAACCTCATCTAACTCAACCGCAAAAATCTCCGCGGCGGTCGCTCTATGGATATCTTTACCTTCACCAAAAGCAGTGACTAAACCTTTGTCGTTAGATAAATGCGCCATAATACGTAACTCAATTTGCGAGTAATCAATGGCAACAATTTTATAGTCTTTAGGGGCAATAAAAGCTTGACGTATTTTACGACCTTGTTCACTACGAATTGGAATGTTTTGTAGATTTGGATCGGTTGAAGATAAACGTCCAGTAGCCGTGACAGCTTGATGATACGACGTATGCACTCGGCCTGTTTTATTACTCACCATTAAGGGTAACTTATCAGTATAGGTTGATTTTAATTTACTTAAGCCCCTATTTTCTAGAATGACTTTCGGTAAAGGATAATCAAGCGCCAACTCTTGTAACACCTCTTCTGCGGTGGAAGGTGCACCTTTGGGTGTTTTTTTAATAACGGGGATTTTTAGTTCTTCAAACAAAATTTGTTGCAATTGTTTAGGTGAGCCTAAATTAAAACTTTTTCCCGCTAAATTATGGGCTTCAATTTCTAATTCATCTAAACGCTGACCAATACTTTGGCTTTGTTGATCAAGTAAATCACAATCAATTAATACCCCTGTTTGCTCCATGTTTGCTAACACTGGCATTAATGGGATTTCAACATCATTATAAACACTAAGTTGCTCAGGTAATTGCTCAAGTGCAGGAAAGATTGCTTGATGTAAACGCAGGGTAATATCTGCATCTTCAGCAGCATAATGGCCTGCTTTTTCAATCGCTATTTGATTGAAGGTTAATTGCTTCGCACCCTTGCCAGCAATATCTTCAAAGTGCACTGTTTTATAGTCTAAGTATTTAAGCGCCAGAGCATCCATATTATGACGTGTAGCAACACTGTTATAACAATAAGACTCGATCATAGTATCAAAAGCGACACCTTGTAATTTAATATCATAATGGCTTAAAACATTGGCATCATATTTTAAATTTTGACCAATTTTTTTAATGTTGGTATTTTCTAATAATGGCTTTAATTGCGTTAATACCCATTCCTTGTCTAGCTGCTCAGGTGCATCCATATAATCATGTGTTAATGGCACATAAGCAGCTTTACCAACTTCAACAGCAAAAGATAAACCAACTAACTCAGCTTTCATGTAATCAACACTGGTGGTTTCAGTATCAAAAGCAAAAGCATCACTATTTTTTAACTTTTCCAACCAAGCATTAAAACTGGCTTGCTCAAGAATAATATCGTATTCGCAATCAATTACTTCCACTGTCGCAACATCGACACTATCACTTGTAACGGTTTTAGCTTCATTGGCAGTTTTGCTGCTTGTGTTTGCACTACTATTACTACTGCCTTTGCTTAAATCAGCTAATAAACGCTTTAATTCGAACTCTTGGTAAAGAGTGGTTAATGCATCAATATCCGGCTCAGTTGGCTGTAATTGCTCTGCGCTTTGCTCTAACTCTACGTCACACTTTATTGTTGCTAAAAGGTATGAAAGTGGTAACTGCTCAAGTGCATCACGCAAATTTTCGCCTATTTTGCCTTTTACTTTGTCAGCATTAGCAATTACTTCATCTAACGTGCCATGTTCAGCTAACCACTTCACCGCCGTTTTAGGGCCACACTTAACAACACCCGGAATGTTATCAACTTTGTCACCCATTAAAGCAAGATAATCAATAATTTGATCAGGGCGCACGCCAAATTTTTCACTGACCCCTGCTTCATCTAATTCAACATCAGTCATGGTATTGATCAAACGTACATGTGGCGTGACTAACTGCGCCATATCTTTATCACCAGTTGAAATGACCGTTTCTATTCCTTTTTCATGAGCTTGTTTTGCTAAGGTACCGATAACATCATCGGCTTCAACACCAGGAATAACTAAGAGTGGCAAGCCCATTGCGCTGATAATATTATGCAAAGGCGCTATTTGTGTACGCAAATCATCAGGCATCGGTGGGCGATTAGCTTTATATTCAGGATATAAATCGTTGCGGAAAGTTTTGCCTTTAGCATCGAAAATTACGACAACGTTCCCGTTCGGATAGTCTTTTTTCAAACTACGAATCATATTTAGAACACCTGTGATCGCCCCTGTAGGTTGACCGTCAGCTGTAGATAAAGCTTGTAAATAAGGAACATGATATGCGCGAAATAAATACGAAGAGCCATCCACTAAAATAAGGGGCTGGTTAATTCCTGAAAGAGCTTTAGGTGAATTTTCTGCCAAAGTTGTCATAAGATATTTGTTTAAACAATAAGATGGGGTAAGCATGCCACAAAGAGAGCTGTAGCTCTACTGCACTGTGACAATTGTCATCAAACGAATGTGGATAACTTTGTTAATAAGCACAGAAAAACGCCAGAATAGGATAACCCCACATTCTGGTGTTTTTATTCATACATATGATTTTATTGAAAAAAGATAAGAACAAAATTCTTTTAATACACAATATTTTTTATTTTTGTTTTTGTGGATAAATAAATTCATCTCCGTTACTTTTTGGTTGTTCAAATGATAACCAAGTAAATAACGTGCAAAGAGATTATCAGAATTTCACATCATTACCAGTACATTATTAAACTTTTTTTACATATTTTTTACAGCTTAAAATAACTAAAAAACATAAGCCTTTACTAGTGCGACCTTCGAACTGTTCAACCAGTTCCGCAAGTAAAAATTAATTTTTCTAAAAAATATTTTTTACTATTTTGATAGTAAATTTTCTATTCAATTAGAAATAAAAGTTTTAAACTAATTCCGTTTAATGTCAAAAATCTAAGTAAAGGAGTGTTAGATGCCAATAATAAAAATGTATAAAAAGTTGAGTCCTTTTCAGCGAGTTATTAGTGCTTTATTATTAGGTATTAGCACAGGAATTTTTGTTGGTGAACCAGCAGGCGATTTAGAAATTCTAGGTAATGTCTATATTCACTTGCTACAAATGACCGTATTACCTTATGTACTTGTTTCTATTATTGGTGGCCTAGGGCGCCTAAATCAAAGTATGGCAAGTCGTATTGGTTTGCGAGCGGTAAAAGTTACGCTAATTCTCTGGTTAGCTGTAATGCTAACATTGCTATTTTTACCCCTAGCTTATCCCAATTGGCAAACTGGCGGCTTTTTCAGTACAGATATGACTGCAGCGCCTGCTGACTTTAATTTTGTAAAACTATATATTCCAAGCAATATTTTCGCTTCTTTATCAGGAACCGTAGTGCCTGCTGTTGTTCTATTTTCCTTGCTGATGGGAGTGGCCCTAATCCAAGTAAAAAACAAAGAAACTCTATTAAACTTAACAGCGAATATTGGCGATAGTTTAATGAAGGTGGCCTCTTATGTTGCCAAATTAGCACCCTTAGGTATTTTTGCTATTTCAGCGTCTGCCGCAGGCACTATGGAAGTTGAAGAGCTAGGTCGATTACAAGTGTTTTTATGGGTATATATTACTGCAGCAATATTATTAGCGTTTGTATTGCTTCCGTTAATTATTCATATGGCCACTCCTTTTTCTTATCGAGAAGTATTATCAACGGCAGGCGAAGCGGCTATTACAGCAATGGCAACAGGCACAGTACTCGTCGTGTTACCCATGATAATTGAACGATGCAAAGCCTTGTTAGCAAAACATGGTATGGAGTGCGAAGAGACCGACTCAACCGTGGACATTATGGTCCCTACTGCCTATAGTTTTCCGAGTGCAGGGGCTTTGCTTGGTCTTGGTTTTATCTTATTTTCAGCTTGGTATGTTGGCTCTCCATTAGGCATAGACCAATATGCATCATTTGTTATTATGGGCGCACTCACCGCCTTTGGGAAAATGGCAGTCGCCATTCCTTTTTTACTCAATTACTTTGAGCTGCCAGCCGATCAATTTCAATTATACTTATTAGGTAGCATTGTTACCGCCAGATTTGCCACCGCATTAGCAGCCCTTCATGGGTTCGTTGTCACTTTATTAGTAGCCTCTGCTGTTTTGAAAAAACTGAAATGGCATTACCTAATGCAAGCTATTGGCATTCATTTAGCGATCACTTTTGCGGTCATGTTAGCAGCAGGGTTTACCTTGAAAGCCTTAATACCTTATCAATACGAGGGGGTACAAACTTTTGAATCGATGACAGCTTTACAGACACCAACAGAAATTGATCCTTACGAAAAATTAACTCCTCTCACCTTAAATGAGCAGCAACAGCCTAGACTAGAAATTATTATGGCGAGAAAAAATATTCGTGTGGGTTACTACAAAGCAAGTTTACCTTTCGTATTTAGAAATAATAACAATAACTTAGTTGGTTACGACATGGAGTTAATAAATGAACTTGCCAAAGATTTAAATATTAATCTTGCGCTTATTTACTTAAAAAATAAAAAAGAAGAAGCTGAGCTTCTTAAAAATGGCAGTATCGATATCGTAATCGGTGGTCACGCGGTTACACCTAGGCGAGCACTTAATGTCACATTCTCTGATACATACACTTATCATAGTGCAGGTTTTTTATTATATGACGCTAAGCGAGATGATTTTGCCAGCTTATATAACATTCAATCTTTAGATAAGCTTAATATTGGTGTGGCTAAAAGCCAATACTATCAACGTATCGCTAAAGATTACTTCCCTAATGCACAATTAACAGAAATTACAGACGTTAGGCTATTCCTAAAGGGTAAATATCAGGAGGTGGATGCTATGCTATTTTCTGCAGAAGTTGGAGCGGCATGGTCTATGCTCTATCCTGAATTTGCCGCTATCGTTCCAAAGGAATTAACGCTCAAAGCTCCTGTTGGCCTAGTGCTCCCAAAAGATCAGCCTGCCTATGTTGAATTTATGAATACTTGGTTGAAGTTAAAACGCGATAATGGATTTCAGAACAAAGTTTATAACTATTGGATTTTAGGAAAAGACCCTAAAGCGAAGAAACCTCGTTGGTCTGTAATGCGTGATGTTATAGGTTGGTAGCAAGGATCCAGTTTAAAAGTTAATTAGGGCTACCGCTGCACTGATAAAATATCGTTAAAATCAGCAATCATCGCTAGCCAATCTTTTTCATTAACATTAAAACGCTCAAATAACGATTTAATGTTAATGAATATCGCTCCTTGGTTACTTTCTCAAAAACACCGCGCCGTCCATCCCACTCATTTTAAATCGTCCAATAACTGAAACGATAAACCTAAAAAAGTTACCATTTGCATTAATTTACAAATCGTTTTTACTGAAAAATTTAACTTTTTCATTGACATCACATGCCACATTGATGGCATACGAAGTCACTACTTTTTTATCACTCTCTTCTATATTCATTCTAAACAAAATGAAACTATATCGGGAATACAATGAAGTACATTCATCAAAGAAATCTCATCACTAAAGCCATTATTGCAGCTACAGCTATTTCACCTTTGTTGATTAATGCAGCAGAAACTGTAGAAAAAACGAGAGAAAGCGACATAGAAATTGTTACCGTGACAGCACAAAAACGGGTACAAAATATTTTAAAAGTGCCTGTTACCATGGGTACTGTAAGTGATAGGTTAATTAAAGAAAGTGGTTCAGTTTTATTAAGTGAAGTTGATAAATTCATTCCGGGTTTCGTTTTTAACAACGGTACTATGACGCAAGACGGCATTAAAATGCGCGGCATTGAAAGCCCGGGTATTAGTGTTGGTGGCGATCCTTCTTCAGCTTCATTTTATGATGATGTTTATATGCCTCAAGCAGCACACAATGTACTGTTTTCTGATATTGCTCGTATCGAAGTATTAAAAGGTCCTCAAGGAACATTGTTTGGACGAAATGCAGCAATGGGTGTAGTTAGCATAGTACCAAATACGCCACAGGCTGATACCGACTTTTTTGTTAAAGCCACTTTAGGAACAGATAATTTACAACGCTATGAAGTTATGGGTAATGTTGCAATAGCCGATAATGTCTATTTAAGAGCCAATTTGTTAACCACTTCTCAAGATGGTATTGTTAAAAATATTGCTAAACCAGAATGGAATAATAATGAGAAGATTTGGGATTTAGGTGAAACGGATCATAGTGCAGGAAAAATTTCTTTATTATGGGATATTTCATCAACAACCAATTTTCAAATCTCTTACGATGTTGATGACTTAAACCAAGCACCGTCAATGGCCGTGGGTATTAGTGAATACTCATACGGTAAAGGTGATCCATTTGTATCAAAAGCTGAAAATGATGTGATGGGCGGCCGAGAAGAACGTGATATGTATGGCATTATTGCTAAACTTAATCATGAATTTAATAACGAATTGTCAATGAAATATATTTTAAGTTTCCGTGATTGGGAGACTTATAACCGTCAAGACGAAGATGGTACCGCTGAAATAACCCGATATTTTGATACCATTAACAATGAAGACTCAGACATTTTATATACCGAACTACAATTTAACTACGTAAGTAATAAGATCAATGCAGTGGCAGGTTTTTCTTTTTCAAAAGAAAGTGTTAAGCAGAATACTTACTTAAATTTAACCGCTGATACTGCTGCGAGATTGGTGACAGGTGAGCTAAATAACACCATTAAAGCGGGTGTGGCTGATCAAGTTGCAGGTTTGATTGGTGGTAATACCGATGCTCATGCCGCTAATGCCTTTGGCCCTGGCGTTACCTTTAACGGGGCTGTTGATACCTTTTATGGTTTAAATGGCTTTCCTTTAGATCATTCATGGAATAGTGATGAGTGGGCTAATGCGTTAAATGTATTAGACTTTGCTGACGATATCATGGCAGCTATTGGCATGCCGGGTGTACCATTAACCGCTGATATTGTTAATGCAACTGGTGATATAACTTATGATGCGGTTGCTGGCGCAATGGGGTTCCCTGAAGTTTTTGGGCCAAGTTTTAGCGGTCAATTGTGGCAAGAAAGTATTCACAATACTGGTGAGTTTACTAACTGGGGCATATACGCCGATGTTGATTATGCCATTACTGATAAGTGGAATATTATCGGTGGTCTGCGCTATTCAAAAGATTCAAAAGACTTTACTTGGTATATCCCTCAAACGGGTTTTTCTGATGCTCGTCCAGGCGTAAATAATTTATTATTTCAACAAGTTGATATGGCCGCAAAAGACTCATGGGACAAAGTAACAGGTAGATTGGTTACAAGTTACCAACTTGATGCTGACCAAATGTTCTTTGCTTCATACTCAACAGGCTACAAGTCAGGTGGTTTTGATTCTTTAACACCAAGCATGCAATCATTTGAACCTGAAGACACCACTAACTATGAAGTGGGTTATAAAGCTGTTTTATGGGGGCAAGTGGTTGCCAATGTTAGTGCTTATTACTTAGAACTAGAGAATCTACAACGCTCTATTTCATCTAAAACACCTGATAACTTACAAGCGGTTCCTACTATTATCAATGAAGACAGAGACATTACCGGTATCGAAATTGATTTACGATGGAACATTAGTGACAGTGTTAGCGTTGGTATGGTGACCGAAATTAGAAGTACTGATTATTACACCCCTGACTTTTATAACGGTGAAGGTGAGTTAATTTCCGCACAAAAAAATACCATAGATGCGGCCGCTAACTATACACTTATGCTTGATTGGATGCCTGACTTTGGTGTGGGTACCACTAACCTGCATATTGATTATGTTTTTGAAGAAAACACCAATGCTCAACAGGTCGGTCTTGAAGAATATAAAAAACCTATTGATGCTTATTTTGTTGATATTCAAGACTTAAATGCGCGTTTATCTTGGACAACAGAAAATGATAAGTTAGAGATTGGATTATGGGGTAAAAACTTACTAGACAAACGCTACATGTACACCATTGGTGGTTACGCTGCAGACGTTTTGGGTGTTCCTCATGGTGTCATTAATCGTGGCTTAGAAGCCGGTATTGATGTTAAATATTCTTTTTAATATTTTCTGAAAATATAAGGTTGAAAAACCCGACTCTTTCGAATCGGGCTTTTTCAATAAAATATAAATACAACGAAATAAGTCGATTACATGATAAGAAAAACACTGGTTTTACTCACTATTTTGGTTGGAATTTTATTTTATGCTGCACCTTCTGTATTGGGTTTTTCTTTACTCAATTTAGGCCAAGCATTAAATGTTTCAACAGGAATGAGCGCTAAACTTGCGTGTTCGGCTAAGTATATTACTGGTTTAGAGGAGCAGCAAATCGTTGAGGATCTTGCCAGCTACTCTCCCGCAGCTCGCTTAGTTAAATTAACTTATTCCAATGCATCAAAACAAGTCACTGCCAGTCTTTTTGGCATGGCGCAAGTGAGCGCTAAATATAGAGACAATATAGGTTGTAGTTTAGAGCTGGGTGATACTAGCTCACTAGATGACGTGGCGATTGAGCCTATTCTTTTATCAAATCAAGCATGGCCATTGGGTAATAAAGTTTTGAATTTAAATGCACAAGCTCAAGTTAGGTTGGAGCATATTTTACATCAAGACAATCAGCAAGGATTAAATACCCGCGCTTTGTTGATGGTGAAGAACGGTGAGATTATTGCCGAATCGTATTCAGAAAATATCACTCACAATACCCCTTTACTAGGTTGGTCAATGGGCAAAAGTTTAACCGCCATCATGTTAGGAAGAATGGAGCATTTGAATATGCTCACTATGACTAAAACTAACTTGTTTAGTCAATGGCAAGAAGACAAACGTAATAAATTAACACTCACTCATTTATTGCAAATGAGTTCAGGTTTAGCCTTTGACGAAACCTATGCGCCAGGCAGTGATGCAACGCATATGTTATTTACAGCACATAGTGCTTCAGATGTTGCTTTAGTTAGTGAATTAGTTAAAACACCCGCCAGTCATTTTTCATATTCTTCTGGTACGACAAATTTATTGTCCCGTATTATTCATCATCAATTAGGTAATTCGCCACAAACAGATGTGAACTTTTTATACCAAGAGTTATTCCAACCTTTAGGTATGAGTCATAGTGTTTTTGAGCCAGACTCAAGTGGTATATTGGTAGGTAGTTCTTATATTTATGCTTCAGGTCGAGATTGGGCAAGGTTAGGCTTGTTGATGTTAAACGAAGGGCAAGTTAATCAACAACAACTACTGTCAAGGCAGTGGATCAAAGCCGCAATAGCACCTAATAGTAGCGAAAATGACAAACGTTATGGTTTTCAATTTTGGCTTAACTACGGAGACAAAATACAACGTTGGCCATCATTGCCAACAGATGCTTATGCTATGCTAGGTAACAGACAACAATCAGTGATGATAATTCCCTCTAAAAACACAGTGTTAGTGCGTATTGGTTGGACAAAGGGCACCTATCCAATGGAAAAGAATTATCACGCACTATTAAATTTAAATGTGATACCTAAATAAAGCTAACAGAAGGTGCAGTGAAAGAAAAAGTCGCCTTTTTAGAGACAATAAACAATGTTTGTCGAATGGATGATCTTAGCGCTGCAATTCCATTACTCTCTATAACTGACGGTTTATTGGTTGCGACTAAGGCCATCACCAAGCAGCATAGTAATTTAAAAATGTTTCAGCTTGATGAAACATTTTTTCATCCAGATTCTTCAATAGTTGTTAAGCAATCATTGTTAATTATATACATTCCACTAAGCCAGCGTAACAAACTCTTCTGCAGACGTGGGGTGGATAGCAATGGTATTATCGAAATCTTTCTTGGTCGCGCCCATTTTCATCGCAACCGCAAAACCTTGAAGTAACTCGTCACTACCAAAGCCAATACTATGTAAACCAACTACTTTTTCATTTTTTCCTGCACAAATAAGTTTCATACGTGTAGGATCACGGTAATCTTCAGTAATCGCCTGGTAAAGCGCAGTAAACTGTGAGTTATACACACTGATATTATCTTCCCCATATTGGGCAACAGCCTCACTTTCCGTTAAACCTACAGTACCGATAACTGGATGGCTGAAAACAACAGTGGCAATACCCGAATAATCTAAATGCTCATCTGGTTTATTATTAAATAAACGCTCACATAAACGACGTCCAGCAGCAACAGCAACAGGAGTTAACTGTGCACGACCAGTATTATCACCTACAGCATAAATTCCATTAACATTGGTATTTTGATATTTGTCTGTGACAATAAAACCTCGACTGTCTAGCTCAACGCCAGCTAGATCTAAGTTTATATTATCAGTGGCTGGTTCTCGACCAATTGCCCATACAATTTTTTCAACAGGACCTACAGACTGCCCATTAGTAAGGTGCACAATCAAATGTCCATCGGCTAATTTTTCTATGCGCTTTGGTGTGCTATGGTTATGTAATGTTGGGCCATGCTTTGCCATTTGCTCGACAAGAGTAGTGCTTAACATTTCATCAAAAGTCCGCAATGGTTTTTCATTTCTAACTAATAAATGTGTTTGCGTACCTAAACCATGAAAAACGCCTGCTAGTTCAACGGCAATATAGCCTGCACCAATAACAGCCACAGATTTAGGCTGCTCAGTCAGCGCAAAAAAACCATCTGAATCCATGCCAAATTCAGCTCCTTCTATGGTAGGGATTGACGGACGTCCTCCGGTGGCAATAGTAATATGGTCTGCCGTATATAAAGTGCCATCAACATCAACAGTATTTTTATCTACAAACTTGGCAAACCCTTCAATTACAGTGACATCATTAGCATCAAAACCTCGTTGATAAGCCCCGTGGATACGCTCAATGTAAGCTTCTCTATTTTTAACTAAGTGGCTCCAGTCAAAGCCGTTATTTTCTAGTTTAAAGTCACCTAAATTAAAACCATAATCACGCGCATACTTTAACGCATCACTAATTTGTCCGGCATACCACATGGCTTTTTTAGGAACACAACCAACATTTACGCAGGTACCGCCAATATGTTTGGCTTCTATCACAGCGGCCTTTTTACCAAGTTTTGCTGCTCTATTTGCCGAAGCGATACCGCCGCTACCAGCACCTATTGCTAAGTAATCAAAATGTAGAGTCATGATATTTTCCAAAGAGTTAATTTATATTGCTATACCCACATATCTGGGGGTAAAACAGCGTTATTCAATCTATTTTTTCAAAGTCGTCAACAAATTAATTGACTTTAAGTTCA
>Ga0209826_1000044_pt1 | contig 77737 bp, 57 predicted proteins | sample GOMGulsemesocosm_5_FD_184637 | JGI IMG/M metagenome (GOLD analysis project Ga0209826, IMG submission 184637) | Methane-oxidizing microbial communities from mesocosms in the Gulf of Mexico - GOM15C Gulf of Mexico (SPAdes) (version 2) | ecosystem: Environmental > Aquatic > Marine > Cold seeps...
ATCCGGAAATGCACCAGACCAAGAAAGGCAACCAGTGGCACTTCGGTATGAAGATGCATATCGCTGTCGACGACACGCTCGGACTGATTCACAGCATAGATACCACCGCTGCCAGTGTTCACGACATCGTACCGTCCGGTAATTTGCTGCACGGTGATGAACAACGTGTCTTCGGTGACGCTGGTTACCTTGGCATCCAGAAACGTGACGGTCATAAGCACCGTAAACATGTTGCCTGGTACATAGCCAAGCGACCCGGCACCCGAAAGATACTGAATGACAACGACCTGAAAGCCGAGAAGATCAAAGCCAGCATTCGAGCCAAGGTGGAGCATCCTTTCCGGTACATCAAGCAGGTCTTTGGTTACAGCAAAGTCCGCTATCGTGGCCTGGCCAAAAATACCAATCGTTTGTACTTGCTGGCAGCGTTCAGCAACCTGCTGATTGGCGAGAAATATCTACCGGCGTAGGGTTGGTACGCCTGTTTCCCGCCGATAGGGTGGTAAACAGGCAAAAAACACACAAAGAACGGCAGCGGAGCGTCTGGAATTTACGTTTTTAGCTGACTGGAGGCCAGCTTGGCCTAAGTCAGCGGTTATTCAGACCTTCCCTAAAATATATTTACTGCATTGCAGATGAGATTAATGTTTTAACTTCTCCGCCACGGCGCTATATGACAGATGTGTTTTTTGTGGCCAGAGATGAGAGCACATCATCACTGGAGTCGGAATTTGTTCGTCACCTGGAGGGACAGTTTGGAATCAGCAGAGCGCAGCTGTGGAGCAACTGCCCTGTCTATTACAGTCTGGACGCAGCCAGACGAAATCATCGCGATTTTGCCAGCACCTCAAAATATAATGTTCAGCCATCACTTTTTGTTAAAAACTAGCCATGCCCTGTCTTGACTGCTCATACCAGCAAGATGAAATCAAAAAAATCCAGGTGGCGCATGAAACCGATCAGTGACGGTGACAGTGAGAGGGTATAACCGACCATCGACCAAGCATGCGCTACCCAGATGTTTTTTTATTCTAATTCCGGTATGGGAAATATCAAACCATTTAACTTACCGGCATATCAGAATCATCTAGGCGACACGAACTAAGAGATCGGCCAGTTATCTGACCACTACGATGACATGACACTCCACAATCGTAGGCTAGGCAGTTGCGCTCTCCCGTTGCTGATCCGCCCACAGCCGTGCGTAGGCACCCTGCCTGGCCAGCAGTTGGGCGTGGGTGCCCTGCTCCACTACCTCGCCCTGGTCAATCACTGCAATGTTGTCGGCGTGGACGATCGTCGAGAGACGGTGGGCGATGGCCAGGGTGGTACGACGCTCGGCAACCAGGTTGAGGGCGTCGAGAATGCGGCGTTCAGCGTGGGTATCGAGCGATGCGGTGGCTTCATCCAGAATCAGAATTGGCGGGTTCTTGAGCAGTACGCGGGCGATGGCAATACGCTGCTTTTCGCCGCCGGAGAGCTTCAGGCCACGTTCACCCACCGGGGTATCCAGTTTCTGCGGCAGGCTGCGCACGAAGATATCCAACTGCGCCAACTCCAGCACTCGCCAGATTTCGTCCTCGCTGGAACCCGGTGCGCCATAAGCAACGTTGTAGCCGATGCTGGCATTGAACAGCACCGTGTCCTGGGGCACCACGCCGATGGCGCGGCGCAGGCTATCCTGGGTCACGCTGCGAATGTCCTGACCGTCGATGCTGATGCTGCCGCTGTCTACGTCGTAGAAACGGAACAGCAGCCGCGCCAGCGTGGATTTACCCGCACCGCTGGCACCGACAATCGCCAGGGTCTGTCCCGCCGGGATATCGAGAGTAATGCCTTTCAGCACCTCACGCCCCTGATCGTAGCGATAGTGCACATCATGAAACCGAACTGATGCTCCATGCAGTTGCAGCGCCTTGGCATTGTCAGCGTCCACTACCTTGAGCGGCGCGCGCAGCAGCGTGAACAGCCGCTCGATGTTGGTCAATGCCTCGCGGATCTCACGGTAGACGAAACCGAGGAAGTTGAGCGGAATGAACAGCTGAATCATGTAGGCATTGATCATCACCAGCTCACCAACGGTCATGCTGCCGGCGCTGACCTCGCGCGCCGCCAGCACCATCATCAAGGTGACAGCCCCCGCGATAATCAGCGCCTGCCCCGAGTTGAGTGCCACCAGCGACAGCCGGTTCTTCATCCGAGCCGCTTCCCAGTCCTGCAGGTTGCGGTCGTACTCGCTGGCCTCAAACGCCTCGTTGCCGAAGTATTTGACCGTTTCGAAATTCAGCAGGCTATCGATGGCGCGGGTATTGGAGCGGTTGTCCATCTGATTGCTTTCGCGCACGAAGCGGTTGCGCCACTCGGTGCACCAGATGGAGAAACTGCCATACAGCAGCACCGCCACCAGCACGGCCGCCGCGTACACCGCGCTGAAGTTGGCGAGCAGAATCACACTGATCAGGCCAATCTCGATCAGCGTTGGCAGAATGTTGAACACCATAAAACGCAACAGAAAGCTGATGCCTGACGTGCCCCGTTCGATGTCACGGGCCAGACCGCCGGTGCGCCGCGACAGATGAAAACCGAGGTCAAGCCGGTGCAGATGCTCAAACACCTGCAGTGAGATGCGCCGCATCGCCCGCTCGGCAACACGGGCAAAGACCGCATCGCGCAGCTCACCGAAAAATACCGACGAGAAACGCAGCACACCGTAGAACAGCAATAACGCTGCAGGCACCAGTACCCGTGCGTCAGCGGCGTTTTCAAAGTGATCAACAATCAGTTTGAGCAACCAGGGCACCGCTACGCCGGCCAGCTTGGCAACCAGCATGCAGAGCATGGCCAACACCACCCGCCCACGAAACTCGCGCAGATAGGGCAACAGATCAAAGATGATGCGCCAGTTGACCGGGCCACCGGCGTACTGGCTGTCGGAACGTGGGCGCACGGCAACTCTCGGCAGAAAAAGGAATGGCTGAAAACACAAAGGGCCTGAGCGCAAACGCGTTCAGGCCCTCGAAGTGTACCGCATGTACGGCGGCGTAGCTGCGCTCAGTCCTCGTGCGGAATCGGGTCCGGGTTACGGTCCCAGCCGACCAGCAGCAATGTGGTTGCAATACCGATCAGCAGGCCTATCCAGGGCTCGAAGAACGCCAGTGCGGCACCGATCAACACCACCGCGCCGCGGGAAGTGTTGTTCTTGGGAATCGCCATGGCGATATAGGCGCAGGCAAACCCGGTCAATACCAGAGTCAGCGACAGCGCAATCCCAAGCAGCGGCTTCAGCCCGGTCAGCAGCGGCAGCAGGAAGAACAGGATCGGAAGACCCATCAGGTAATAGGACGCCAGACCGCTGTGCAGGCTGCCCATCGCTTCCTTGCCCTGTTTCCAGCGCTGCATGATGATCACGTGCACGCCGGTCCACAGTGCCCCCTGGGTCGGGAAGAACGGCGCGCTGATCCCCATAAGCGCGTTACGAATGGCCAGCGAGATGTGCGAGCGGGTCGGGTTGATGTCGATGTGCTCATCCTGGCGATTTTGCAGGCCTTCACGAATGACTTCGTTACCGGTCACCAGATCGCCGAACAGGATCACGTAGGTGATCAGGGCCAGCGGCATACCCTGAATGAACATCTCCATGCTTGGCCAGCCAATGGCAAACGGCGACACTTTGGCCCAGGCATCGCCCAGCGGCGGAATCAGGATACCCCACTGAATGTCGTAGCTCACCTCACCCACCATCGGGCCGATAATGCCCGCCAGCACAAAGCCTGGCAGCAGGCCGAGTGCGCCAAGCAGCGCGAAGAAACGGTATTTTTCTTTCAGTTTGGCCATGGGCAGGCTGAAAGCAAAGATCAGGCAAACCGCGCAGGCGATGGTCGTTGCGATCGGCTGTTGCAGCAGAAAACGTTCAGCGTCGTCGACCAACACCCTTTTCAGCGCAGCGATAGCGGCGCCAAGGATGATCCCCGCTTTCAGCGTGTCGGGTAGCCAGAGCATGAAACGTTTGCCAAGCCCGGTGATACCCAGCAAAAACAGCAACAGCGCAAAATCCAGAGATAACGCAGTCATCGCCTGGAAGCGCTCATCCGGGGTTTCGTAGCCACCAAGCACAAAGGCAAGCACCAGCGGCAGGGCCGGCGTAATCCAGCCCGGTGCGTAAGGTTCGCCGAAGACGATGATCGACGAGGTGATCAGAATCGAATGAATAAGCGAGACGGCGACGGCCTCTTCGAAGCTCAGACCGAAAAAGCCGGTCATCAGCGGGACCAGCGACAGGCCTGTTGCGGCTGCGATCAGCAGGCCCTGAAAGAACTCCGGCCAGCACAGTTTGGAGTGATAGAACGGCAAGCGGAAGGTAAACGGCCCCCAGCGCCAACCAGGTTGTTCAGGTTGCGACATACCCATCTCCAGTATTGTTGATTGTTCTTCTTATTTGGCTCACCCGGCGGTAGGCCTGCTCTGATTATGCCAGCCAGAGCGGCTGGCGGGTGACCAAGGTGTCACCATCACTGTTGTCGATGAAGCGAACGTGCCGCAGCTTATCCGCCAACCAGACACAGCAGCAGCGGTAGCGAACGCACACCGCTGCTGCCCGTTTCAGTCCATCACCTCGGCAAAGAATTGCTTCATGGCCAAGAAAGCACGCTTGGCAACAACCGGGTTGTACTCAGCCTTCCCCGGCATCGCTGCGTAGGGGTCGCTGAACGAATGGACAGCACCACCATAGCTGATCAACTGCCAGTCAACATTGGCTGCACGCATTTCTGCACTGAAATCGGCAACCTGCTGCTCCGGCACGAAGGGATCGTCCGCACCATGAAGAACCAGAAGCGGCATGCGAATAGCCTTGGCGTCATCAGGGTTGGGGGTATCCAGGTTGCCGTGGAAGGAGACGACGCCGCGAATTTCCGTACCGGAACGCGCAAGCTCAAGAACCGTTCCGCCGCCAAAACAGAAGCCGATGGCCGCCAGATTATCAATATCCAGCGGGACCGCCCCCTGTTGGGCACGCAGTACGTCCAGGGCGGCATTGGCTCGCGCCCGCATCATCGGCCGATCGTTGCGGACCGTGGTGGCCGCAGCAGCCGCTTCGTCCGCATTCTGCGGACGGATATCACGGCCATACATGTCTGCTACAAACACCACATATTCAGAACCGGCCACCTTGGCCGCCTTCTCGGCCGCGGCCTCGGTGACCCCCATCCAGTTGGGCACCATCAGCACCCCCGGGCGCGGCGTGGTGACCGCCTCATCAAAGACCAGCAACCCTTCATAGGGCTGGCCGTCGATTTCGTAAAGCACCGTCTGCACGGTGATATCCGCCTGCGCCATACCGGCCAGACCGCTCAACACCAGCGTTGTCAGCGTTCGTTTCATTCCTGCCTCCTGGGTCATTGGTATAACAAGATAGCTCAGCATACTCCGCACGCAGGCGCAGAAAAGGTTCTTTGCGGAATTTCTGTGCGAACCGCCCCTGCGGTTTTCCATTGCATCGACGTGCTGTTGCCGAGTCAGTATTTCGCCTCCACGGCGAGCCAAGGGGGGCTGCTTGCCCAGCCCCCCTTGGCGATCCCCCCGGGCACCCGGCTACGCGGCCCTGCGGGTACGCTGCGTTGCTCGGCTTGGCAGGGGCCGGCAGAACTCGGCTCTGCGAGCCTCAGACAGGCTGCCGTCCTGTTTCCTGCCAACCCTGCGCTACTCGCCCGCGTAAACGGGACGAACCCCGGTGCACACTTCATCATTGGAGCATTTGGCACGAATCATGAAGCGTTTCTTGTCCGGTTCGCACAATCACAAAAAAGCCCCTGTTCTTTCGAACAGGGGCTTCGCTTACCGCATAGGAGTCGATTAACCGAGCGACTTGACCGCTTCGATCATCTGCACCATCACCTTCTGGGCATCGCCATACACCATCGAGGTGTTGTCGAGGAAGAACAGTTCGTTCTCGACACCGGAGTAGCCCTTGCCCTGACCACGCTTGACCACGTAGGCCTGACGCGCCTGATCCACGTTGAGGATCGGCATGCCGTAGATCGGGCTGGACTTGCGGGTACGCGCGGCCGGGTTGACGACGTCGTTGGCACCCAGAACGATGGCAACATCGGCCTGTGCAAACTCTTCGTTGATGTCTTCCAGGTCATGAATGATGTCGTACGGTACACCGGCTTCAGCCAGCAGTACGTTCATGTGACCCGGCATACGGCCGGCAACCGGGTGAATCGCGAAGCTCACTTCAACGCCCTGCTTCTGCAGCAGTTTCACGAATTCGTACAGCTTGTGTTGCGCCTGGGCAACCGCCAGACCGTAACCCGGTACGATAATGACCTTGTTCGCATAGAACATGGAAATCGCCGCATCCGATGCGTCACAGGCCTTCATGGTGCCCTGGATTTCGCCGTCTGAGCCATCGTCTTCACCACCGAAGTCACTGAAGATGATGTTGCTGACCTGGCGGTTCATCGCCTTGGCCATCATCAGAGTCAGCAGCGTACCAGCGGAACCTACCACAGTACCGGCAATGATCATCGCCGGGTTTTGCAGTACAAACCCTTCAAAGGCAACCGCCAGACCGGTGAAGGCGTTGTACAGGGAGATCACGACCGGCATGTCTGCACCACCGATCGGGGTGGTCAGCAGCACGCCCAGTGCCAGCGCAACGGCAAAGAACACCAAAATCAGCAGAATCGGCGTTTCTTCAGCCCCCACAACCGCCATGACGGTGACAACCGCACCGATGAACAGCGCACCACACAGCAGCGCAGCGTTGACGTACTGGTGCTTGGGCAGGCGCCAGGCCTTGTTCATGCGGCCATCGAGCTTGGCCCAGGCAATCAGCGAGCCGGACAGTGCAACTGCACCGATCAGACCACCCAGGATCGCCAGCACGGTCACAACCGGGCCGTGCGCCAGCGCGTTGCCGGACAGCAGCTCGGTGGCAGCAATCGCGGCAGCAGCACCGCCACCCATGCCGTTATAGAGGGCAACCATCTGCGGCATATCGGTCATGGCAACACGCTTGCCACTGATCCACGCCCAGCCGATACCCAGACCCAGCGCAATTACCAGCAGGATCACGTTGGTGGTCAGGTACGGCTCGGCGCGTGCGCTGACGTCAAAGCCGTACAGGAAGGCGGCAGCAACCGCCAGCACCATGCCGCCACCGGCGACAACGATACCCGAACGCGCGGTAACCGGGCTGGCCATGCGCTTGAGGCCGTACAGAAACAGAAATGCTGCGACAAAGTAGGCCGCGTCAATCAAAAACGTACTGAACATGGTCTACTTACTCCTTGTCCGCACCAGAGGCTTTATTGGTCGGCTTGAACATTTCAAGCATCCGCTCGGTGACCACATAGCCACCCGCCGCGTTGCCTGCGCCCAGCAGAACACCAACAAAACCGATCACCTGCTCAAGGGTGGAGCCTGCGTTCAGCAGGGCCCACATGGCACCCACCACCACGATACCGTGGATGAAGTTGGAGCCGGACATCAGCGGGGTGTGCAGAATGGCCGGAACCCGGCCGATGATTTCGTAGCCGGTAAACGCGGCCAGCAAAAAGATATACAGGGCAACGAAGCCTGTAATGGTAGTTGTCATTTCCATCAAACCGTCCTCAGGCCAGCTGTTCGACAGCGGCGCGCGCTGCGTCATTGCGGATTTCACCGTCGTGGGTCAGTACCGAGCGAGCCAGCACCTCATCTTCCCAATCCAGCGACAACTCGCCGTCCTTGACCATCAGGCCAACCAGAGCCAGCAGGTTGCGGGAATAGAGTTCAGAAGCATGCTCAGCGAGGTGACTGGCGATGTTCAGTGGTGCAACGATGGTTACCGGACCAACTTCCACAGTGTCACCAGGCTGAGTCAGCGGGGTGTTGCCACCGCCTTCCGCTGCGAGGTCGATGATCACCGAGCCGCTCTTCATGCCCATGATCTGCTCTTCGGTCAGAATCTTGGGGCTTGGCTTGCCGGGGATGGACGCAGTGGTGATGATTGCATCGGCCTGCTGAACGTGACGGGTCAGCACATCATTGACCTGTTTCTGCTCTTCAGCCGTCAGCTCACGGGCGTAACCGCCCTCGCCTACCGCAGATACACCGGTGTCGACGAACTTGCCGCCAACCGACTGTACCTGTTCACGGACTTCAGGACGTACGTCGTAGCCTTCGATCATCGCACCGAGGCGCTTGGCGGTTGCCAGCGCCTGGAGGCCGGCCACACCAGCCCCCATGACCAGAATCTTGGCCGGACGCAGGGAGCCCACCGCTGTGGTCATCATCGGCAGAATCCGGTGCAGGTGAGTACCAGCCATCAGCGCAGCGTAGTAGCCAGCCAGAGCAGCCTGGGAAGACAGCGCGTCCATTGCCTGGGCGCGAGTAATACGCGGAATCAGCTCCATCGCAAAGCAGGTAATACGCTTGTCACGCAGTGCTTTTACGATTTCGGGCTCGCGCTGTGCATAGATGAAGCAGCACAGAATGGAGCCTTCCGGCATTTCCTGAATGTCTTCCAGCGACGGTGGCTGCACTCGGAAGAACAGCCGGGTCTCGGCCGGAGCCGGGGCCACGGCCGCACCGGCCTGAGTGAAGTCATTGTCGGGAATCCGGGCCAGCAAACCAGCACCGGGTTCGACACAAGGCTCGATGCCAAGCTTCTGCAACTTGGCAACGACCGCAGGCACCAGCGCGACACGTTTTTCGTGGCGCCGGGTTTCTTTAGCAACATACAAACTGATAGCCATGGTCACTCCTGGGAAAAAATCCCGCGAAGCATACAACAGTTTGCAGCAGAAAGCGCATCAGTACCGAGACGATTCAGGGCTTTGTTCCAAGCATATTGATCGCATCAAACTCATGCTGAGTCTCTTGCATCAGCCGGTAATTGTCATGCTGCCAGGGATGAAAGTCCTCACGATAGAAGTCCCGGTAGGCCGACCAGAGCCCTGAAAAGAAACCGTTACGGCCCCATAACCAGCGCATGCCCCGATACCAGCTGCCCACATCGGTGAGTCGCCCGTCGCGGCGCATCATATTCCAGACACCTCGAGTCACATCACGCAGGAAGAAGAACGTCGACAAGCGCATGGCCCTGCGCAGTTGGGCCCGGTCACCGGATACCTGCATGTAGAGATCAAATGCGACCGCCTTGTGCTCGGTTTCCTCCAGGGCGTGCCACCGCCAGACCTGCCGCATCGGCTCAATAGCGCCGTCAAACCAGCGCATTTCACGCAACACCGCGTCCGCCATGATGGCAGTGAAGTGTTCCATGGCAACCGTGGCCGCGAGCCGGCGTTCAGGGGAAAAGTGGGCGTTGGCATAGCGGATACGGCGTCGCACCGGCTCGGTCAGCGCAGTAACGTCATATCCCTGCGCCTCAAGGCGGCGGTTGTATTCGATGTGTTCACGGCTGTGATGCCCTTCCTGACCGATAAAACCCTTTATCAATTGCTGCTGCCTGGGGTCCTTAACGCGGTCGCGGAAGTAGCGCACCGAGTCGATAAAAAAGCGTTCGCCATCAGGAAACAGCAACGACATGGCATTGAAGAAATGGGTTTTGAATGGGTCGCCGCCATGCCAGTACCGCGGCAGAGGATCAGGGAGTTCGAATTCGATACGACGAGGGCTGATCGTCAAATCATCCGGAGTAACGGCAGTCATGGCTCACCTCTTAATGCGCTGCATTGTTGTTATCGGTTTTGCATCAACATCAACGTGATCGGGCTATCTTCGACCCATTCGGACGATTTGACAACACTCATTTTCAACTGGCGATGAGCGGCCAAGACGCTACAGTAAGACGTAACATTCTGTTTCTGCACGCATGCCAACCGACAGCGGGGGACGTCATGAATGCGTTGATAGACGGGCTCAACACGATTTTCTGGGGTTACATTCTGATCTACGGCCTGCTCGCCGTTGGTGTCTTTTTCACCATACGTCTGGGTGCCTTGCAGTTTCTGCACTTTGGCGAGATGGTTCGCTCTCTGCTCGGTGCTCGTGAGAGTGACAAGTCCGGTATCTCACCGTTTCAGGCACTGTGTACCAGCCTTGCATCGCGGGTTGGCACCGGCAATATCGCTGGCGTGGCGGTAGCTCTCTATCTCGGTGGAGCCGGAGCCATTTTCTGGATGTGGATGGTTGCACTGGTGGGCATGGCTACCGCTTACGCAGAAAGTACCCTGGCCCAGCTCTACAAGGTCCGTGACGGTGAAGGGCAATATCGCGGGGGGCCGGCTTTCTATCTGGCAAAGGGACTTAAAGCGCCATGGGCCGGCAGCATTTTTTCCGTTTGTCTGATCCTTTCCTTCGGCCTGGTGTTCAATGCCGTTCAGGCCAACTCTATTGCTGATGCGATGGAGGGCGCCTTCGGCTTCAACAAGCTGATGGTCGGTATCGCTGTCGCCGCGGTCGCGGCCCTGGTGATTTTTGGCGGCCTGCGGTCCATCGCCCGCTTCGCGGAATTCGTGGTGCCCTTCATGGCGGCTGTTTACGTACTGATGGCGTTGGTGGTGCTTGCCATGAACTACAGCGACGTCCCGGGGGTGCTGGCGACTATCGTGAAGAGCGCCTTTGGCCTCGAAGAGGCGGCCGGCGGTGTCGCCGGCTCCGTCACGGCAGCAATGCTCAACGGCATCAAGCGTGGCCTGTTTTCCAATGAGGCAGGGATGGGATCGGCGCCGAATGTGGCTGCAACTGCCACACCCACACCGCACCACCCGTCCTCACAGGGCTTCGTGCAGGCGACCGGGGTATTCATTGACACCCTCGTCATCTGTACCGCCACTGCGGTCATGATTCTGTTGTCAGGCGTATTGGAACCGGGCAATGGCGTGACCGGCACGCAACTGACCCAGCTCGCAATGGAAAGCCATATCGGCGATGCCGGTCGCTACTTTATCGCGTTTGCGATCCTGTTCTTTGCCTTCACCTCGATCGTCGCCAACTATTCCTATGCCGAGAATGCGATGATCTATCTGGGGCTTGGCGGCAAGTTGGGCATGTTTTCACTGCGCTGTGCAGCGCTGGCGATGGTCGTCTGGGGTGCATATCAGGCGGTAGGCACGGTATTCAATGCCGCCGATGCCTCCATGGGGTTGATGGCGACTATTAACCTGATCGGCATCGTGTTGCTATCAGGCACCGTTGCCAAGCTGACCAAGGATTACCTTGCCCAGCGCAAGGAAGGTCTGGTGCCGCACTTCAAGGCAGAAGAGTATCCGGAACTGAAACACAAGATCGACCACGATATCTGGTCTTGAGCACAACCAGGGCTCGAGCAGACTCGAGCCGTGGTTCAGCCTTTTATTTCCTGCAGTGAATTACCGCCATCCACCACCAGCATCTGACCGGTCATGTAGCTGCAGCCCTCACTGGCAAGGAACAAAGCCACCCGTGCGACTTCGTCCGGCCGCCCAGGCCGCCCGATAGGTGTATGACGCCCCGCTTCCAGTTCGGCAGGCAGGCTTGAGGGGGTGTGAATCCAGCCAGGTGCGATGGCATTGACCGTGATGCCCTGCCCGGCCACCTCGTGGGCAATCGAGCGGGTCAGGCCGACCATCGCCGATTTGGCAGCACTGTAGCCGGCGGTACCCGGAAAGGTCACCAGCGGCCCGGTCACCGAGGCAATATTGATCACCCGGCCAAAACCGGCGGCCAGCATGTGTCTGAGGACCGGCTGGCTGACGTGCACGCAGGTATTCAGGTTCAGATCTATCTCGCGTTGCCAGTGCTGAAATGCCATCCGGTGAAACAGATCACCAATCGGCTCCTCAATCCCCGACTGCGACATGCCGGCGTTGTTAACCAGAATATCAATGTGCCCAAAGCGCTCCATGACCTGTTCAACCAACTCCGCTGCCTGCTCCGGGTGAGTCAGATCAGCCACCACCGCCAGACTGCGGGCGCGTTCCGGGTCCAGCTCGTTCTGCCGCTGAAAAATGCGGTTGGTCGTCGAGGTCAACACAACCGTCGCTCCCGCATCGTGAAACATGCGTGCGATAGCGAAACCGATACCATCAGCACTGCCGGCGCCGGTAACCAGAGCCACGCGGCCCCGGAGGTCCGTCATGTCGTGCGGCATCACTCAGCCAGCCGCCAGGTGGTGCCACCCTTGCCGTCCTCAAGTACAACGCCCATAGCAGTCAACTGGTCGCGGATACGATCAGACTCGGCCCAGTTCTTGTCGGCACGGGCTTGCAGACGCGCCGCAATCAGCGCCTCGACTTCAGCGGCGTCGACCTTGCCAGCAGCGCCGGCCTGCAGGAACGCATCGGCATCCAGCTGCAGAACACCCAGTACTTCGGCCAACTGACGCAGGCGCGCGGCCAGCCCGGCAGCTGCGTCAACGTCAGCGTCCTTCAGGCGATTCACCTCACGGACCATGTCAAACAGCACAGCGCAGGCTTCCGGAGTGTTGAAGTCGTCATCCATCGCCGAGCCAAACCGCTCGGCAAACTCGTCGCCGCCGGCAGGCGCCGCCTCGGGCAGCCCCTTGAGCGCGATGTAGAACCGCTCCAACGCGCCCTTGGCTTCCTTGAGGTTGTCTTCGGAGTAGTTGATGGCGCTGCGGTAATGGCTGGAAACCAGCAGGTAGCGAACCACCTCTGGATGGTACTTTTCCAGCACCTCGCGAATGGTGAAGAAGTTGCCCAGACTCTTGGACATCTTCTCGCCGTCAACCCGAACGGCACCTGCGTGCATCCAGGCGGCGGCGTACAACTCGCCGGTCGCTGCCTCGCTCTGAGCAATCTCGTTCTCGTGGTGCGGAAATACCAGATCCGGGCCACCGCCGTGGATGTCAAAGGTATTGCCCAGGCAACAGGTCGACATCACCGAGCACTCGATGTGCCAGCCCGGCCGACCCTCGCCCCAGGGCGAACTCCAGCTCGGTTCACCCGGCTTGGCGGCTTTCCACAGAACAAAGTCCAGCGGGTCCTGCTTGGCTTCGTCAACCTCGATGCGCGCGCCGATTTTCAGGTCTTCGATCTTGCGGCGCGACAGCTTGCCGTAACCTTCGAACTTGCCGACGCGGTAATACACGTCGCCATTACCCGGTGCGTAGGCATAGCCCTTGTCGATCAGCGTCTGAATCATGGCAAACATGCCATCGATATGCTGACTGGCACGTGGTTCCTGGTCCGGGCGCAGCACATTGAGACGCGCCTCATCCTCATGCATCGCGGCGATCATGCGCTCGGTGAGTTGCTGGAAGGTCTCACCGTTCTCATTGGCGCGCTTGATGATCTTGTCGTCGATGTCGGTGATGTTGCGCACGTAGGTAAGGTCATAACCGCGGTGGCGGAACCAGCGCGCCACCACGTCAAACGCAACCATCACGCGCGCATGACCGATATGGCAAAAGTCATACACGGTCATGCCGCAAACATACATGCGCACCTGATTATCGACCAGCGGCTTGAACGCTTCCTTGGACTTGGTCAGGGTATTGTAGAGTGCGAGCGCCATCAGCCCCCCCAGGAGTCACGCAGGGTGACAGTGCGGTTGAAGACCATGGCATCGGGGCGAGAATCGCGTGAATCGACGCAGAAGTAGCCCTCACGTTCAAACTGGAAGCGATCATCCAGTGTGGCCTCAGCCAGCGACGGCTCGGCGCGGCAACCGGTCAGTACCTGCAGGGAGTTCGGATTGATATTGTCGAGGAAGGTGGTGCCCTCTTCGCCCTTGTCCGGATTTGCGGCAATGAACAGACGGTCATACAGGCGCACCTCGCACTCGATGCTGCTGCTCGCCGGCACCCAGTGGATAACGCCTTTGACCTTGCGACCTTCCGGGTTCTTGCCGAGGGTATCCGGGTCGTAGCTGCACAACAGCTCGACGATGTTGCCGTCAGCATCCGTTACCGCTTCGTCAGCGCGAATCACGTAGCTGCCACGCAGACGCACTTCACCGCCCGGTTCCAGACGCTTGTAACCCTTGGGCGGATCAATCATGAAGTCTTCACGATCAATGTAGATCTCGCGCTCGAACGGCAGCACGCGCTCGCCCATATCCTGCTTCGGGTGACGCGGCAGGCGCAGCTCTTCGGTCTGACCTTCCGGGTAGTTGGTGATGGTTACTTTCAGCGGCTTGAGCACGCACATGGCACGCGGCGCGTTGGCATCCAGGTCGTCACGGATACAGAACTCGAGTACGCCCATGTCGACCACGCCATCAGAGCGGGTTACGCCAATGCGCTCGCAGAACTCGCGAATCGCCGCCGGCGTGTAGCCGCGGCGACGGAAAGCGCTCAGTGTGGACATCCGCGGGTCATCCCAGCCATCCACGTGCTTCTCGTCAACCAGTTGCTTGAGCTTGCGCTTGCTGGTCACGGTGTAGTTCAGGTTCAGGCGGGCAAATTCGTACTGACGCGGATGCGCAGGCACCGGCAGATTGTCCAGGAACCACTCGTACAGCGGGCGGTGATCTTCAAATTCCAGGGTGCAAATCGAGTGGGTAATGCCCTCGATGGCATCCGACTGGCCATGGGTAAAGTCATAGCTCGGGTACACGCACCACTTGTCACCGGTCTGGTGGTGATGGGCGTGGCGGATACGATACAGAATCGGATCGCGCAGGTTCATATTCGGCGCCGCCATGTCGATCTTCGCGCGCAGCACCTTGGCGCCGTCGGCAAACTCGCCGGCGGTCATGCGCTGGAACTGATCGAGGTTTTCCTCGACGCTGCGCTCGCGGAACGGGCTGTTCTTGCCCGGCTCCGTCAGGCTGCCGCGGTACTCACGCGCCTGCTCCGGAGTTAGTTCGCAGACATAGGCCTTGCCGGCCTTGATCAGTTCGATGGCCCAGGCGTGCAGCTGATCGAAGTAATCGGAGGCGTAGCGCACATCGCCGCCCCACTCGAAGCCCAGCCATTCAACGTCAGCCTTGATCGCATCGATATATTCCTGCTCTTCCTTGGCCGGGTTGGTGTCATCAAAACGCAGGTGGCAGACACCGCCAAACTCCCTGGCCAGACCGAAGTTCAGACAGATCGACTTGGCGTGACCAATGTGCAGGTAACCGTTGGGCTCCGGCGGAAAGCGGGTAACGATGTTGCTGTGCTTGCCGCTGTCCAGATCAGCCTGAACGATCTGGCGCAGAAAGTGGCTTGGGGGCGTGGCGTCGGGTTTGTTCATAAGGTCGGCAAAACTCGCTCAGGTGATGCGCTCGGCATCAGGGATTACTCGGGAGCCCGGACTATCGCAATAGTCGCGCGTCCCTAGGCCATCATGACCAAAACCCGTATCATACCCGAAACTCGCAGGTGCCTGAATGCAGCAATGCAGGCAGCATCACCCCCAACCTGTTCGACTGCCCGAGGAATATCCGATGGTCAAACTGCACACCAACTATGGCGTCATCACCATTGAACTGTTTGCCGACAAGGCGCCGGTGACCGTTGAGAACTTCAAGCAATATGTCCGCGATGGCCACTACGACGGGACCATCTTCCATCGCGTGATCAGCAACTTCATGATCCAGGGCGGCGGTTTCGAGCCCGGCATGCAGCAGAAAGACACCCGCGACCCGATCAAGAACGAAGCCGATAACGGCGTCGCCAACAAGATCGGCACCGTCGCCATGGCCCGCACCCCTGATCCGCACTCCGCCAGCGCCCAGTTCTTCATCAACGTAGCGGACAATGATTTTCTGAACTTCTCCGCACCCACCATGCACGGCTGGGGTTACGCGGTATTCGGCAAGGTCACCGACGGCATGGATGTGGTTGAGAAAATCAAGGCGGTGCGCACCACTTCCCGTGCCGGCCACCAGGACGTGCCGGCCGAGGACGTGATCATCGAGCGCGCCGAACTGGTCGACTGAGACCACGCCGCCGATGCGATATCTGTTTATTTCGGATCTGCATCTGGAAGCAAAACGCCCGGATATTACCCGGGCGTTTTTGCGTCTGCTCGAAACCCGCGCCGCGCAATTCGATGCCCTTTACATCCTGGGCGACTTCTTCGAAGTCTGGCTGGGTGACGACACCATCGACGAACTCGGGCGCGAGGTCGCCGACGCCCTCGCCCATCTCGCAAGGCGTGGCACCAAGGTATACCTGATGCACGGCAACCGCGACTTCCTGCTCGGCCGACGTTTTTGCCGCGCAGCAAACTGCACCCTGCTTAAAGATCCTACAACCGTCGAGCTTAATGGCGAGCGAGTGCTGCTGATGCACGGCGACAGCCTCTGCACCGACGATCTTGGCTATATGCGTATGCGCCGCTGGCTTCGCAACCCGGTCAGCCGCTTTGTGCTGCGCAACCTGCCGCAAGGCACACGCCACAAGCTGGGTCGCAAGCTACGCGACGAAAGTCAGGCACGCACACAAATGAAATCCGCCGACATTACCGACGTCAACCTCGGCGCAGTCGCCCACACCATGCGCGCCAAAGGCGTGCTCACCCTGATCCACGGCCACACCCACCGCCCGGCAATCCACGACCTGATGATCGACGGCCAGCCCGCGAAGCGCATTGTGCTCGGCGACTGGGACAAGGCCGGCTGGGCACTTGAGGTGGACGAGAACGGCAAGCGCCTGGAGTCGTTTCCACTGTCGTAGGGGCACGACACGCCGTGCCCGGGGTCCAGATTGCACGGAACGAGATACCGATACCCCCACGAAATACCCCTCGGGCCATGCCGGGCACAGCATGCTGTGCCCCTACGCAAAAATGCCCCACTCACAACGAGCAGACAACAAAAAACCCCGGCTCTCGGGAGTCCGGGGTTTTCTTGCAGCTTGCGGCTTGAAGCTTGCCGCTGGCTCCAGGCCGTCGGCTTACAGCTTACCTTCCAGCTCCGGTACCGCCTCGAACAGGTCGGCAACCAGGCCGTAGTCGGCCACCTGGAAGATCGGCGCTTCTTCGTCCTTGTTGATCGCAACGATCACCTTGGAGTCTTTCATGCCGGCCAGGTGCTGGATCGCACCGGAGATACCGACCGCAACGTACAGCTGCGGTGCAACGATCTTGCCGGTCTGACCGACCTGCATGTCGTTCGGTACGAAGCCTGCGTCAACCGCAGCGCGCGAGGCACCCACAGCAGCGCCCAGCTTGTCGGCGACCTTGTACAGCATCTCGAAGTTGTCGCCGTTCTGCATGCCGCGACCACCGGAGATGACGATCTTGGCACCAGCCAGTTCCGGACGGTCGGACTTGGCCAGCTCTTCACCAACGAAGCTGGAAACGCCAGCGTCATGGGCAGAAGCAACCGCTTCAACCGCAGCGCTGCCGCCTTCGGCTGCAACGGCGTCGAAACCGGTGGAGCGAACGGTGATGACCTTGATCGCAGCATTGGATTGCACGGTGGCAATCGCGTTGCCGGCGTAGATCGGACGCTTGAAGGTGTCAGCGCTTTCAACGCCGATGATCTCGGAGATCTGATCAACGTCCAGCAGGGCAGCAACGCGCGGCAGGTAGTTTTTGCCGTTGGTGCTGGCCGGAGCCAGGATGTGGCTGTAACCCTTGCCCAGTTCAGCGATCAGCAGGGAAACGTTTTCCGGCAGCAGGTTCGCGTAGGCAGCATTGTCAGCCAGCAGGACCTTGTTGACGCCAGTGACTTTGGCAGCAGCGTCGGCAACAGCGGCACAGCCTGCGCCGGCAACCAGAACGTCGATGTCGCCACCGATGGCCTTGGCGGCTGCAACGGTGTTCAGGGTAGCTGCGTTCAGCTCGGCGTTGTTGTGTTCAGCAATAACCAGAATGCTCATGTTCAGATCACCTTGGCTTCGTTCTTGAGTTTGTCGACCAGCTCGTCAACGCTCTTGACCTTGATGCCAGCGCTGCGGGCAGCCGGGGCTTCAACCTTCAGGGTGGTCACGGTCGATGCGGTGCTCACGCCCAGATCTTCCGGCTTGACGACTTCCAGCGGCTTCTTCTTGGCCTTCATGATGTTCGGCAGCGACGCGTAGCGCGGCTCGTTCAGACGCAGGTCAGTGGTAACGATGGCCGGCAGCTTCAGAGCAACGGTCTGCAGACCGCCGTCGATTTCGCGGGTGACCTTGACGCTGTCGCCTTCAACAGCCACTTCAGAGGCGAAGGTGCCCTGAGCGTAGCCGGACAGCGCAGCCAGCATCTGGCCGGTCTGGTTGTTGTCGGAGTCGATGGCCTGCTTGCCGAGGATGACCAGCTGCGGCTGTTCCTTGTCGACAACGGCTTTCAGCGCCTTGGCGATGGCCAGCGAGCTCAGCTCGTCGGCGGACTCGACCAGAACGGCGCGGTCAGCACCCAGTGCCAGCGCGGTACGCAGTTGTTCCTGGGCGGCGGTCGGGCCGACAGTGACAGCGACGATCTCGGTAGCAACGCCTTTTTCTTTCAGACGTACTGCTTCTTCTACGGCGATTTCGCAGAAGGGGTTCATCGACATCTTGACGTTGGCCAGGTCAACACCGGAGTTGTCCGCCTTGACGCGAACCTTGACGTTGTAGTCAACGACCCGCTTAACCGCTACAAGTACCTTCATGATTGCCTCATTCAATGTGTAGCCAAAACAGGGCCGGCCATAATCGTGACTATAAAAAGAGGATCGTTCACGATCAGACCAGATGGAGCCCGACGTTCAAAAGCTCTCTATCATGACTTTCCACGCACAGGTGGTCAATAGGAGCAATTCGACTAAAGGTCTAATAAACGATCAAAACGCCATCTTAGCGTTGGAGCGCAAAACACGGGCTGTTATACTCCGCGGCTTAATCGATCATGGCAGATCAACAAAGAATCGATACATGTGACGGGCCTAGAGTTAGGAGAGAGATAGTGGAACGCGAATTCATGGAGTTTGACGTTGTCATCGTAGGTGCCGGCCCCTCTGGCCTGGCAGCTGCATGTCGAATCAAGAAACAGGCTGCTGAAGCCGGTCAGGAAATCAGCGTCTGTGTCGTAGAGAAAGGTTCCGAAGTCGGCGCCCACATTCTCTCCGGTGCCGTATTCGAGCCGCGCGCCCTGGAAGAACTGTTCCCCGATTGGAAAGAGCTTGGCGCTCCGCTGAACACCGCCGTCGTTCGCGATGACATCTATATGCTCACCAGCGAAGAGAAGGCAACCAAGCTGCCTGACATGCTCGTTCCCAAGACCATGCACAACCATGGCAACTATATTATCTCCCTCGGCAACCTGTGCCGCTGGCTGGCCGAACAGGCCGAAGGCCTGGGCGTAGAGGTATATCCGGGCTTTGCTGCCCAGGAAGCCCTGATCGATGAGAACGGCGTTGTTCGCGGCATCCTGACCGGCGACCTGGGCGTTGACCGTGAAGGCAACCCGAAAGACGGGTTCTACACCCCCGGCATGGAACTGCGCGCCAAGTACACCCTGTTCGCAGAAGGCTGCCGCGGCCACATCGGCAAGCAACTGATCAAGCGTTTCAACCTGGATTCCGAAGCCGACGCCCAGCATTACGGTATCGGCATCAAGGAAATCTGGGACATCGATCCGGCCAAGCACCAGCAAGGTCTGGTTGTGCATACCGCCGGCTGGCCGCTGGACATCGTCGGTACCGAAAACACCGGTGGTTCCTTCCTGTATCACCTGGAAAACAACCAGGTAGTCGTTGGCCTGATCATCGATCTGTCCTACTCGAACCCGCACCTGTCGCCGTTCGACGAATTCCAGCGCTACAAGCATCACCCGGTCATCAAGCAGTACCTGGAAGGCGGCAAGCGCGTTGCCTACGGTGCACGCGCCATCTGCAAGGGCGGCATCAACTCGCTGCCGAAGATGGTCTTCCCGGGCGGTGCTCTGATCGGTTGTGACCTCGGGACCCTGAACTTCGCCAAGATCAAGGGCAGCCACACTGCCATGAAATCGGGCATGCTGGCGGCTGACGCTATCGTCGAGGCCCTGCAGGCTGGCCGCGAAGGCGGTGACGAGCTGACCAACTATGTTGATAGCTTCAAGTCCAGCTGGCTGTACGAAGAGCTGTTCGCAGCGCGTAACTTCGGCCCGGCAATCCACAAGTTCGGCCCGCTGTTCGGTGGTGCGTTCAACTACATCGATCAGAACTGGTTCGGTGGCAAGATTCCGGTCACCCTGCACGACACCAAGCCGGATTACGCCTGCCTGAAGAAAGCCTCCGAAGCGACCAAGATCGACTATCCGAAGCCGGATGGCGTACTGAGCTTCGACAAGCTGTCTTCGGTCTTCATGTCCAACACCAACCATGAAGAAGACCAGCCGATCCACCTGACGCTGAAAGACCCGAGCATTCCGCTGGAGAAAAACCTGCCCCTGTACGACGAGCCGGCACAGCGTTACTGCCCGGCTGGCGTATACGAAGTTGTCAGCAATGACGATGGCAGCAAGCGCTTCCAGATCAATGCGCAGAACTGCGTACACTGCAAGACCTGCGACATCAAGGATCCGTCCCAGAACATCAACTGGATCGCGCCGGAAGGCACGGGTGGCCCGAACTACCCGAACATGTAACGCGCAAGCGCTGCAGCGGCAAGCACCAAGCCGCACCTAACAAAAAACCGGCTTTGGCCGGTTTTTTGTTATCTGGCAGAGCCAGTCAAAACATCAAGTCGCCGGTTGCACGTCAGACAAGATCTCTCACCTGACCTTGCGCACCCTCCTCTTGCGGCAATACATCCACCGCCACACTGAGGCTGTGGTCGCCGCCCCCGGTCATGACCCCCTTGAGCGGCGTAACATCCGCAAAATCCCGGCCCCAGCCGAGAATGATATAGCGCTCATCCGGTACGCAGCCGTTGGTCGGATCCAGCTCCAGCCAGCCCCAGCCGGGCACAAATACCGCCAGCCAGGCATGGGTGGCATCGGCTCCCAGCAGCTTCTGCTGCCCAGGCGGCGGCAACGTTTCCATATAGCCGCTGACATACCTGGCTGCGAGCCCCAGGGAACGCAGACAACCTATGCCCAAATGGGCAAAGTCCTGACAGACACCGCGCTTGCTTGCCAGCACATCCTGAAGCGGCGTTGCCAGTGTGGTGAACTCCGGATCATAGGTGAACTCACTGAAGATGCGCTGATTCAGCTCCAGTACGGCATCGACCAGATTGCGCCCCGGGGGAAAACTGCTGCGTGCATAATCGGCCAATCCCGGACTCTGAAAAATAAACGGTGAGTCAAGCACATACAGGCGGGCATCCAGAGCATCGCGATTGGTTTGTCGCGGATCGTGTCTCAGCTCCTCGGCCGCCTGCTCCCAGCTGATACTGGAAAAGATATCGGCGCTGGCCCTGGGATGGGTAACAATTTCACTGGTGACCGTTACATCAAGGCTTTCGTGCAGCGACTCGATCGAGAAGTACACCACCCGATTGCCGAAGAAGTCGATGCGCTCCCTCATCCGATCAGGGATAGGCGTGATTACCAGTTGGGTGTTGCTGCAGTCCTGCCAGGGCAATACCCGGGGCAGGATGCGCGCCTCGTTGTGACTTAGCGTCACAGCGCCGCTGTACTGATAATGCGTGGTATGCCGCAACAGATATCTCAACGTGGAGACCTCGATTCAGGGCTGGCCGGTGTAGTGCATACTTACCAGCTGGCGGGGAGCTTCAACATGACTAAAGTGGCTATGCGAGAGCGCGTTGGACAATTCAGACATAGGTTCTATCAACTGATCCAGCAGGTTGCTCAAGGCCTCCCGCGCAGCGGGCGAGCCTTCCAGGTCGGTCAGGGTCTCAATATCGACCAGGTGCAGGCAACTGGTCGCCTGGATGATCAGCCGCTGCTCCAGATTGCGATAGGGCGAGCTACCCGGTGAGGGTAGCTTGGCAATTTGTCGACCCAGACGCTTGAGCATGTAACCGACCGAGCGCGGATTGGTTTCATCAAACAGCAGCAGGTCGAGAATGGCCAGCGGGTGCAGCTGCGAGCGATAGCGACGCCGGTACACCGTCAGGTTGTCGGTCGTGGCCAGCACCACCTCCCAGAGTGGAATACCCGGTTCATCGGCATCCAGCAGGGCCAGCTTCAGCAACTCCAGAGACCCGAGTGTGCGCTCGATAAAGCGGCCAATGTCGAGGAAACGCCAGCCGTAGTGATGCGGCATGGTTTCGTTGCACAGGCCGAAGAATGCAGCAAGGTCCAGCACCATCGCTTCCAGATGGCGCTGCCCTACCACAACACCTCGCGTTCGCGACATACTATTAAAATGCTGCCGCAAGCTGTTGATCGCGCGCCAGGTGTCGTCGCCCAAATGATCGCGCACCGCCCGGCTATTGCGCACAAAGTGGGCAAAGATGGCAGGCAACCCGTCGGGCAGGTCATCAGCAAACAGCTGCAGCAGACGATCACGCGTTACGATATATTCACGCGGAAAGCGGCTGTTGGCAGGCAGGCTTTCGTCCGCAAAGGCTTCCGGATCGACGGCAATATCCAGCGCCCGCAACAGGTCCGGCATCAGTTGCGAGCCACTCTCCTGCCGGTCATCCTGCAGCAGCCGGGCGAGCGCCTCGCGCAGCAGACGGCCGCGAATATCCAGCCGCTCGCCATAGCGCCCCATCCAGAACAGACTCTCGGCAACACGGCAAGGCAAGTCCTTGCCATCACGGGTCACGACAATCGGACCCAGCGCCTGCCTCAGCAGACTGATGTGCGGCTGCGGCACCGGTGCTGTGACCCAGACATCCTTTACCAGGCGGCTTTTCATCAGCGGCGCGCCTGGCTCCCCGACCCAGGCAAGGCCACCTGGCATCACCCGATAATTGCGTTCATTGACCGGCTTGGTCAGATCATCAGGCTCTACCAGACTGAAGAATCTCAGCGTGGCGCTCTGGCGCTCGAAGGTCTTGGTCTGCGGATTGAACCCCGGCGCTACCGCAGGTGCGATGTGTCGCTGAGCGGTAAACAGATACGGATGGCGCTCCATGCTGATGCGCAGGTCACGCAACGCCTCAAGCCCCATCTGGTCAGCGCGATAGAGTCGCCCCGGCTTGCTGATATCACGCAGAACCCAACCATCGAGTTCAGCGCGTACCTGCGCCAGTGCAGCCGGATCTCCGCACCACAGGGTTTCCCGGCATGGCAGCAGCAGCTCTTCCCCCAGCAGCTCACGGCACAGGCTCGGCAGAAAGGCCAGCAGGCCGGGATGCTCCAAAATGCCGGCACCCAATGCGTTGGCGATATGCACGTTACCGCAGCGTGCGGCCTGCAACAGCCCCGGCACCCCCAGCAACGAGTCGGGGCGCAGCTCAAGCGGGTCACACCACGGATCGTTGATCTGCCGCAGGATAACATCCACCTGCTTCAGGCCACCCAGGGTGCGCATGGAAACCTGGCCGTCGCGCACCACCAGGTCATCGCCCTCGACCAGCGAGAAGTTCATGTAATTGGCCAGCCAGGCATGCTCAAAGTAACCGGGGCTACCCGGGCCTGGCGACAGCAGAACGATATTCGGCTGCTCTCGGTGTGTGCTGGCCAGGCTGGCCAGGCAGCGATGCTGAGCCTGCAGAAAGCCCGCCAGCCGTTTGATCGGCGCATCGCGGTAGAGACTGGGCAGCGCGCGGGCCAATGTGATGCGGTTCTCCAGCGCGTAACCCGCGCCACCCGGCGATTGGGTCCAGTCAGCCAGGACCTGCCACTGCCCCAGACTATCTCGGATAATGTCGGTACCGTGGAAAATCAATAGCGGTCGCTCCACCTGCGGCGGATCGTCGGCGGCGGAAAACAGAAACCCGGGATGGGTGTAGATCAACTCGGGGGGCAAGAGGCCTTCACTGATGATTCGCCGTGCACCATAGAGGTCGTCAAGAATATGCTCCAGCAGACGACTGCGTTGTTTCAGCCCAGCCTCCAGCACATCCCATTCCTGAGTGGGAATGACCCAGGGCACGCAATCGAGTTGCCAGGACCGCAACTGACCCGGATCGTCCTCGTAAGGATTGAAGGTGACGCCATTTTCATGCAGCAGGTTCTGCGCTTCTTCCGAGCGAGCAGCCAGCACGTCGGGCCCGAGCTGGACAATATCATCCAGCACGCCTTGCCAGTGAGCGCGCGGCTGCTGGTTGTCGCTCAGCAACTCGTCATGTCCGTCATGCCCTGGATAGTCCCCGAGAATGGCATTGACTGCGGGGTCCAGATTGGCGAGGTGTTGCATGGAGCGGTTCCTGGTTCAGGCTGAGGTCAGCCGAGTGTGCTGGGTGACTGACGATTATAAACCAGAGCTGCCAACGACAGCGCGGCGCAAATCCAGGGTGTGCGGATACTCCTGACCCGGCGCCTGCCGCACCTCCCCTGCCTTGCCCTGACTATGACCATAGCTCCAGAACCGCGCCATGCGCCGCGCCTCAGCCTCATTGGCGTTAACCGGGAAATGCTCGTAATTGCGGCCAGCCGGATGCACCACATGGTAGGTGCAGCCTCCAACCGAGCGGCCGTTCCAGTTGTCGATCAAGTCAAACACCAGCGGCGCCTGGACACTGATCATCGGATGCAGCGCGGACGGTGGCTGCCAGGCGCGGTAACGCACCGCGGCTACCAGTTCGCCCGGCACGCCGGTTGCCTGCAGTGGCACCTTGAAGCCGTTGCAGGTCAGCTGATAGCGAGCCGGATTGAAGTCATGCACCTTGACCTCCAGCCGTTCGACCGAGGAATCCACATAACGGGCGGTGCCACCACCGGCAACCTCCTCCCCCAGCACGTGCCAGGGTTCAATCGCCTGGCGCAGCTCGATGCGGGTATCTCCGTATTGGACCTCACCCGCATGCGGGAAGCGGAACTCCAGAAACGGCGCGAACCACTCGTCACGGAAATCGAACCCGTGGGCACGCAGGTCGCGCAGTACATCGCACAGATCACGCCACAGATAATGCGGCATCATCCATTTGTCATGCAGCGCTGTGCCCCAACGCGCCAGCGGCTGGCGGTAAGGCTCGGCATAAAAGCGGGCGACCAGCGCTCGAATCAGCAACTGCTGCATCAGACTCATGCGCGCATGCGGCGGCATTTCAAACCCGCGCAACTCCAGCAGCCCGAGCCGGCCGGTCGCGCTGTCGGGCGAATACAGCTTGTCGACACAGAATTCGGCGCGGTGGGTGTTGCCGGTAATATCGGTCAGCAGGTTGCGCACCAGGCGGTCAACCAGCCAGGGCTGCGGTACCTCGCCGGACGGCATCTGCGCCAGCGCAATCTCCAGTTCATACAGCGCCTCATGCCGGGCTTCGTCAATCCGTGGTGCCTGACTGGTCGGGCCGATAAACATGCCGGAAAACAGGTAAGACAGGCTCGGATGGTGCTGCCAGAAGGTCAGCATGCTCGCCAGCAGGTCCGGCCGGCGCAGGAAAGGTGACTCGGCAGGCGTGCGACCACCGAGGGTAACGTGGTTACCGCCCCCGGTGCCGGTGTGGCGGCCATCGAGCATGAACTTCTCGGTACCGAGCCGCGTCAGTCGTGCTTCCTCGTAGAGAGTCTCGGTATTGCGCACCAGCTCAGGCCAGCTGGCCGCGGGCATGATGTTCACCTCAATCACCCCTGGGTCCGGAGTGATCATGAATTTCTCGATGCGGTTATCCGATGGGGGGGCGTAGCCTTCGATGCAGACCGGCAGATTCAGCTCTGCGGCGGTGTGTTCAACAGAAGCCAGCAGCTCCAGGTAGGACTCCAGCCGAGCCAGTGGCGGCATGAAGACAAACAGCTTGCCGTCACGCGGCTCAATGCACAGCGCGGTGCCGATAACGCCGCAGTCGATCAGCTCCGGCCGCTGTTCCTGCCAGTCCTGTCCGGCTGCAACGTGGTGAAGCGAACCCTCCCCCTCGGCGTACATTGCACTGTAGCGGCTGGCCACTTCGCCATGCAGATCTGCCAGCGGCGCCTGCTCCTCGAACAGTGACGTCGGCTGCGGCTCCTCGCGGCGGGCGATCGGCAGCGCCGACAGCGGCAACCGCAGGCCCATCGGTGAATCGCCGGGCACCAGATAGAGCTGCTCGCGACGCAACGGCCAACTGCCGCTGAGCCAGCCGCCCTGCGTCGCCGCCAATGGCAGCGTGTAGCCGACCGTCGCATCCAGGCCGCGCTCCAGCAACCGCGCAAGGCGCAGACGGTTGTCATCGTCCTTGAGGTCTTCGCCGCGCAAATCGACGTCAATCGGTTGCGTGCGCTCCAGCCAGAGGTAATAGTAGGCATCCTCGAAACAGGGGATCAGATGCGAGTCCGAGACGCCAAGGCGCCGTGTCAGCGCCTGCGCAAACTGCAGCGCCTTGGCATCGTCCACGCCGTAGTCCCGATCCATGTCGGCCAGCCAGCGGTCGTCCTGCCACATGGGCTTACCGTCGCGGCGCCAGTAACACGCCAGCGCCCATCGCGGCAGCGGCTCACCCGGATACCATTTTCCCTGTTGATAATGAATAAGCGACTGGGGCGCAAAATGCGGGCGCAGACGCCGTAGCAAGGTCTCGGAAAGCCCTCTTTTGGTTGGCCCCTGGGCAGCAATGGTCCATTCTGGTGCATCCATATCATCAATGGAGACAAAGGTTGGCTCGCCGCCCATGGTCAAACGTACGTCCAGCGCCTGCAACTGCGCATCTACCTGTTCACCCAGCGCGAGAATCTCTGCCCACTGATCTTCAGTGTACGGTTTGGTTACACGGGGATCTTCGTGCACCCTGGTGACGCTCATATTGAAGGAAAACGTCACCTCGCAGGGCTCGGTTGCACCGCTAATGGGCGCGGCGCTGGCAGGCTCTGCCGTGGCGGCCAGCGGCAGATGCCCTTCGCCAGCCAACAGGCCCGAGGTTGGATCCAGCCCGATCCAGCCTGCTCCAGGCACAAACACCTCGGTCCAGGCGTGCAGGTCTGTGAAATCGGTTTCGGTACCGGACGGACCGTCAAGCGCCTTGACGTCGGCCGTCAGTTGAATCAGATAGCCTGAAACAAAGCGCGCTGCCAGCCCCAGATGACGGCAGATATGCACCAGCAGCCAGGCCGAGTCACGGCACGAACCGCTGCCCAGCGTGAGTGTCTGTTCCGGGGTCTGTACGCCGGGTTCCATCCGGATCATGTACTGAATTTCATTGGCCAGACGCTGATTCAGCGAGACCAGGAAATCCGTAATCGAGCGTTCTTCACGGTCAACCTTGCCGATCCAGCCAGCCAGTTTCGGGCCCGCTTTTGGCGTTTCCAGATAGGGCGCCAGCTCTTTTTTCAGCTCGTCCCTGTAGTCGAAAGGGAACTGCTCGGCGTATTCCTCGACAAAAAAATCAAAGGGATTGATCACCGTCATCGGTGCGATCAGCTCCACCTCAATAGAGAGGCTGGTCATCTTTTCAGGAAACACAAGGCGCGCCACATGGTTGCCGAACGGGTCCTGCTGCCAGTTGATGAAGTACTCACCTCCGCTAACCTTGAGGCTGTAGGCATCAACTGGCGTGCGGCAGTGCGGTGCGGGACGCAAGCGGATGAGATGGGGCGCAACCGAAATCGGCTTGTCGAACTCGTAGTGGGTTTCATGCCGGAGTGCAACGCGAATAGTCATGTTCCGTTATCCCATCAATGTATGCGGTCAATCCATCCAGCCGATCAACGAAGCAATGGCTGTGCCAATCGGCGAGCGTCCTATTTTGTTAACACGGTTGGGTGACAATTATTCGAGTGCACCCAGCGCCTCATGCCCTGATCCGGTGCATCTGGTATGGCAATTGCAAGTTGCAGAGTATCCCTTCCCCTGGCGGACAGAGTAGCTGAATGAGCAAAGTAAACTGGGACGATTACACATCCAAAGGCTTCTACGATGAACTGATAAAGGCACCAGGGCAGCCGCGACCGGAGGCGGAACTGCTGTGCCAATACCTCGCCAACCTCGATGCCCGCGAGCTGAGCGAACACAAGACGGCGGCCGAAGTTGCCATCCAGCTGATGGGCATCACCTTCACTGTCTACACCGAAGGCAACATGATCGACCGGGCCTGGCCCTTCGACATCGTGCCGCGCATCATCCCGCTGGCCGAATGGCAAAAGACCGACGCCGGACTCAAGCAGCGGGTACAGGCGCTCAACATGTTTATCGACGACCTTTACCACGACCAGAAGATCGTCAAGGACGGCGTGGTGCCGCGCGAAGTGCTGGCCCAGTCGGTCAACTTCCGTCCGCAGTGCGTCGGCATCTCCACGCCGCATAACGTCTGGGCACATATCTGCGGCTCGGACCTGGTGCGCGACAAGGACGGCACCCTCTACGTGCTGGAAGACAACTTGCGTGTGCCGTCTGGTGTGTCGTACATGCTCGAAAACCGCAACGTCACCAAGCGCGTGATGCCCGACCTGTTCGCCACCGGCCAGATTCAGCCGGTCGACGACTACACCGCGCAGTTGTACGACATGCTCGCGTCACTCTCGCCCCGTCCCGGCGACGACCCGTGCATCGTCATTCTGACCCCCGGCATATACAACTCCGCCTACTACGAGCACTCCTACCTTGCCCAGCAGATGGGCGTGCAGCTGGTTGAGGGCACGGATCTAGTGGTTGGCGACGACGACTGCGTCTACATGCGCCGCATCGACGGGCTGGCCCGGGTCGACGTGATCTACCGCCGGGTCGACGACATGTTCATCGACCCCGAGGTGTTCAACCCCGAGTCCATGCTCGGCGTGCACGGCCTGATGCGCGCCTGGCGCAAGGGCAACGTGGCACTGGCCAATGCGCCGGGCGCCGGCGTGGCCGATGACAAGGTGATCTACGCCTTCGTGCCCAAGATCATCGAGTACTACCTCGGCGAGCAGCCGCTGCTGCCGAATGTACCCAGCTACCTGTGCATGTTCGAGGACGACCGCAAATACGTGCTCGACAACCTCGACAAGCTGGTGGTCAAGCCCGCCAACGAGTCCGGCGGCTACGGCATGCTGATCGGCCCGCACGCCAGCAAGAAGGAACGCGACAAATTTGCCGAGCTGATCAAGGCAGACCCGCGCAACTACATGGCGCAGCCAACCCTCAGTCTTTCGACCTCGCCGACCCTGTGCGGCAACAACCAGATGGAGCCACGTCACGTCGACCTGCGGCCGTTCATCCTGTCCGGGGAGTCTACCTGGGTTACCACCGGCGGCCTGACCCGGGTCGCACTTACCAAGGGATCGCTGGTCGTCAACTCCTCTCAGGGCGGCGGCAGCAAGGACACCTGGATCGTAGACCTGGCGGGGAACTGACCAATGCTTTCACGAGTTGCCGAAAACGTTTACTGGATGGCCCGCTACCTCGAGCGCGCCGAAGATACCGCTCGCCTGCTGAGTGTGAACAGCCACCTGTTGCTGGATCTGCCGCGCGCAACCAAGCTCGGCTGGTCCGAAATCATCGCCATTACCGGCAATGACGAATTGTTCGACGAGTTCTACCCCACCCGTGACGAAGCCAGCGTGCTGTCGTTCATGTGTGGCGACCGTCGCTACCCCGGCTCGATCCTCAGCTCGCTGGCCTCCGCGCGGGAGAACCTGCGCACCACCCGCGACGTCATCCCGCGGGAGATTTGGGAAGAGGTTAACCAGCTGTACCTGAGCGTTAAGGAGCAGGTTGGCTCAGGTATCACTCCGCGCCGGCGCGATGCATTTTTGGGCCGGGTGATCCGCAGCTGTCAGACCGTCAATGGTCTCATTGAAGGTACGCTCAGCTATACGCCGGTGCGCTCCTTTCTGATCGTCGGACGACAGCTCGAACGGGCAGATATGACCACCCGCATCATTGATGTGCGCTCGGCCAATCTGCTGCCGCGCAGCGCAGAAGACCTCAAGCCCTTCGAGACCTTGCAGTGGATGAGTGTGCTCAAGTCACTGACTGGCTACCAGATGTACCGCCAGCATGTACGCCTGCGTATCCGCGGGCCGGACGTGCTCAGTTTTCTGCTGCAGGACCGGCTATTCCCGCGCAGCGTCGCCTGCTGCATGGACCGTCTGGCAGAAGCGCTGCAAGGTTTGCCACGTCATGAACTGGCACTGAAGGAAGTCGAAACCTGCCGGCAGGACCTGAGCAAGCCGGACGTAACGCTGCTGGCTGCAGAACCGGATCAGTTGCACGCCTTTGTCGATGAAATCCAGATCGATTTCGACGACCTGCACGCGGCAATCAGCCAGACCTACTTTGCTCAGCAGGAACTCAATCAGAGCCAGAGTCAGAGCGCGGGCTGAGGCCCCCCGCTGCCGAGAGCTCAACACCTCGGCGGCGGGACACCTCAATCAGGCAGCTACGATCGGGATCAGGCGCGGGCGGGTCGGATTGGACGGCAGCGGGGGCAAGCCGTGAGCGGCTCTGGCGCGCTGACAGTCCGGGCTGTCCAGCCCGTTTTCACCGTGAAATGGGAAGTCACGGCAAGGACTCGGGCGCTTCTCGTAGATACTACAGCGAACGCCCTCACCGACCGTTCCCATCAGACCCACACAACGCGGCTGGGGCTGATTGGTGCCCTGCATGCAGGCACGGTACGGTGTTATCTGTTCAGTAAGCTGGGTGGGTACGTCACCCCCTGGGGCACTGTCAGTTTCTCCCCAGTAAAAAGACACCCTGAATGTGGCGCAACAGGCACCGCAGTTCAGACAGGGCGAATGGTCGCTCATTTCATCGCAATCCTCATGCTGCTCCGGAGCGCGTTTTTTACTCCGCGCCGCGTCGCCGCACAAGAGCCCGGAGACAGCGCCCCGAACTTTATTTTGTAACCACCATCACGACGCTGGATGGCAGACCATTTGGCCGCCGCAGCGCTTTCTGCTTCGCCGCCGGACAGGCTACTATCGACGGCTCACGAACAAGACGGATAGATCCATGGCAAACAGCAACTGCATCGCCGGCGTTGACCTGGAACGGCTCTCGCGCATCGGCACTCACCTGCAATCGGCCTATATTGACGCAGGCAAGCTGCCCGGCGCTCTGACTCTGGTGGCGCGCCGTGGCCAGGTTGTCTATTGCGAAGCACAAGGGCTGAGAGACGTAGAGCGCGGCCTGCCGATTGAGCGCGATACGCTGTTCCGCATCTACTCGATGACCAAGCCGGTCACCTCTGTTGCCCTGATGCAGCTGTACGAACAAGGTCGCTTTCTGCTGGATGACCCGGTCCACAAGTACATCCCCAGCTGGAGCAACCTGCGCGTCTACAAGACCGGCAGCCATCCGCACATTCTGACCACGCCCTGCGAGCGCCCCATGACCATCCGTGACCTGCTGACCCACCAGTCCGGTCTGACCTATGGCTTCATGAATCGCACCAACGTCGACGCCGCCTACCGGGCGCTCAAACTCGATGGCGGCCCCGGCCTGACCCTCGACCGTCTGATCGACGAACTGTCACGACTGCCGCTTGAGTTCTCGCCCGGCACCGCCTGGAACTACTCGGTGGCGACAGACGTCTGCGGTTATCTGGTGCAAGTACTGTCGGGCTTGAGTCTGGACGACTACTTCAAGCGCCATATCTTCGACCCGCTGGAGATGACCGACACCTTCTTCACCGTCCCGGCCGACCGCATCCCACGCTTCGCCGCCTGCTATCAGTTCCAGCCCGGCGGCAGCTTCAGCCTGCAGGACGATCCGCAGGACTCCAGTTTCACCAAAGCCCACGGCTTTCTCTCCGGCGGCGGCGGCCTGGTCTCGACCATCGACGACTACTACCGCTTTGCCCAGGCACTGGCCAACGGCGGCGAACTGAACGGTGCCCGTATCATCGGCCGCAAGACGCTCGAGTTCATGCGCATGAACCACCTGCCCGGCAACCAGGACCTGCCCGGGGTATCCGTCGGTTCCTTCAGCGAAACACCCTACGAGGGCAGCGGATTCGGCCTCGGCTTCTCGGTCAAGATCGACGTCGCCAAGTCGCAGACCAACGGCTCGGTTGGCGAATACGGCTGGGGCGGCATGGCCAGCACCAACTTCTTCGTTGATCCGGTTGAGGATCTGTTGATGGTGTTTATGACCCAGCTGATTCCGTCGTCGAGTTATCCGGTGCGGCAGGAGTTGCGGGCGATCATCAATGGCGCGTTGGTGGATTGAGGTTTGCAGGCTGCTTTGCCGTATGGCACCGGCGCCGCTGGATAGTCTCAACCCATTGCAGTTCGTCGTTAAGGCTGATTGCCAAGCTGGCAGGTGATTCGTTTTTCGCCTTCACGGCGAGTCAGGGGAAATGCTTGCCCATTTCCCCTAACGACCCCTGGGGCACCCCGGCTGCGCGGCCCTTCGGGTTCGCTGCGTTGCTCGGGCCAGCGGGGGCCGGCAGAACTCGGCTCTTCGAGCCTCAAACAGGCTGCCGTCCTCTGTCCCGCCGGCCCTGCGCTACTCGCCCACGCAAACGGGGACTTCTAGTCCGCGCTACGACATAGGTTTGCGTAGGGGCGCGGCATGCCGCGCCCGACTCACACGAACACCAAGCCGTCACCCAATCGTCACACTCCCCTGCCACCATCGGGCTATCCCACGCCCGAGTGCATCATGAGCGACGCGCAACACCTGATTCAACGTCACCTCCCAGAGCACACCCAGCTCGAAGCCTTGTTGCATCAGGCGGCACGTCATCTGCGCGTTACCACCCCACTCAAGGTGCCTGTCAACGGTCTGGATATCCCAATCCGGGTGATTGAACTCGGCAGCCGCTCACCGCAGGCGCCGGTTATCGGCTTTTTTGGCGGCGTACACGGGGTTGAACGGATCGGCACGCAGGTGCTCATTTCCTGGCTGCACAGTCTGGTCAACCGGCTGGACTGGGACGATCAGCTGCGCGAGCAGCTTGAGCGCGTGCGGCTGCTGTTCATGCCGATGATCAACCCCGGCGGGATCTGGCATCACCGGCGCAGCAACCTCAATGGGGTGGATTTGATGCGTAACGCGCCAGTGGATGCGATGGGGCCGGTACCCTGGCTGGTAAGCGGGCATCGCATCAGCAGACGTCTGCCGTGGTATCGCGGCAAACTGGGCGCCCCGATGGAAGCCGAGTCAGCGGCGGTGGTCAGCGTCGTGCAGCAACGGTTGCTGTCAGCCCCCTTCGCAATGAGTGTCGACTGCCACAGCGGCTTCGGTCGCCGCGACCGGCTCTGGTGCAGTTACGCACGCAGCCACAAGCCGATTGAGCACATCGCCGAGGTGCTGAGCCTCAAGCAGCTGTTCGAGCAGACCTACCCGCACCACCACCCGTATATCATCGAGCCGCAGTCGATCAACTACACCACCCACGGCGACCTCTGGGACTACCTCTACGACCACGGTCTGGAACACCACCCACAAAACCTGTTCCTGCCCTTTACCCTGGAAATGGGCTCCTGGCTGTGGGTGCGCAAGAATCCCCGGCAGATGTTCGACTACTTCGGCTACTTCAACCCGGTCATCAGCCATCGAAAACGCCGGGTCCTGCGCCAGCATCTGCCACTATTCGAGTTTCTTACCAACGCCACCCGCTGCTGGCAAAACTGGATTCCAGCTGCTCGGAACCGCGATCTACTCACCCGGCAGGCAATCGACCTGTGGTTTGTCGACAAGCCTTAACCATCCCGTCGTCAGCCTGTCACACCACACTGCCACCCTTCTGCCCCAGCCCTAACATCATCAGGAGCAGGAAATGAGCGGACTCAACCGGCGTGATTTTCTTCGTGCATCAGCGCTCGCTGTCGGCACCATCGTGGTATCCAGCGGCCTTCAAGGCTGCCTTTCCAGCAGTTCTTCAGACGACGCTGCTCGCGAGCTGAGCTTCAATCACGGCGTAGCCAGCGGGGACCCGCTCGCTGACCGCGTCATCATCTGGACCCGTGTGACTCCGCTCGATGGCCGCAGCGCCGACATCAGTGTCGGCTGGGAAATAGCGACTGACGCGGCATTCACCGACCTGGTTCACAGCGGCACAGCAACCACCGGCGCTGCGCGGGATTACACCCTGAAGGTCGATGCGCAGAACCTGTTGCCAGGTACCACCTACTACTACCGGTTCAAGGCTGCTGATGTAATCTCGCCGGTCGGCCGAATGAAAACCCTGCCGGCAGGCAGCATCGATCAGGTGCGCTTCGCGGTAATGTCCTGCTCCAACTACCCGGCCGGTTATTTCCATGTCTACGCCGCGGCAGCAGCAGAGTCAGAGCTGGACGCAGTCATTCACCTCGGCGATTACATTTACGAGTACGGCAACGGCGGCTACGCCACCGAAGACGCCGCAGCCCTTGGCCGCTTGCTGCCCGACAACAACGGTGGCGAAATCCTCACGCTGACGGACTATCGTCGCCGTTATGCGCTGTATCGCACCGACACCGACCTGCAGTCGCTGCACGCCGCTGCGCCCTTTATCGCCGTGTGGGATGACCATGAAGTGGCCAATGATACCTGGCGTGACGGCGCAGAAAACCACAACGAGGGAGAAGGCGACTTTACCGCCCGCAAGCTGGCGGCCCTGCAGGCTTATTTTGAATGGATGCCGGTGCGCCCTGCTTCTGCTAACGACGAGGAAACCATCTATCGCCGCTTCGACTTCGGCGACCTGGTCAGTCTACATATGCTGGACACCCGGATAATCGGCCGCGATGAGCAACTGAACTACGCCAACTACATCGGCGCCAGCGGGTTTGACGCAACGGCTTTTGCAGCCGATGTCAGCGACAGCAACCGCACCCTGCTCGGCCAAACGCAGCTGAACTGGCTGCAAACCCAGCTCGCGACCTCGACTGCCATCTGGCAGGTGCTGGGCCAACAGATCCTGATGGGCCGCATGCTGCTGCCGGCGGAGATGCTGACCGCGCTGCAGAGCCCGGGCTCAGGTGACCTGACCACGATGCTCACCGAGCTGGTAACCATCAAACTGCGTCGGCAGGCCGGCGATCCGACTCTGACCTCTGAAGAAATAGCGCGTATCGAGACCGTTATCCCGTACAACCTCGATGCCTGGGATGGCTATGCCTATGAGCGGGAAGTATTGCTGGGCACCGCACGCGGTCTGAACCAGAACCTGATTGTGTTGGCGGGCGACACCCACAATGCCTGGGCCAACAATCTGGCCACCCTCAGCGGCGATGCCGTCGGTGTGGAATTTGCCACCGCCTCAGTCAGCTCGCCCGGGCTCGAAGAGTATCTGGGTCTGAGCGATGCCGAAGTGCCGGGCGCCGAACAGGCGATCACGACGCTGGTCGACGGTCTGGAATACCTGAATGCCAATCAGCGCGGATATCTGGTCGTCACCTTCACCACCAATGATGCAGTCGCAGACTGGCGCTTCGTGGATACAGTGAAGTCGTCAACCTGGAATCTGGACACTGGCCGGGCCAAAAGCCTGCGCACCTTGCCGGGCGCTGCAAACCGGGTTCTGGTGCCGACGCTCAGCTGAAAATCAGATGTCGACCCTGCCGCGCAGCTGCTTGGTCTGACCGCGCTTGACCTTGCCTTCTACCCGTTTGACCTGCGAACTGCGGGTCGGACGGGTCGGGCGGCGCTTCTTCTGCACTACGCCGGCAGCCAGAATCAGCTCGCGCAGCCGGTTGATGGCGTCTTCGCGGTTCATTTCCTGGGTACGGAATTGCTGAGCCTTGATGATGATCACGCCATCACTGGTAATGCGCGAGTCACGCAGCGCCAGCAAGCGCTCCTTGTAGAACAGCGGCAGGCTCGAGTTATTGATGTCGAAGCGCAGATGGATCGCGCTGGACACCTTGTTGACGTTCTGACCGCCCGCGCCCTGTGCGCGCACAGCGGTCATCTCGACTTCCCAGTCGCCGAGCTGAACCTGGTTGGAGATATAAATCATGACGCCACCGTTGGTGTATGAGCTGAAACACCGGCGCTCCCGCGCAGATGTCAACCCGCGCAGCATACGCCGATGCTGCGCGACAGGCAAAACCCTATCAACCGCGGGCTTGCTGAACGAAGTTGATAATCCAGTCGAACATCAGGTCGCTGTCGACAGCTGCATGCAGCGACGCCTTGCCGGCGCGTACCCGAGCGGGCGGTATTGACGCCGAGCGCATATCCATCAAGGCCTCGGAATAGGCTTTTTCGAACTCCGGATGGCCTTGAACACTGAGAAAGTGATCGCCGTACTGCAACAGGTAATTCGGGCAGAAATCACTGCCGGCGATAACTTGCGCATGGGGCGGCAACTCAACGACCTGGTCCTGATGACTGACGATCAGATCGATCTTGTCCTGGATCGGCTGCATCCATGGCTTGGGCTCATGGATCTGGTTAAAGGACACGCCAACGCCCCAGCCACGCTCAGACTTGCGAACCTCGCCCCCCATTGCCGTGGCCATAACCTGATGCCCGAAGCAGACCCCGATCAGCGGTTTGCGCTCGCTCCACAGAGTGGCGATAAAACCTTCAAGTGAGCGAATCCAGTCCAGCTGCTCGTAGACGCCATGCTTGCTGCCGCTGATCACATACAGATCGCACTCATGCGGATCGCCGGGCAACTCACCCTTGTGGGCCGGGTAGATACGGTAGTCCATCTGCGGCAGACGCTTGCGCAGTGCCAGTTCGAACATCTCCGGGTAGTTTCCGTGCGCGGGCAGCAGGAGCTCGTTCACATCATCACACTGCAACAGACCTACTTTCATGCTAATTCCTTCCATCAAAACGGCGCCGTCACGCCAGCAGCTTGATCATGGCGTCCTGCCTTGTACTCATCCTCACAGCCCGGCACGCCCTTGCGGATGCAGGCTGAGAAATCCTCGTCTCCAGTCACCGCCCTTGCCCGTTCTGTTATTCGCCCGAGCCGCTTTAACTCGGCCAGCGAATAACCGGGCTGCAAGCCACCCTGATGGTATACGTAGTTGTCCAGAAAACCACTGAGCAGCAAGCGGATATCCGAACGCAGATCAGGACGAATGCGTTGCATCAGCCGGAAGACAACGTTGGTGCAGTTGGCGTGCAGCGTGTGATAGAAGCGCGGCGACACCGCCAGCCGATTGGCAACCTCGACGTAGCCCAGCAGCAACGCGCGGCCGGCGGCAGGTGTCAATCGGGTGCGATACAGGTACATATCCTCATCCCGGTGGTTGGTGCGTACCTTGACGATATCCTGCTCTTCACTGGCGACGATGTTGAGTTCGAAGTGTTTGAAGAAGCCTGCAATCGCCGAGTAATCACCACCGCGGGCGCGGCGAATTTCGACCGACCAGGTCGAATATCGGCCATCGGCAAACCCGAAGGAAACCAGCATGTGCGCGATTGAGCGATGGCCCCAGAATGACAGAAACATGTCTACCGATTGCAGCGTCGAAAGCGCGTATTCACGACTCTGCCAGCGGATATCGTAATCGTCGGCACTGCGCCACTCGAAGCAACGCACCCGCTGCAATCGCAGAACGTCCCCGTCGACAGTCCCAGTGGTCGTATAGGCCATATCGTCCGCCCAGTCACAGTTGCCTTTGGGCAGCACGCCTCGCCACCACAGCAGCAAGGGGCCAAAAGCAGCCAGGAAGCACAGCAGCGCGTCAATGGCCTCGCCGCGTGAGGTCAGACTGAGTACCAGCGTCATGACCAGCACCCAGCAACCGAGTGGCACATATCGTAACCACAGACGTCGCGGGCGATGGAACCACAGCGCGGGGATCGCCCAAAGCGATACCAGCACTACCATCAAAGCCTGCACTGTCTCCAGCATGACGCCTCCCCAACGGATCGCCGTTGAATACAGCGCCCTACAGGAGCGAAGTCTACACCCTTGGCGCCCCGGTGCCATCTGCCTTAGTGGCTATACTGCAGCCAGGGGAAAGGAGAAACAGCATGGGCAGACAGATCTTTGCATTGATGTTGCTGTTAACCGCCGGCGTGACCGGCGCAGACGAAACGAATGATTCCGATCTCTCCCCTTGGGCGATCGATACCATTACCCCGATCCACGACAGCGTGACGCGCTGGGTCGACAACACCGCCCGCAACATCGACGGTTTTTTTGGCACCATCGACAGCGACAGCGTCGACAACGAGTCCTACCTGCGCCTGAGTACCGACTTCGACTGGGCCGAATCCGAAGAGTTTGATATCGACCCCGGCATCCGCTTCAAACTCGATGTACCAACCACAGAAGAGCGGCTGCGGCTGATTATCGAGAGTGATCCCGAGGAGAGCCGAGGCACCCTTGAAGAACAAGGCGCCGAACGGCTGCGTAATGACACCGATGGCCTTGGCGATACCGTCGCTGGCCTGAGCAGACTGGGCAGCCGCGACAAACGCGAAGGCTGGCAAACCCGTGTTGGCGCGGGGGTAAAACTGCACTGGCCGGTCAATCCGTACCTGCGCTACAGCGCTGAGCGGCTCTGGCAACTGGGCGACAGCCCGTGGCAACTATCCAGCTACAATCGCGCCTCCTGGTTCGAGCATGACGGCTACTCTGCTCGCTCGCGCTGGGACGTTGGCCGACCACTGGACAGCACACGCCACCTGCGCTTTGTCAGCCAGCTGCAATGGCAGGAGGATTACGACCAACTTGAATTCTCGCAGAGTGCGCAACTCAACAAGGTATTGGGCAAACGCAGTGCCATTCGCTACTCGGCGGTCATAGTCGGCGGCAGCTCCTCAAACCCAAGGGTCAACGACTATTACCTGCAGGCCGACTATCGGCGCGACATCCATCGCCAGTACCTCTACTGGGATATTGTGCCCGCGTTGCACTTCCCGCGTGAAGCCGATTTCAAGCCGCGCTGGGCCATCAGTCTGCGACTGGAAATGTTGTTCAGGGCACACCTGACGCGTGAATAAAATGCAGGATCAGAGGCATAACCTATACTGAGCGACGATTGTGACTAGCGTTACTCACGAGCTCCAGGGATGAAGATACGATGCCGATCCGCATGGAACAGGGTAAATACGTACTTCAGTACTTTTTCCTTATCTGGTTGCCACTGACCCTACTGACCGTCATCGTGACCAGTGCCTTGATGCACAACCAGCGTCAGATGGCGCGGGGCACCGCGGCGATAGAGCAGCAGGCACAGGTAGAGTCCGCACAGAGTCTGCTGAGTAGTCGGTTGTCCCGCATTCAGGCCGATGCCCTTTACCTCGCCGGCCAGCTCGCCTTGATGCAATCGGACGAACAGGCAACGTCAACTTTTGAGACCTTCCAGCGATACCACCCGCAGTACTACCAGATCCGCCTGCTGGACCTGAACGGACACGAACACATACGCGTGGAGCTGACCGACGGGCAGCCTTTGGCTCTGCCGTCGACACGCCTGCAGGACAAAAGTCAACGCTACTATGTTCAGCTCGGTCTGCAGCAGCCAGTGGGCAGCGTTTACCTGTCTCCGTTCGACCTCAATATGGAAAACGGCGAAATCGAGCGCCCATTTCAACCGACAATTCGCGTCGCCACCCCAATTGCCGATGCCGACGGGCAAACCAGGGGCCTGCTGGTCATCAATTACCGCGGCCAATATTTGCTCGACGCGCTGGCCTCGCTAGACAAGCCCAATAAGGCGGCACTCTGGCTGGTGAACGCCAACGGTTACTGGCTAAAGGCAAGCGATCCCGCAATAACATGGGGGTTCATGCTGCCGGAACGTAGTAGCGCCAACCTGTCACAGCAGCACGTGTCCCTGTGGAGCCAGATGATACGGGAAGACAACGATGGCAGTGCCGTGTCCGACGATGCCATGTACCGCTTCGTCAGCGTCGACTTCGACCCCCGCAACGATATCCCCCTGAGTCAGTCGCTAGGCAAGCTGTACATCGTCTCCGAACTCGCTAATAAACAGCTATTGGGCACCAGCCAACACGCCGGCCGGATTTTCTGGCAGGCTGCAGCCCTCGTCATCCTCTTGTTCGCCATGCTCTCGCTGCTGCTGGCCCGTGCCATCGCCCAGCGCCGAGCCACTGAACAAAGTATGGCAAGTAATGAAGAGATGTTTCGCGCGATGATTGAAGCGGCACCGGATGCCATCATCATCACCGATACCGACGGCAATATCACCCTGGCAAACGAGCAGACTACTGTCATGTTCGACTATGCGGAGCAGGAACTGGTTGGCCAGAAAGTGGAAGTGCTTATTCCGACAAACCTTGCCGAGCGCCACGTACAGCACCGCAGTGGCTACATGATGGAGCCCAAATCCCGTCCGATGGGCCTGGGGCTCAGTTTGTATGCACGACGTAAGGATGGAAGCCATTTGCCCGTTGAAATCAGCCTGAGCTCTATTCAAACAGCCGATAGCAAGCTGGTTTTCTGCGCCATTCGGGACGCTACCGAACGCCGCACCACCGAACGCAAGATCCGCCAGCTTAACGAAAGCCTGGCCCAACAGAACAACGAACTGCAGGCCGTTAACAGTGAACTGGAAGCTTTCAGCTACTCGGTATCCCACGACTTACGCGCGCCACTCAGGGCGATAGACGGTTTTAGCAAGATTCTCCAAAGTAGCCTTGAAGGCAAACTCGACGCCCAGGAAACCGACTACTTCAATCGGATCCGCAAGGCTGCGCAGAACATGAGCCGCCTGATCGATGACCTTCTGATGCTGGCCCGAGTAACGCGCGCCGAGGTCAAGCTTGCCAGCCTCGACCTGAGTCGCACTGCTGCAGCAATAGCCGAGCGGCTGCAAGAAAGCCAGCCGGAGCGCCGGATTGACGTGCAGATAGAACCGAACATCAGAGTTCAGGCAGATCCAGCGCTACTCGGTGTAGCGCTGGATAATCTCCTCGGTAACGCGTTCAAGTTCACCGGCAATACCGCAGAGCCGCGAATCGAGATCGGCCGTATCGACGACCCTGAAGGCGACGTGGTGTTCGTACGCGACAATGGCGTCGGGTTTGACATGAGCTATGCTGACAAACTATTCACGCCGTTTCAGCGCCTGCACAGCGCAAGCGCATTTCCCGGGACCGGAATCGGTCTGGCCTCTATCGCGCGGGTCATGAACAAGTTGGGTGGCAGTATCTGGGCCGAATCCAGCGAGGGCCACGGAGCGACATTCTATATGCGATTCAAACGCGCAAGGAGCGAGCAATGATGGAAAAGCCGATATTGCTTGTGGAGGACAATCAGGACGATGTGGCCTTGATGCTGCATGCTCTGCACAACAACCGTATCCGGACGCCAGTGGTCGTTGCAGAGGATGGCGAGCAGGCACTGGCGAAGCTTTTTGGCGCGCAGAATGCTCAAGTACAGCTTGCGCCTGCACTGATCTTGCTTGACCTCAACTTGCCCAAGCTCAATGGGCTGGATGTCCTGCGCGAACTGCGTTCCAACGACAGCACGCGTATGGTCCCGGTGGTAATTCTGACTTCTTCACTGGAGGAAAGCGATCGCTTGCAGGCCTATCAATCGGGTGCCAACAGTTACGTTCGCAAACCGGTGGACTTTGAAGAATTTATCGCTGTCGCCCAGCAGTTGGGCAGCTATTGGCTTGGCCTCAATCAACCCGCAATGGACACCTGATCGGAGCGCTATCATGGGTGGAGACGTAACAGGCAGCCGCTGGAAGGTCCTGATGCTGGAGGACAATGAAGACGATGCTCTGCTAATCGTCCATCACATGCAAACGCATGGCATTGTTCTTGAGTGGGACCGTATAGAGTCCGAACCAGAACTGCGCCAGCGCCTGGCATCCGAACAGTGGGACGTAGTGCTGTCCGACCACAGTATGCCGCTGTTTGACGGTGTCACTGCCCTGCGCATAGTGCGCGAACTTGATCCAGACATACCTTTTGTATTCGTATCCGGCACCTTGGGTGAAAAAGCCGCAGTCGCCGCAATCAAGGCCGGCGCCCAGGACTTTATCGGCAAGCACGACCTCACGCGCCTGGCGCCCTCGGTAGAACGGGCCATCACCGAACAGGCCCTGCAGAAAAAACATCGTATTGCGCAAGACGGACTGCGCAAACTGTCCCAGGCGGTAGAACAGGCTGCAGACAGTATTTTCATCACCAGCCGTGACGGCCAGTTCGAATATGTAAACCCCGCTTTCGAGCACATGACAGGCTACACCGCCGAAAGTACCCAGGGGCAGACACCTGATCTGCTCAAATCAGCCGATCAGGACCCATCCGCCTATGCCGAGTTGTGGAATACCATCCTAAGTAAACAGGTGTATCGGGGCACGCTCATCAACCGCAAGAAAAGCGGCGAGGCGTTCTTCGAGGAAAAGGTAATAACCCCTCTAGTCAACCCCGCCGGGCAGATAACTCATTTCGTATCCACTGGCCGCGACATTACCGAGCGCGTGCTCGCCGAAGAGGACCGCTCCCGCCTTAACGCCATTCTTGAAGCGACCACTGACATAGTTGCCGTAGCCGATGCCAGTGGCGAGGTGCTCTATCTCAACAAGGCTGGCCACGCGCTGCTGGCCAGATCGCTGAGCCTGCCTGACGTCGCGACCGGTGAAGCAAAAACTCACAATGCCCTTAACGCAGCAAAAGTACTGATTCGTGGAGCCCTCGCCCAGGCCGAAAAGCACGGAGTCTGGGAACGCGAGTCAGTGCTTCAGGATAGTGCCGGGCAACAGATTTACCTGCACCAGGTTGTCATGTCGCATCGTGATCAGAACGGGCGTATTGCCTACTACTCGACCATCGCCCGCAATATCAGCGAGCGTAAGCAATTCGAGGCTCAACTTCAGCATCAGGCGACACATGACTTGCTGACCGGGCTGGCCAACCGGGTTCTGCTGGCCGAACAGTTGCAAACGGAAATCCAGCGCTCAGCACGGCTCAATCACCTCACAGCTGTCATCTTTCTGGACATGGACAACTTCAAGCGGGTCAACGATAGTCTTGGCCACAGCATCGGTGATCAACTCCTGCAGCAGGTAGGTGTTCGGCTTGGCCGGCACATTCGGTCAAACGATATTCTTGCCCGCTATGGTGGTGATGAGTTTGTCATCGTAGCTAACGACCTGAACGACGCAGACACCATCACCAGCATACTCGACAAGGTAAAAAGGGCTTTTGAACAGCCGGTACGTATTGCCCGTCAGGATATCTTCGTCAGCTTCAGCGCCGGTATTGCGGTCTATCCGGACGATGGTGATGACGTCGAAACCCTGCTGCGCAATGCCGACTCCGCGATGTATCAAAGCAAGGCGCTCGGTGGACGCTCTTTCCGCTTTTATGCACCAGCCATGAACGAGCGCCAGCAACGGCTGCTGGCACTGGAGTCAGAGCTCCACCGGGCACTGGAACGTAACGAGTTTGTACTGCACTACCAACCCCAGGCTGATCTCGAATGCGGAAAGGTAACCGGTGTTGAAGCCCTGATTCGCTGGCATCACCCCAGACACGGACTGGTTGCACCGAATGATTTCATTCCCTTGCTGGAAGAAACCGGGCTGATCGACGACGTTGGTCTGTGGGTTCTGCGCCAGGCCTGCCAGGACATGCTCCGCCTTGCAGCAGAGCTCGGACAGGCGCCACGGGTGTCGGTCAACCTGTCAGCGCGCCAGTTTTCCTCTCAGCGCCTTGCCGAGCAGGTAGCGGCGGTGCTGCGCGATACCGGGCTGCCGGCAGAGCAACTCGAGCTGGAAATCACTGAACAGATGCTGATCAATGACCTTGAGTCTTCCCGCTCCATACTCGGGGCGCTCAGGGATCTTGGCGTTACTGTAGCCATTGACGACTTTGGTACAGGCTACTGCTCGCTGGCCTACCTCAAACGTCTGCCACTGCATGTCTTGAAGATAGACCGCACCTTCGTATCGGGGCTGCCGGATGACCTCAACGATCTTGCTATTGTCGAAGCCATCACCCTGCTTGCCCACAAGCTGGACCTGCAGGTCATCGCCGAGGGCGTAGAGACAGCGGCGCAGCTCGAAACTCTGCGCGCGCTCGGCTGTGACATGGTACAGGGCTACTACCTGAGCAAACCCGTGCCTCTGGACAGGCTTGCCAGTGCTGCTGCACTGACTGTCTGAGCCGAACTCAGCATTTCCAGCTTACTCGTCTTCACGCAGCCGATAACAGAAATCGCCCGCATCCAGCTCATTGAGTTCCTCCCCCTCAAGCGGGCCTTCCCAACGGCTATGCGGCGGTTCAAGCTCAGGTAGCGGTGAATGCGGCAGGTTATTCTCTCCCGGGTGCTGTTGATCAAATGACATGGCGTACCTCCTGACAGAATCGACGTGTACCTGTTAATTCAGTCAAGCAAACCCTGCGTCAGGTTCCAGCCCACTGGATGAACGGTCAACAGCTCAGCCGTGGGGGTTACAGCCAGTTCCAGGACACCCCCGTGTAAACTCCAAAGCCTTCACCGGGCGTCAGGCGTGCAGCTTCCAAACCATTGTCGTTGTACCCGGGAGTCACGGTCGCAGCGTAGCGCTCGTCAGAGAGGTTGCGCAGCTCCAGCCAGGTCTGCCAGTCGCCCTTGGGCGCATCGTATCCCAAGGTAGCGCCAAAAATCGTGTAGCTATCGGCATTCCAGGAGTTGGCGTAATCCACCGGCACCTTGGATGCAAACTGGGCATTTAGCCCTACGTAAACACCGACCGGATGCTGATAGCGCAGTTCTCCCTGGTAGTAATGACGCGGGAGTCCCGGCAGCGCATTACTGCCAAAGGTGTCGTCGTCACGGTAGTGGAAATCACTGAAGGTATACGCCTGACGCAGCGCCAGCGCGCCCAGCTCGTCGCCCTGCCACAGGGTGCTGGTCAATCCCGCCTCGATACCCTGATGCACGGTCGCGCTGGCATTTGACTCGGCAAAGATGTTGGGCTCGATCTCGATGGTCAGCAGTTCGTGATTGACCCGCGAGTAGTACCAGGCCAGATCCCACAAACCGACGAGCGAATCTCCACGCGCACCCACTTCAAAGGTCGTCGCGGTCTGGTTATCCAGACTGACCGGGGTGCTTTGACGGTTGCTCCAGGGCTGGTTGCTGACTGGGAAGCGCGTCGGTGAGCCCCAGATCATCGACCACGGGTGCGGCGGCTCAACCGAACGGGACAAGTTGCCGTAGACCTCGCTACCGGACTCCAGCTGATAACGCAGCCCCAGCCGCGGCGCGTAGTCCCAGGTGCCTTCGTTGAGCTTCTCATCGGTGTCCGGCCAGGTCACCTCGACCTCACGCTGGGTGTAGATCAGCGCCAGTCCGCTGCTCAACCACAGGCGTGGTGCCAGCTCCAATTCGTTGCTGACGTGCAATACGTTGTCCGAGCCCTGATGGGTGTACTCGCGCATCAGCGTACCGACCGGATAGATCGTGCCGCTGGCATTAAGCAGCTGGTACGCCGTTTCCTTAGCATCGCTGCTGGGCAGATTGGTCGTGGTGCGCCAGCCAACCGTAGTGTTCGAGTTCAAGCCAAACAGTTCGTGCTCACGCTTGTAGTTCAGCGTCGCGCTGACGTCGCTGTAATCCACCCGGATGCGGTACGGGCTTTCCATCAGGTCCATCGGGTAGTGGTGATACACCAGCCCCATTTCCAGCGTGCTGACGTCATCCAGGCGCAGCGTGGTCTTGTTTGCCAGCCAGGTGCTGCCCGGCTGCTCACGCTTGGCATCACGGGCGATATTTCCGGCGTTGGCTTGAGTCGGATCATCGTCGATCTGCGACTGGGTCAGGCGGCCCGGCGTCTGATGCTCGGTCTCCCGATAACGCAGGTAGAAACGGGTTTCCAGATCCGGCGTCAGCTGCAGGCCGACGTTGGCGACCACACCCTTGCCGCTGCCGGCGGCGTGATCCTGCTGACCGTCGTAGTGCAGGTCGGTGATACCCACGTAATAATCCAGATCACCGATTACCTGACCGGATGCGATGTGGCGCTTGAGGTAACCGTCGCTGCCCGCCTCCATGCGCAGCTGCAGACGCGGCGCATCAAACCCGCTGCGGGTGATGTAATCAACCGCCCCGCCCAGTGCCAGTGCGCCGCGCTCAAAGCCGTTGGCCCCGCGCAGTACCTCGGCGCGACTGAGCCACAGGGGCTCCAGCAGCTCATACGGCGTACCGCCCGAACCGGTCAGCGGCAGGCCATCGAGCAGGATATGATTACCCGACGCATGCGCTCCCGGGCCGCGGTTGATTCCCGAGCCGCGAATACTGATCTTCACACCTTCGTTACCTGGCGACTGGGCATATACGCCCGGCTGATAGGCCAGCACATCGGCCACGCCAGCCACCCGTCCCTGTTCAACCTGCTGCATGTCGACCACATTAGTGCCGCCGGGCACCTCGCTCAGCGCTTCACGCGCTCTGGCAATCTCATCAAACGTCTCGCCGGTTACCGTCACGGCGTCCAGTTCGGTAACAGCTTGCGCCTGAGCAATTGCAGGAGAGCCCAGCAGGCAGGCCAGACACAGCGGCGCCAAACGTGACGGCGGGGTTAACAGATTGGACATGCGGCAACTCCAGCAGCAGACAGGAACAGTGCGAACGGCGCATTTTACTGGTTTCCCCTGCGCGAACAACCAAGCGCAATGCCAGCAACTGCGCCGGTTTCACACGGATCAGCCCCCTGCTGACAAGAGCCGCTGGCGAGTGCAGCGCACAACTCTCGCGGAAGCCGCATTCCAGAGCGGCCAACGGTCATCAGGGCGTTCATGCACCCCTTCGCAAGGCGGTATTCCCCGATTACCAGCGCCGCCAAACTTGACGAGGTGCGGCAGCTTGCCGTAACAAGGACATCCAACAACAATCGCCCGCCCTTGTCGCGGCAAGCCAAAATGGACGCCGACATGCCAGTTCAGGAATCCGCTCAACTCCCCGTCAGCCATCGTGACTTCGGCCGTGTCTCGGTCTATTTCGGCGAGCGCAGCGGCAAGTACCCGGACGGCAATCAGATCCTGATTCGCGGTAGCGAGGTCCGTACGGCGCTGGATACCCCGCTGGTGTCCAACCATATTGGCGCCGCCTTCGACGACAGCGAACTGGTGGTGCTCGGGCACGTTCACGAAGACCACATCGCAGGCCTGCACCGGCTGCCCAATGTGCCGGTCCATGCTCATATCAACGACTTGCCGACCGTGCAGAGCTGGGACGGCATGCTCGCTGCCTACGGAGACATGGATCCGCGCCAGGCCGCCGCGATGCGCGCCAACTTTGAGCGCAAGTTCCATTACACCCCACGCCCCGACGCCATTGGCTATGAGGACGGCACGCTCTGGGATCTGGGCAGCAACCGTATCACCGCCTTCCACCTGCCCGGCCACACCGCAGGCCATTGCGCCCTGCTGATCGAGCCCGAAGAGGTGCTGTTTATCGGTGATATCGACCTGACCGGATTCGGTCCCTACTACGGTGACGCCTGCTCCAACCTTGCGGATTTTCGTCGCAGCCTGGACGCCGTTGCGCGCATTCCCGCCAAGGTCTGGGTCACCTCGCACCATCGCGGCATCTACACCGACCGCGAACAGTTCCTGCACGATCTGGCTATTTATACTGCCAAATTGACCGAGCGCGAGAGCAAGCTGCTGACCATGCTGCGGAGCGGTCCACGCACCTTGTCCCAACTGGTTGAACAACGTCTGCTCTACCCGCCCGGATACGACGCAGCCTGGGTTAAGGGAGCGGAGCGAAGGACCATCGGCCAGCACCTCGCCGAGCTGCTGGCCGATGGTCGGCTGGTTCAGCATGAGGATCGCTACCAACTGGCCTGAACAACTCCCGCGCCAGCGGCGTCTGTGCACAGGATGGCGCGATCCGCACTTGTTTGCCTGCGTCGGGCTCGCGACACTGGACGAACCCTTTCAGCAGCCCGGTTAATCTTCGCCATGGCACAGACTGCACCCACCGCGTCCAGCGAGCACCTCGACAAGATCGTCAAGGGCCTGCGTGCCTGTGTACCGGCCAACAGCCTGGAGGCGGCGCTGCAACGCAGCCATCTGACGCTGCAGCCCCATGCCCGGCGTGTGCCGCTGGCAGCCATTCGCCAGCTGGTGACAGAGCTGGCCGAGGATCAGCAGGATCCGTGGCTGCTGGTCCGCGCCTTCAGCTATCTGAACTATTCCGAAACCTTTCTGGCAACCACCTATCTGGGCAACGCCCGCACCCTGCGTGATGCCATCAATTTGAGTCAGCGCTACTTTCAGCAAAACAGCGACCTGGCCAGTCTGGCGCTGGAGCAAAGCGGCGCACAGGCCCGAATCGTGGTAACGCCAACGCCGGAGGCAGAGGCCACCGAACAGCAGTTGCTGGCGACCCTGTATGCGCTGCTGCGCATCTGCCAGGGGCTGGGCTTGCAGCAGGCCGGCGCGGCCATGGCCGGTTTCTCTGACGCCGCGTGTGAAGCCTGCCGGCGTCTGCTGCGTGTCCCGGTGGAGATCCTCGCAGGTGCCAAACGTCTTGAACTCCGGTTTCCTGCGCTGGAACTGGCCCGTGCGCTGAATACTGCGCAACCCAATATTGCGCGCCTCGCACGCAGGGAGCGTCAGCTGATTCGCTCCCATTCCGGCCACAACTGGAGCGAGTCCGTGCAATTGCTACTGACAGCGCTGCTGCCCCGCGGTGAAACCCGCCTCTCACGCTGCGCCAGCCTGCTGGCGGTGGCACCTCGTACACTGCAGCGCAGGCTGAACGCCGAGCAGCGGCCGTTCAGTGCGCTGCTGGACAGCGTTCGCCAGCAGCTATGTCTGGAGTATCTGCACAGCGGTCATGCCGATGCCACCCTTGCACTGTTACTCGGCTATCGCCAGACCAGTCAGTTCTATCGACAGTTTCGCCTGTGGTTCGGCTGCTCACCGAGCCAGCTGCGCCCACACCTTACCCCTGAAACAACCAAAACAAGAGGACGCTCCCATGCGCTGCCGCACCCTGCTTCCGGCGCTGCTTCTGCCCCTGGCTTTGGCAGCCAACGCCACGGATAACGCACTCGACGAACGCCTGGTCAGCGGCGCCGAGGCCATTGCGCCCAAAGCCATTGCCTGGCGCCATGACATTCACCAGCACCCTGAGCTGGGTAATCAGGAACACCGCACCGCTGCGCTAGTCGCCGAGCACCTGCGCAGGCTCGGCATGGACGTACAGACCGGCGTTGGAACCACCGGTGTAGTCGGCCTGCTGAAGGGCGGCAAGCCGGGGCCGGTGGTCGCCTTACGCGCCGACATGGATGCCCTGCCAGTGCTTGAGGCAACAGGTCTGCCCTTCGCATCCAACGTCCGCCAGCCGTATCTGGGTGAGGAGCGCCCGGTCATGCACGCCTGTGGCCATGATGCCCATGTTGCGATCCTGATGGCGGCCGCCGAAGTCCTCGCCAGCGTAAAGGACGAGCTGCCGGGCAGCGTGAAATTCATCTTTCAGCCTGCCGAAGAAGGCCCCAGTGACTATGCCTACGATGGCGAGCGTCACTTCGGCGCCCGACAACTGGTGGAAGCGGGTGTGATGAAGAATCCGCAGGTAAATGCCGTCTTTGGCTTGCACGTCAGCTCTGCCATGCCTACCGGCCTGATCGGCTATCGCAGCGGCCCGGTGATGGCCAGCTCAGGTGATTTGCATATCCGCGTTCAGGGCAAGCAAACCCACGGTGCCCAGCCATGGGATGGGGTCGATCCAATCGTAACCAGCGCGCAGATCATCAACGGACTGCAAACCGTTGTCAGCCGGCAGACCAATATCATGCCCGCTCCTGCGGTCGTCACCATTGGCACCATTCATGGCGGCAGCCGGCACAACATCATCCCCGAAGAGGTTGTCATGACCGGCACCGTGCGAACCTTCGGCGATGACGTCCAGCAACAGCTCAACGAGCGTATCGAGCGCACGGCAAAGGGAATTGCACAAGCGGCTGGGGCCAGCGCCGAGGTAAAAATCATCGACAATTACCTGACCACCACCAACAACCCCGCACTGACTGAGCGCATGTTGCCGACCCTGCGCCGTGCAGCACAGGGCCGGGTGGTGGTATCGCCGATGGTCACCGGCTCGGAGGACTTCTCGTTCTATGCCAACGAAGCACCGGGCCTGTTTTTCTTTCTGGGCGTCACGCCAATGGACCAGATGGGTAAGGCCGCGCCGAATCACTCGCCCGGCTTTGTGGTCGACGACGCAGCGCTGGTGACCGGCGTGCGGGCACTGAGCATGCTCGCAACCGACTACCTGCAACAGACACAGAACGATAACTGATCTGTGACTGCCCGGCGCCGGGTTATCCGGGCCGGGCAGCACGAGCTGCTGCAACCGCTCTTACCTCGCCCGCAAATAGCGGCCAAAGCCCTGAACCTTGCCCAGTTCGGCTACCGGCTCGCCCTCTTCCACTGCAACCTTGCCGTTGATCAGCACGTTGCGCACGATGCCCGCGTTGCGGTTGACCATGCGCTCCAGCCCAAAGCCCTCCATCTCTGCCCACGTTTCGATATCCAGCGGCTGACCCAGCTGCGACGGATCCAGCACCACCAGATCCGCACGATCACCCACCCGCAGCGTGCCGGCATCGATCCCCATCCATTGGGCCTGCTCGCCGGTCAGGCGATGGACAGCTCGCTCCAGGCTCATGGCCGGGTTTCCCTCGTCGATTGACTGCTTGATCAGCTGCAGAAAGCGCAGCGGCAGGTTGTAAAACGCCATATTGCGAATGTGTGCACCCGCATCCGAGAAGGTGATCAGCGTGTCGGGGTTGCTGACCATGGCCCGCAACCGGTCAACCCGGTGGTTGCCGATGATGGTGAACCAGCGCAGCTTGCGGCCATATTCGACCATCAGATCGAGGAACAGGTCGACTACGTGCATCCCCTTCTCATTAGCAATGTCGGCGAAGTCTCGCCCCACGTAACGCTTTTCGGGGCAATCAAGAATAATGGCGTCGCCAAAGTCACGCTGCCAGACGCGCGGCGAGAACTTCTCCGAATAGAACCTGCGAAATTTGCGCCGGTAGGCCTCGTCCTTGAACAGAGCGTTCTGCTCGACCTCGGTCTTCAGGTTACGCGCCATTTCGCCGGCACCAAACTCCTCGAACACCACATGGTCAATGCCATCGGCATAAATCGCAAAGGGTGTCGGCAACACCTGCCAGCGAAAATCGCCGCCCAGCAAATTGGTTACCCGCGCCGCCAGTTTGGCCATCGGCGCAACCGTCTTGTTGCCCTTGAGGTCAAGCATGGAAATCAGTGTGGTTTTCAGCGGCTTGCGCAGCACGCCCAGCGCCTCGCCCAGGTACTGAAAAATTTGCAGCGGGTTGGCAGCATTCGGCGCGCCCTGATGGACTCGACCACGGCGTCGCAGATGCTCGTTCAACCGTTTCACCTCACTCCAGCGAGCATAGGTGCTGGGCAGACTCTTGGACCACTCGCGGTCACCGTCGATCTTGTCCCACTTAAGGCACATGCTCGAAAGACCGAGAAAGCCCTCGTCCAGCGCTTCTTCCAGCAACGACTCCATCTGCAGCAACTCCGCCTCGGTGGGTCTGACGGCGCGATCGGTGGAGCGGTGCAACCCCATCACTGCCACCCGCAGATCGCTGTGACCCAGAAAGCTGATAATGTTCGGCCCCAATGGCTGGCGCTCGATAAAGCCAACCCATTCGGAGGGGGTACGCCAGGTCTTGTTCTGCTGCAGTATCGGCAGCACCTTTTCTCGGGGAACGGTCTCAACCCGGGTGAAAATATCCGAAGCATCTTCGGCGTCGGAACAGACCATGCTCAGTGAGCAGCTCCCTATCAGGGCCGTGGTCACGCCGTGACGCACCGATTCCGACAGACCGGGCGCAACAATCAGCTCGGCATCGTAGTGGGTGTGGGTGTCAATAAAACCTGGCGTGACCCAGCAGCCGCCAGCGTCGATCACCCGAGCGCCGGCTTCATCCAGCGGCTGTTCGGATATGTCCGCGACCACGCCATCACGAATTGCCAGGTTGCACACACGCGACGGGGCACCTGTGCCATCGAATAGCCGGCCGTTATTGATTACCACATCAAACATGGCCACACCCTCTATTGTTGTTATCAGAAGGGTCAGACTAGGCAACAGCCCGGAGCAAAACTTGACATTTTGCGACACGCCGCCAACTCTGAAACCTGGCCAATAGTGCTCCGAGGCACCGTGACAATACGATATGTTGTACGCAGCGCGGCAATCAGCGGCTTTCGCACAGAAGCCGGAGCCGCCGCCGACCTGCTCCTGCGCAAGGCGGGTATCAATCCTGCGCTGCTGGACAGCGAAGATCATCAGGTCGAGATTGAGCAATTGCAGCACTTGCTGGCCATCGCGGCTGAACACCTGCAACGCCCGGATTTCGGCATGCGGGTTGCACAGCATCAGGGCATCGACATGCTGGGCCTGCTCGGCAAGGTCCTGAGCAATGCCACCACCCTGCAGGAGGCCTTCGGCATAGCTCAGCGATACATGAGCCTGCATAGCAGCGCCGAACACTGGCAGTTGCAGACCTTCGCAGGACAGGTCCACATCATCCGCACCGAGCACAACAACCCAAGCCCGCATGCACGTCAGTATCACGAGATGTCCGTGGCGGCGTTTTTGCGGGTCGCACGCCTGCTACTTGGCCATGCGCAACGCCCGTTACGGGTGACCTTTGCCCATAGCCGGATCGGGGCGCTCAGGCAGTATCTGAACCATTTTGGCTGTGAGGTGCTGTTCGATCAGGAACACGACAGCCTGGTGTTCCCCGAAGCGATGTTCAGTGCTGTCTTCAACAGTACGCGATCCGACGACGGCAAAGAGAGTGAGCAGTACCTGGCCAATGCCCGGGAGCGGCTGCAGACCAGTCTGGAGCTGCAGATTCGCAACCTGATTACCGAGCAGCCGGGCCTGCAGCACATCAGCATCGATACCATTGCAGCACAGCTTGGGCTGCACCCGCGGAGCCTGCAACGCCGGCTGCAAGAGGAGCAGATCCGCTTTCGTGATCTGGTACAGGATGCACGCATCCGCATGGCCTGCTGGCACCTTCAGGCCTCACGCTGTGACGTTACCAGCCTGTCAGACCGGCTTGGTTACAGTGACCTCTCCTCGTTCAGTCGCGCCTTCAAGCGACGCATCGGCGTGTCACCGGCCAAATGGCGGCAGCAGTTCAGACAGGCCGCTGCCGTCACCTCTCCTTAGGGGCCACAAGCCGCTGCGTCTGGCCCCTACAAGCCCAGCTAGGACAGCCCCGGATGTTCAGCCGGCCTCGGTCCGAGAGGCCAATGGAAAGGCGCTTCTCAGGTCGGATGGGGCGCTCGTTGATACAGGCGTACCTTTTCGATTGCCGTCTCTCGGGTAAAGGGGGGGTGACGGCTGACGTTGTTCAGTACTCACCTTCTACTCCTGGGGCGTACCCGATTCATTAACAGATAGGGACTCATCGGCCCACCTGCCGGTGCGACGCAACGCCGGCGAAAAGCCCTCAAACTGCCAGCGCAAAGCCGACCCGCCCGGTCGCCAGACCGCACACTCCACCTGCAGATGCCAAAGGTGCTCAACACCCTCGTAACGCTCGGCTTGTGGTGCGTCCCATTGCAGCTCGACCCGACCGGTAATTTGCAGCAGATCGCCACTGGCGAAGTCGACAAACAGCAACCCCGCACGCGGATTGACCAGCAGGTTGCCGAGGGTGTTGAAGAAGCGGTTGCCGCAAAACTCCGGCATGGTCAGGCGGTCTGCTGTCACTCTGACAAAACCAGGCCAGCCACCGCGATGAGACACATCCACCGCGGTATCCTGGCCATCGCGTGGCAGGCCACTGGCGACGAAGCAGGTATCAGCAGCACTGATCAGCTCGCGCATGCGGTCAGTCAGGCTGTTGGTTACAAGGGTGCCCGCCGCCTCCGAGGCGCAAGCCTCTGCGACCAACTGACGTTGCTGGATGAACTGCGGACAGTTGCCAAAAGCCTGCTCGACTCGAATATCCAGCCCGTTCGAGTCAATCGCGCTTATCTGTCCTGACAAACGATTGCGCCGTCGGGTAGTCAAATCGATGCCCAGCAACCCAACCGCCCCGGTCTCAAGCAATGCCTGAGCACAGGGATCCGCGCCGCTGAGCCGGGTATCCAGCCGCAGCGCCGACGGATCGGGGGACCAGGCAAAGCCCGGCGCCCCCTCCAGCATGCCAGCCCAGAGATCACCGCTGGCTGAAACCGCACCCACGACAACAAAGTTCAGCAGCGGATAGAACGCCCGATGCTGCTGTGGCAGCACCGGGCTGAGCACCCGCGGTCCGATCTCAGCCATCCGCTCGGCAACACCGAGGCGACGCTGCAACTCGCGCTCGCCTGCATGCCATACATCAGCGTTACTCATGACGGAGCCCTCTGTGCTCACTCGCTCAGGCGCTTTGCAGGCCAATCGCGGAACGCGCCATCGGCACAAAGCCGGGCAGACTCTCAATCTGCGCCAGCCATGCTTGCACCCGCGGATACTTGCTTAGCGAAACGTTGCCTTCCGGTGCGTGCGCCACATAGCTGTACAGTGCGACGTCCGCGATGGTCACCTGCTCTCCTGCCAGGTAACTGCTGGCAGTCAGAGCGCGTTCAACCAGACCCAGCAAATCGTGCGACGCATTGATGGTGGATTCGGCATCATAGGGCGCGCCAAACAACGTGATCAGCCTGGCGCGCGCCGGTCCAGCGGCCAGCTCGCCGGCGGCGACCGACAACCAGCGCTGCACACGCGCGGCGCCTGCGGCATCGCTTGGCAACCAGCGACCGGAGGCATCGTACTGAGTGGCGAGGTACACCAGAATGGCGTTCGAATCGCTGAATACCTGGCCACGGTCCTCGATAACCGGCACCTGGCCGAAGGTGTTCAACGCCAGAAAGGCCGGCTGCTTGTGCGCGCCGGTGGCCAGATCGACAAATACGGTTTCATGGGGAACGCGCAGCAGCGACAGCATCAGTTCAACGCGGTGCGCGTGGCCGGACAGAGGGTAACGATAGAACTTGATCGGATGTGACATGTGAGACTCCAGTATCTATGACAGGTAAAACGGGCTGCGGTGGTAGCCGCAAATGCCCGCGGGAGTCTCATCTTCTTACCTCACACAAAAGTGAGGAATAACCGGCAACAGCAATCCTTTATTGCGAAAACTGAAATTACCCTTCGTTCAATGCCGGGTGTACTCGCAAGCGCGCGACGGCCAGATCCACGAAGCTGCGGACCCGCGCAGCGGCGCGGCGACCTTCCCGGTAGACCACATGCACCGGCAATACCGGCAACTCGAATTCCTGCAGTACCGGTTGCAGCCGCCCCAGCGCCAGCGACTCATGCACCTGATAGCTCATGCAGCGCACCAGCCCCGCGTCCCGCTCGGCAGCCGCAATCGCCGCATGATTGGTTGCACAGCTCAAGCGTGGCAGCAGCGCGTAACGCTTTACCACACCCTGCTGTACAAACTGCCATTCCGGCGTGCGCGAGTCGGCAGATGAATGCACGATTTGATGTTCAATCAACTGCTCCGGCCGCGTGGGCGTGCCATGCGCGGCAAGGTAGGCCGGACTGGCGCAGATGATGCGCCGCACATCACCGACCTTGGCAGCAAACAGTGACGAGTCAGGCAATGCCCCGACCTGCACCGCGACCTCAATTCCCTCCTCGTGCAGATTGGGCACCCGGTCCTGATACACGCCAAACACCTCGACCCGCGGATGGGCCTGAAGGTATTCCAGCAGGATGGGCGTCATCAGCGACTGCCCGAAGAGCAGCGGCATGGACACCTGCAACCGCCCCTGAGGTGACGTGTGTAAGCCGCTGGCAGAACGGTCGGCGTCAGCCACTTCCGCCAGAATACGCCGGCAGTCCGCAAGAAAGCGCTCACCAGCCTCGGTCAGGGCCACGCCCCGCGTGCTGCGCTGCAACAACTTGACGCCGATACGCTGCTCCAGCGCATCGATTGCCCGCGTGACCGTAGGGGCCGACAGATACAAGCGCCGCGCCGCCTTGGCCAGACTCATCTCGTCGGCCACCGCCTCGAACACCGTCATTTCCTGAAATCGGTCCATCAGCGCGGCCCCCTGCCCTGCAACGCGCTGTTGGCGCTCAGCTGCGCGACGCAGAAATCAACAAACTCACGTACCTTGGCCGGTATCCGTCGCCCGCCCTGGTGCACCACGTGAATCGGCAGTGGCTCTAATTCATAGTCTTCCAGCAGCAGTTCCAGCGCGCCGATCCGAACCTGCTCCGCGACCTGATAGGACAGCACCCGGGTGATGCCCCAGCCCAGTTTCGCCGCGTTGATTGCGGCCTGATTGGCGGTCACCACCAGACGCGGCTCAGGGATGACCTGAATCCGCCCCGCAGGACCACGGAACTCCCACTCGGTGAGCAGCGAACTGGACGCGGACATTACCACCGAAGCGGCCTCCAGCTCGCTCGGATGCGCGGGCCGGCCATGGCGGGCCAGATATCCGGGCGACGCGCAGACGACCCGGCGCACCTCTCCCACGCGAATGCTGTTGAGATCGCCGTCGGGCAACTCACCAATCCGCACAGCTACGTCAATTCCTTCGTCGAGCATGTGTACCACCCGGTCGACCAATAGCGCCTTGATCTGTACCGCGGGATGGTTGGCCAGATAGTCGACCATTACCGGAGTGACGAACAGCTCGCCAAACAATACCGGAGCAGTCACCGTCAACAGGCCGCGCGCCTGCGCATGTGCTCCGCCGGCCGATTCCTCGGCCTCGTCCAGTTCAGCCAGGATCCGCCGGCAGTCTTCAACGTAACGCTGGCCTGACTCGGTGACATGCACACTGCGGGTTGTGCGCGCCAGCAGCAAGGTGCCAAGCCGCTGCTCCAGCGCCGCGACAGCACGGGTAACGCTCGGTGCAGACATCCCAAGCTTGCGTGCGGCGGAGGCAAAGTTCTGCTCTTCCGCAACGGCCTGAAATATCTGCATTTCCTTGAATCTGTCCATGGTCCACTCCGGTTCGCTGCCGATCAGGTTAGACCAATAATTTCACGTAGAACAATAGTCACTTTCAAAATCCGGTTGTTCTTTGATTTTTTGAATGCACTTACAGTTCAAACCGTCGCTGCACAGCACGACAAAACACACCACTGAATTTGCATCAATCGAGGAGCCACACCATGAAACTGAAAAACGCTTTTATCGCCAGCTCGCTGGCCGTTGCCCTGGGCTTTGGCGGTGCTGCACTGCTGACCGCGACCAGCACCTATGCCTATGACGAAACCTCTACATCGGCAATCAACGTCGATGAGCAGCGCGTGATTCTCAAGGGTTACGACACCGTCTCCTACTTCCAGGGCAAGCCGGCAGAGGGCAGCAGCCGCTTCGCAGTCGAGCATGACGGCGCCCTTTACTACTTCGCCAACGCCGAGAACATGAAGACCTTTCAGGCCGACCCTGCGGCCTACGTGCCGCAGTACGGCGGGTACTGCGCAATGGGCGCGGCACTGGGCAAAAAACTGGATGTAGATCCGAGCCAATACAAGGTCGTCGACGGCAAGCTGTACCTGAACGTCAACGCGGACGTATTCCAGAAGTGGTCCGAAGACGTTCCGGGCAACATCGTCAAGGCCGACACCAACTGGCCGCTGATCAAGGATCTGGCGCCGAACACCCTGTAACCCGGCACTGCGGCGGCAGCCTAGCTGCTGCCGCAGCCATTCGCGCCCATCATCAATGAGGTAGTTATCATGCTTTCCCCCACTGCACACCGGTCCCTGCAGGCTCCGCTGCAGGACGCTCTGCTACTGGCCGCACGCATTTTCCCCGGTGCCGTGTTCTGGCAGTCAGGACGAACCAAGGTCAACGGCTGGCAACTAAATGACACCGCTCTGTATCTGTTTCATGAAGAGTACCGCCTGCCGCTGGTTGACCCGGTGATCGCCGCTGCGTTGGCAACGATCGGCGAGCACCTGTTACCGGTGATGCTGTTGCTGGGGTTAGCCACACGACTCGGTGCGCTTGGCCTGCTGACCATGACCCTGGTCATCCAGCTGCTGGTCTACCCTTCGGCCTGGGCCACTCATGGCACCTGGGCAGTTCCGCTGTTAGTGCTGCTATTGCACGGCGGTGGTCGCCTGTCGCTCGACCACCTGATCGGACGCTGGCTGAACCCGATATCCACTCCACGCGCCCCGCATTGCACTCAGGCGCACTAAGCACCGTGCGTTCGCGAACCGCCCCCTTATATATTAGAAAGAGGACCTTCATCATGGATCGTCGACACTTCAACACCGCGCTGGCCGCCTCGCTGCTCGGAGCTGTACTTGCAGCCAGCCAGCATGCCAGTGCCGCCGGCATCAACGCCGGCAAGGAAAAATGCTATGGCATCTCACTGGCCGGTCAGAACGACTGCGCCGCAGGCCCCGGCACCTCCTGCGCCGGCACCTCCAAGATTGATTATCAGGGTGATGCCTGGACACTGGTTCCGTCCGGTACCTGTACCAGCATCGAGACTCCACACGGCATGGGCTCGCTGACGCCAGTCAAGCGTCCCTAGGAGGTGGACATGCACTACTTCCCCCTGACCCGAGGTGCCGGTGTTGGCTTCAAGCCGCAACATTTTGAGGCTCTGCTTGCAAATACCAGCGCTGTCGATCTGGTTGAAATCCACGCGGAGAACTACTTCGGCGAGGGGGGAGTTCTGCATCACCAGCTGGAGCAACTGCAGGCGGAGCTGCCACTCTCAATTCATGGCGTAGGTTTATCACTCGGAGGCGCAGAGGCGCTAAACCCGCAGCACCTGCGGCAGCTGCAGCGCCTGTGTGAACGCTACCGCCCTGCCCTGGTTTCAGAGCACCTTGCCTGGGCCTTTAGTGAAGGGCAGTTTCTGGCGGACCTGCTGCCGGTTGTATACAGCAGCGAGGTACTCGACCGCACGGTTGATCACGTTGCCCGATTGCAGGATACCCTCGGCCGCCGGATTCTGATCGAAAACCCGGCCACGTACCTGACGTTTGCCCAAAGCGAATTACCTGAGGCCGAGTTCCTGGCTGCGCTGGTGCAACGCAGCGGCTGCGGCTTGTTGCTGGATCTGAACAATCTGCTGATCAGTTGCCACAATAACGGCGGCCGGGTCGACAGCTACCTGCAGACTATCCCTCTCGACGACGTGGGCGAGGTACACCTCGCGGGCCATAGTGTTAAGCCTGTGGCTAACGGTGGCACCTTGCTGATCGACGATCACGGCAGCGCCGTTGATAGCGCAACCTGGGCTCTTTACAGCCATTTCCTGCACATCGCTGGCAGCAGACCGACCATCATCGAATGGGACAATGATGTCCCGTGCTGGTCCCGGCTGGTACAGGAGGTCGATGTCGCACGCGCTTGCCTGCTCGAATCCGACCGTACCAGGGAGGCGACCAGATGAATATGTACGATCAGCGGCAGTTCGCCAGGGCGCTTACCCAGTCCGCTCCCGAGACACCCTGTCATCTTTTCAGTGGCAAGGCGCGGGATGTGGAGCAACGCTTCGATATCTACAGAAACAACGTCCGGGCGGCGCGCATCAGCGCGCTGCGCCAGGTCTACCCTGTGCTGGATCGCCTGCTGGGCGAGAGATACTTCACGGCCGTCGCTGCTGCCTTTGTCAGCAGCCAGCCGCCAACGTCTGCTGTTCTGCACTGCTATGGTGACGGACTTGGCGAGTTTTTGATGTCGTTCCCGGCAGTGGCGCAGATGCCGTGGCTGCGTGACATAGCAGACCTTGAGCGGGCACGTTTAAAGGCGTTTCATGCCGCAAACCAGATCCCGTTCAAGCCGATTCCAGACGACAGCGCGCTGTCCTGGCTTGAACAACCACTGGCATGGCACCCGTCGCTTGCCCTGCTGCGCTCAACCAGCCCGCTGTTACGGATATGGCAAAGCCAGATAGACCAGCTGCCGATGCCTCGCGCCGAAGACTGGCAACCGGAAAACGTGCTGGTGTGGCGCCCTCAGTGGCAACTTCACACGGAGCGGATAAGCTCGCTTCAGGCTGATCTGCTAGCGCCCTTTCGGTCAGGCAGCACGCTCAGTCAGGTGCTGGCGTTTAGTTCAGAGGATGACGCCGAAGCCATACCGGCACTGGCAGAACTGGTAGCCTGGGGGTGCCTTTGCCCAGCGTGACATTGTGCGCCTGCATGCCAGAGCACCGCTCATGGATCGGGCAGGCGCGCAAATCATTTTGTTCAGAATCCGGACTCCCGAATAAAAAGCGCAATCAGACGCTGCAACTGATGCAGCAATGCACTCCGTGGCTTGCCTTCAATGACGGCCACGCCGACCTCCCTTTTCTGTCGAAGAACCTCGGGTACAGGGCCTTCAAGCGTCATTTCGACGCGATAATGTGCGGCTTCCGGTATCAGCCGGTCATCCTTGAGTCGTGCGGCGATAGGGCCGCCCGCGTCAGAGCCGAGCTCTGCGTAGGGCAACGCCGGAACAGCGCTGATATCAATTTGTGCAATCCGCACAGGTATTCGCTCGCCCTCACCGGAGGATGCGACAAATACACCGACCTGACCGTGCTCAAGAGAGGTCAGATAACGCTCGTTTACCAATCCTTCAATGATCAGTTGGTCACTGTTGACCAGAGTAAGAATCGGCTCATCGCGTCCGATCCACTGGTTGTCAGACAGGCTTGCCATGGCGCCGACAAACCCGTTGATCGGAGCCCTGACGACCAGCTTCGCCTCCCGCTGGCGCAACCCGGCCAACTGCTCATTCAACTGCTGCAGACGTTCAAGGTTGACCGCCTGAGCGACCTGGTCATCACGAAAAGTCGACTGACGAGAGAGCTTCAGGCGAACCAGCTGAAGCTGTTCCAGCGTTTCCTGCACTTGCTGCCTGAGTTCCGGCGACTGCAATTGCACAAGTACCTGACCCGCCGTCACCTGATCGCCGGACTGCACGTGAACCGCCACTACCTGAGCCGGCTCCGAAGCAAACAGCGATTGCACCTGCTGAGCACGCAAGACGGATGGAAGCCGAACATCAACCGACAAGGGCAGCAACATCCAGACTAGCGCCAGCAATGGCAGTGCCCACCCGGCCAATCGCCAGCCTGTCCAGTGAAAATCAGCGCGACGCTCTCGCCACGTACGTACTTCCTTGAATATGGGCATGACGATGAACCAGAGCACCTCGACAATGAATAGAAAGATGCCAAGCACCTTGAAGAAAAAGTGATACACCAGCAGAGCAATACCCAGGAACAGGAAAAAGCGGTACAACCATGTGCCCCAGGCATAGAGGATCAGCAGCCGTGCGCGTCGACGTGGCATCGGCTCCGGCAGCGGATCATTCAGCCCCCATAGCCAGCGACGCAACCGCCAGCGTCCGAGTTCGAACGCACGCTGTTGAAGGTTCTCTACCCCAATCAAGTCGGAAAACGCGTAGTACCCGTCAAACCGCATAAACGGACTGATGTTGACCAGGACAGAGGTAACCCAACTGGTGGTCGCAATAAAAAACGCGGCACTGCGCAGCGAACCATCCGGCAGGACACCCCACAGGAACGTGGCAATGAGCGCGAGATAAAGCTCTGTTCGGACGCCAGCAGTGACAATACGCAGGCGATCACGACGGGACTGCAGCTTCCAGGCATCCGTAGTATCGGTATATAGCACTGGAAACATCACTAGGAATGCGACGCCCATGGATGCCACTCTGCAACCTAGTCTTTGCGATACCAGCGCATGCCCCAATTCATGGGCACTCTTGACCAGCACCAGCGTCAGACCGTAAAGCAGAAACCCTTCCAGGCTGAAGAAGTAAAGAAAGGTCGCACTGAACTCGTCCCATTGGCGCAGCACCAGCAGACCGCCCAGGACTCCGAGAACCATAACGATCCGATGAGCAGTACTGCCGAGCAGCCATGACAGCTTCGGACCGACTTTATTCAGCCAGTTGTCAGGCCGAAACAGCGGGATTCGAATAAACAGATAGTTATGCAGTAACCATTGCAGGACACTGGGCCGGCTGCCCTGCTGTTGACGATAAAAGGCGTCACTGGCGCCGTTGCTGCGGGCAAGCACCAGGTTGTTTGCAACCAGAAAATCGGAAAACGCACGAATCTCCTCGACCGCATGATCCAGCCCTCGGGCCTGCAGAAATGCATGCATCTCTTCCAGCGTGCGGCCTGGCTGCCAGTGGCGAATCAGCGCCAGGGCGTCTATCGACAGGGTGAAATAACGGTTACGCACTCGATCATGCAGCAGATAACGTGGCGCACCATCTTCGTCATGCCCTCCCGGCAGCAGCTTCAGGTCCTGCCTGAGTGCAGGTAGCCTGAACTCTACCATCCCAGCCACTGCCGAACCGAGGTAATGGGGCGGCGAAACAGGTAGAAGAAAATGCTCACCTTCTCACCGTACACCTTGGCGGTACCACGCAGGCCAACACGGGGAGGCTCTGCCTGCCGCTCAGACTCGCTGAGCTGTGCGATCAAACGGTAGGCCAGCTGCTGATCCGGCGTTGTCTGTGGTTCGTAGCCGGACTCACTGAGCTGTGCCGACCAGGCATGCAGAGGATCATTGTCGAGAAAAACCCTTACCTCCGCTCCCGACACCAGGGAAATCGAATCCTTGACCGGCAGCATGATTCTGAACTCCACCTGGGTCGGATCCGCAACCTGCATAATCCGTTCCCCTACCCTCACGGGCCGGCCCTTCCAGTCGTCCGGGTTGTCCAGTACGGCAACACCCGGCCGGTCAGCCGTAATCACCGAGCGCTCCAGCTGGTCCCGGGCAAACTGCCACTCGGCCTGTCTCAAACGAACCTGCGCTTCCAGCTCGGCGAGCCTGGCTTTCTGCGTGGGATCCAGAAAGCCGCCCTGCTGAACAGTCTTCAGTTCGGCCTCGGCAACGGATAACGCCTGCCTGGCAACCGCCTCCTTACTGGCAAGCTCACTTTGCTCAAGCTCGATCAGCACATCGCCCGGGCGCACCTGCTGATTGGGCTTTACCGCTACCTGCCTGACCACCCCTTCCAGGGGGGCTGCAACAACATGGGGAGACTTCGGTACCACTTCAACCGGCGCCAGGGTGCTCAGGCGCACCGGTAGCAGCATTATCAGCAGAACCGCCAACAGGCTGGCCAGCCACACCTTGCGGTGCTGCAGATTGCTTTTCAAACGAGTGAACTGCTGACCGCGACGCAGCGCAAAGAGCGCGTGCCCGGCACTTCCCGCCAGATGCTGCAGCACACTCTGCTCGGCCTCGCTCCAGTTTTTGTCTCGCAGAAGAAGCAGAACGCCTGCAACCTCGCCATTTCTGGCCTCGATACGCAGCGGTTGCCAAAGGATATGGTCGGGTAGACCAAGCTCTCGCCATTCGTTGGCAAGGTCCGCGCTCAGATCAGCCGGCCTCAGCTGGGTCTGATTTTCCGGACTCCCCTGCCCAATTACAAAACGTGCCAATTGCTCAACCCAGGCGATGTAGGGTGAGGTGTAATCAACGGTAGGCAAATCAGACGCGGCAACGACATGCGGCCGCTGCATACGCTCACCGACCAGCAAAACGCTCTGGGTGTATGGCACGCAGGTATGTGTCTGATTGACCAATGTATAAAACAACTGCGCAAGGCTTTCAGCCTTGCGCAGTTGCTGTTCAAGCCCCAAAAGGGCCGCGACAGTATCGCTCACCAATACCCCTTAAACTGACTGGAGCATCGACACGAGTCGGCTGCCATAGTGGTCACGCGCCGCTATCTCCGCAGCCAACTGGTCATTCAGCGGAATGAATCCCGTTGACTCGACGTCGACAGGCTCGACTGCTTCCGTATCAGCGCCAGCCGCCCGCTTGAACAATTCCTCAAGGTCAAGCTTGAGCTCAAGCACGCGAATCTGCCCGTCGGAGCCGATCGCCTGAACCCTGATACTGACCTCTTTCTGACCAGCAGGCGGATTGCCGATTGTGACCGAACCAGTGGTCGGGTCCAGCTGAACCCACCCAGGCAGCTGTTCACCGCTCGACAGTGTTCCGCTGTAACGCTGGGTACCACCATTGGTACTGGTGTCCTGAATCGCGATGACGACCTGACCTTCAGAGTTACTCTTGATACTGGTTACCACCAGGGAAACAACATCGAATGCATCCCGCTGAACCTGGGTGAACTCTACCTGACCCGCCTCGTTTACGTTGACGTCAATCGAAGCGCGAACGGTCGTTGACCCATCGGGATTCCTGACCTGGACCGCGATAGCGCCCGGTTCGGACAGAATGACCTGCTCGGATCGACCTTCACCATCGTTGTCCGCACCCTGCAGATCATCAGACGGCTCGCTACCTTCACCAATGGCATCTTCAACAACACTTTCGAAGCCAAGGCCGGACGACGGCATAAAACCACTGGAATCCAGCGGGTCACGCGTGTCACCGCTCTCGCTGACAAGCCCATCTGGCATACCCGACTGCGGGAGTTCAACCGGCTGGGAGTCAGTATCGGGCGCTGGGGGCGGAGTACTGCCCGGGCCGGGATTGGCCGGGGCTTCGTTAGGCACGGCAGTCACCGTCAGCTCGAACACTCTGGAGACAGTGGCACCCTCGGCATCAATTGCCGTTACCTGAACTTCGAACACACCTGGCTCGCGCGGCGAACCTGAGATCGAGCCGGTCTCCGAGTTATAAACCAGCCCGCGCGGCAGCCCGCTGATGCTGAAGTCCAGATCCTCTCTGCTTAGCGTCGAGTCCTTGTCGGAGAACAGACTGTCCACTTCGAGCGCATAGCGGTCGCCCAGCTGCACAGTGGTTTCCTCACGGCTCAGCTCGCGCGCGGTGACTTCTGGGGCATCGTTGGTACCTATGATCCGAAAGTTCACAACAGCCTGATCAGTCGCGCCCTGACTATCTTCTACTGTCACGGTGTAGCTGAAGCTGATTTCATCTCCTGCATTGAGGAAATCCAGATCAAGGCCACGGACATCGTACGTCCAACCAATGCTCCCTTCGTTATCAAGCTCGGTGGCACCAGTGCTGAATGCGTCAACCAGCGCCTGAGCCAGCCCAGCAGGCAGCGTACCTACGACACTGTTATCCGCGCGGCTCCAGGTGATATCGTCATTTGACTCAAAGCTGACGTCGATCGTGTCCGTCAGATCGACATCCGCAAAGTGCACCTCGCCGGACTGCACCAGATCCTGGGCGGCAGCGTCACCTGCCTCGGTAAAGTCCTCAGGCGCGTCAACGGTGACCTGCGGTGCATCGTTGCTGCCGGTCAGGGTAACGGTCACATCCTGGGTCGCCGTGCCACCATTGCCGTCATCAACGGTGATGGTAAACACTGCGGTAACCACTTCACCCTCGGCCAGGAATTCCAGGTCGCCGGCGTCAATGTCATAGGTCCAGTTGATGGTACCGTCATTGTCATTACCCGCCGCCGGGCTGATGCTGAAGGCATTCTCGATCGCTGCCAGCTGCTCGGTGGTAAGCGGCAGATTGGTGATACCATCAGCTCGCTTGGCGGTAACCGACTTGGTTACTTCGCTCTCCGTTGGGCGGTCGGTCAGATCCACATCGGTAAAGCTGATCGAGCCGCTGTCAGTCAGATCGGTGCCATCAGTGATCTCGCCGGTTACATCACCCGCGCTGATCTCAGGCACATCGTTGCTGCCGGTCAGGGTGACAGTCACGTCCTGTGTCGCCGTACCGCCATTGCCGTCATCAACGGTGATGGTAAACACGGCGGTAACCACTTCACCCTCGGCCAGAAATTCCAGGTCGCCGGCGTCAATGTCATAGGTCCAGTTGATGGTACCGTCATTGTCATTACCCGCCGCCGGGCTGATGCTGAAAGCATTCTCGATCGCTGCCAGCTGCTCGGTAGTCAGCGGCAGATTGCTGGTGCCATCAGCGCGCTTGGCGGTAACCGACTTGGTCACCTCAGTCGCCACTGGGCGGTCGGTCAGATCCACATCGGTAAAGCTGATCGAGCCGCTGTCAGTCAGATCGGTGCCATCAGTGATCTCGCCGGTTACATCACCCGCGCTGATCTCAGGCACATCGTTGCTGCCGGTCAGGGTGACAGTCACGTCCTGTGTCGCCGTACCGCCATTGCCGTCATCAACGGTGATGGTAAACACGGCGGTAACCACTTCACCCTCGGCCAGAAATTCCAGGTCGCCGGCGTCAATGTCATAGGTCCAGTTGATGGTACCGTCATTGTCATTACCCGCCGCCGGGCTGATGCTGAAAGCATTCTCGATCGCTGCCAGCTGCTCGGTAGTCAGCGGCAGATTGGTGGTGCCATCAGCACGCTTGGCGGTAACCGACTTGGTCGTCTCTGCCGCCGTAGGCAGATCAGAGGGATCTGCGTCAGTAAAGGTGATTGAACCAGTATCTGAGAGCGGACCGCTATCATTGATGGCGCCATCGGTATCGACGCCTGTCACGACTGGGGTATCGTTTACTGCGTTAATGGTGATGTCGAGGGTAGCTGCTTCCAAAGTGCCAAATCCAGCTCCACCGTACTCGACGATATAGCCGCTAATAGCACCGTTGTTAAATGCATAATCATTCCATTTTCCATTACTGGAGATGAAGTGCGCGTAGTCTTCTTCGCCAGCATTGTTCGGTTCACCATCACCCCAGTTTTCATAGTTGCCGTCAACCGAACTACCGCTACCCGTACCAGTCCAGAACAGAGTGCCCGCCTCTGGCCCGGTTACCCAGCGCCATTGGCCTTCAATAGCAGCGTCGCTGGCGCCCATCCAGCCATCGCCACCCAGCTTCGGAGTGATAAAGGCATTTTCCTCAGCGGAGGTTACGGTCGCCAGATACCCCTTCAAGCCAAACAACTCTCGGCTCTCTGCGGCTGCCTTGGCGTCCGCCCAGGTCATACCGGGCGCACTGACGTACTCGTAGTAATGCCCATTCGCAGGGTTGTAGAACAAGCCTTGCTCATCCACCCGATAGGGTTGCCAGCTGGTGCCGCTGTCGTCACTCGCTTCGATAGTCAGCTGGTCGCTGCCAAAGTAATCGGCATCACCTGCGTAACGAAGCGAGTTAAGCGCGGCCTGAACATCGCCAATAGCACCCGAGAACACCAGAGTGTGGCCACCGGACTGGGAAACAGAGACCGAACCTGGATTATCCAGAGTCAGGTTGCCATGGTTTGAACTGATACGAACTGTGACGTTGTCCCCTTCAACATCCGTCAGGGCGAACCCGTTGATGAGAATCGAAGAGTCTTCGTTAAGTGTGACGGATGACTTGCCGGTAATGGAGACCGGATCATTGACGGCCGCGACCTGAACATTGACCTGCAAGCTGGCAGCAGACACCCCGTTCTGGCTGTCAACGGCTTTCACCGTGAAAGCCGAGAGTACGCCGTTGGCATTACTGCCCGGCAGCCAAATCAGGCTCTCGCCTGGTGCCAGCAGTGTAGTACCGGCAACGACATCGCTGAGTACCCCGCCAGACTCGCGGCGCAAGGTGCCACTGAGAATGGAATCGATACGGAACGATACCGAGGCATCCTCTTTGTCGGAGGCGTTGGCCAAGGCTTGCAGTTCTGCGTAGGTAATGGTCCTGGCAGTATCCTCCGACGCGCCGGTTACAGTCCCGGTGCTGTTATCAATTACCGGGATATCATTAACTGCGGTAATGGATGTTCCAAGACTAACAGCTGCAGCCGAGACTGCTGCTGTGCCGCCGGTGCTTCCAACAGCGGTAGTATCAAAGGCTTGTCTGGTCGCACCGCTGGTGAAGGTAATGCCGGGATCAGAGCTGTCAACAGCATGAACACTGAGGCTACCGGGCGCGCCATTGTAATCCGCCGCAGGAACGAACCGCAGGCTCGCAGTAGAAGACAGCAGCAGACCTGCATCGGCCGACACAGTACCAACCGCTAGCCAGTTGGTGCCATCAGTGGAATATTGCCACTCGCCCTGCGAGGAATCGCTGGCGTCGCCGGTGATGATGATGCCTGCCAGTGAATCCTTCGGATCAAAGGACGCATCGACATCCGAGAACAGCGAGCCAAACAGAGTACCGACACTGCTACCTGCAGGAGCCGTAGTGTCTTCATTGACAGCGCCGAGTGATGCATTGCCACTGAACGAGGGAGCGTTGTTGCGTTCAGCGATAGTGACCTGACTGGTATCGGAGCCGGTATTGCCAGCCTTGTCCATTACCGAGACGGTAACGGTGCGGGTCAGTGTATTGTAGTCGACCGCAGTATTTTCGTAGGTTATGCGCTGGGCAAGGGAGGTCAGTACAGAGTCACCAACTGGGCCCGGCGGGTTGGCTTGGGTGACCTTGACGTCGTCGATCATCAGCTTGCCACCGACCAACGTTCCGCCAGTAAAATCGTACGACCCTGCTACAAAGACAAATCGGTATACCCCTTCCTGGCCAGCTGCGATTGTGATCTCCTCGCGCGCCCAACTGGTCTCCTGATTCGAAGCGGTACCGGTACGATCCAGAATTGTGATGGTTTCACCGGTATTGACGTCGATAATGTAGCCAAACGCATCATACGCATCACCGCCGCTAAGCGCCTTCCAGTCGAAGGACACCTTATCACCTACCTGAAGCACTACCGCCCCATCACTATAAACGGCCGGCCCTCGAATTACGCCATACCCTTGGTCGATATATTCTTGCCCGGTATCAAGCTCGATCGCTAAATCGTTCGCATCGGAACCAGCATAATTCGATAGTTTGGCACTTTGAGTAAAATTACCCCCGGTAGTGTTATCGCCTATAGACCCATTGCTGGCGGGGTAGGTTGGGTCAACTGGGGTAAGTTGCCCGGCGATTTGGTCAACACCCATGCGCAGACGTTGCATGACCGATGTCCAGCCTGAGATAACCGTCGAACCGTTGGTGCCATCCTGGAAGTCGCCGTTTTCAAATGCGTTGGAGAAGTTGATTCTCAGCGGCTGGCCATTTTCACCGTTCTTGATCGGGTCAACGCTACCAATCACAATCGCGACAGACCCGTTACCCCGGTAGACCGTGGTGCCAACGATGGATACCTCACCGTTCACGGTTGAGGGTGTGCTGTCACTGATGAAGCCCAGCGACTCTGAGGACGTCGCACCACCAATTTCGAAGTCGATATAACCGCCGGTATAATCGGTGCCGCCACCGATGGTCACATCGCCGTCAATCAGCACAGCCCCGTCACCTTCGCTGTACTGGAGGTCATCAAGGTTGGAGATTACCAACGGCGCCAGCGTGCCATCGTACCCAGCCGCAACCAATGCAGTGGTCTCGACCGAACCACTGGTCACCTCCAGCTCCCAATCCCCGCCGAGTGCCTGGGCACCGGTCAGGTCTTCGGACGCAGCAACATCAGCGCTGGTAAGTTGCGCTACGGCATCCAGAAAACCCTGCCCCTCGCTATCAGAGCCGACGTAGCAACCGTAGAGCATCAGGTCACCCGACTCGGTCAGCGTTTCACCCAGCGCGGCGAGCAGTTGCGCATTGGCATCCAGATTCTCACCATTAAGCGTCAGTGTGCCGAGTTTCAGCTCACCCACATCACCGTGAGAGAACAGGTGGATGGCATCAATACCCGACTGCCCCTGCAGCGCGGCGACCATTTGTTCCAGGCCGTTCTCGCTGCTGTCTATCAGAATGACTTCAACACCGTCATCCAGCCCATCGACCAAGTCCTGATAGTTGTCTACCGAGGTATCGACAAAAGCGACTTCGCGGCGATTACCAGGCTCACTTGCCGTGGGCGCCGGCGCAGCAAAATGCATGCTCTGTTCGGCCGAAGCGGTATGCGTTGCGGCCTCCTGAAAAGCCACGTCCGTGGTCATTTCTACAGCGGTAGCAACCGCAGCACCATCAAGCAGAATGCGCGGCTCCAGCGCACTGATCAGGGGCTTGCGGCGAAAGCGAACTGCGTTAGCGGGGGTGTGTTTTTTCATGTCCTCTATCCCTTTAGGGCACCGGCCAGATGGTCTGTTTCAGGGGCTGACTTGTTCTTCGGCGGGCGCGGGCTCGCTGAATACGGCAGTCGCGCTCATACCGGGTATAAGTTGCGTGTTTTGTGGCAATTTGGCTCTCAGCAGGACTGTCTGGCTGACAGCATCAATTGCGGGAATAATCGCCCTAACCTCGGCAGATTCGGGTTCGGCAAGGTTGTCCACCAGCAAGCTGATTGGCTGGCCCACGGTCAGCCAGTTCAGCCACGCTGCAGGCACAACCACTTCCGCCTCGAGGTTCTGGTCACCCACAACCTCAATCAATTCCTGTTGCTGGCGAATATTCTCGTGGGCGTTGACCCGCAGACCGACAACGCGGCCTCGCCAGGGTGCCTTGATTACACAGCGGTCGGTGTTGAGACGAGCAATTTTCAGCTCAGCCAGAGCCTGGGCATATTCTGACTGCGCCAGAGCGACATCCAGCCCACCGATTGAGTTCAAGGCATCAAGCTCACGAGCATTTTCGCTTTTGATTCGCGCTGCCTGAACTTCAGCAGCCACCTTCTCGGCCTGGGCGTCATACAGGGAACAGTCCAGATCAACCAGAACTGCTCCCCTTTCAAAAGCCTCACCGGGAAGGTAAGGAATGCGCTCAACGCGCGCAGCCAGCTCGCCCGAGAGTACGGCGCGATCCAGTGACTTGATCACTGCTCGCGCCTGGTACTCGGCCTGAGCCGAAGCCGCGCTTGCCAGCAGGGCCAGCGACAGCCCCAGATTGAATTGCTGACGCATCAGCTGGTCTTGTCGCTGGCGACGACTTGATCAGACTCAACTGGCACAACGGCCTCCGCAGACTGTGCACTTGGAGCTGAATGCTGCCACTGATCAAAGCGCTGTCCGATCTCCTGGCCCAACGCCTCAACATTCAGAGTCTGATAATCCTGCGGGAGCAGATCCATGCCGATGGTCACAAAGACACGACCGTAGCTGTTCTGCAGGTCGGCATACGCAACATCACGGCGCAGCTCGGCCAGGACAGTGTTAAGCGACTCACGAATCAGATCGAGCTGCGACATGCGCTTGTGCTCCGCAGCATTGCGGGTCTGCTCGCCAATGCGCTCGGCAACACCGAGATACTGAGTGGCCAGGTCGAAGCTTTTGCGCGCCTGCTCATAGCGGATGCGAGAGAGATGCACCTGAGTGAGAACCGCCATGGAGGTGGCCAAACGCTGCTCTTCGGTCAGCGCCTCGCGGGTCTCTGCCATCCGACGCTCAGCGCCAATCTTGAACACGTCCAGCATGTTCCAGCTGATCTGCGCGCCGACACTGGTCCAATCCTGGTTCAGCAGATATTCGTTACTGTCCTGGTAGGAGCCGGCGGTTAACTGAATGCCCGGTAGCAGGCTCAGCATTGCTGCCTTTGTCTCTGCAGCAGAAATGCGTTTCTGGTAGTGAGTTTCGACCAGTTCAGGGCGCTGCTGCAGCGCCTGCTCTTCCATCTCGGCCAGGCCCACGCTCAGCTCCGGCACTTCAAAAGCCGGATTCGACACGTCAACCAGCGAGAACTGCGTGCCCGGCTTCAAACCCATGAGGGCCGACAACTCGGTCTTGGCCCCCATAAGGTCCTGACGCAGGGCCTGCAGCGCGCGGAGAATATCCAGCAACTCACGCTGGTAATACAGCGCATCCAGCGGTGAGCGCAATCCTTGAGTTTCTACCTGGCGAGAGTTCGCCAGTGCATCACTGGCTTGGTCGATCAGGGGGTTGATCTTGCTCAGCAGGCGCTCTGCCGAGACTGCTCGCCAGTAGGCAGCGCGCACGTCCTGGGTAATGTTGTGAACAACCTTTCGCTCACGCTCCCTGGTAATCAGATAACGATCCGCATGCTGCTGGGCACGAACATAGGAGAGACCAAAGTCGAGGACATTCCAGGAGAAGGCAACATCCTGAGTATCACGCTCACGACCCTGTGAAACGGAGTAAGCCGGGTTCGGGCCCAGCGCATCCGGCTCGCCGTCAGTAAAGTTGACGCTGGCAGACGCTGCGTATTCGCTGCGCTTCGAATAACCCGCCGATGCCGTCAGCTCAGGCAACATCTCATGGCGAACAAGATCGATTTGCCCTTGGGCCAGAGCCGCTTCCAGGGACTTCAATTTCTTATCACGATTGTTGAGAACGGCGCGGGCGATCGCCTCATCCAGAGAGATCGCCGCCTCAACAGCCTGCTCCTGCGCCAAGCGTTCGATATCCGAAAGCGCTGTCGTTTCAAGGCTTTGCGGAGTAATCACGTTGGGAGTAACAGAGCAACCACTTGCGAGGGCAACAACAGATAAAGCTAGCAGGGACTTCTTAAGCATGAACTCTTCCTTCGGTAGAAGATCGAACCAATCCAATGGCGACGTGCCAGCATACTAATCATTCTGCAAATTAAAAAACAAGTCTATTTACAGCGAAAAGCTATAAGCAAAGATCGGTTGATTCAGGTCAATGTTCTCCAGAGGGGAACTCATTGCGCACACGCGAAAACGCCAATTAAATAGCGTCAAAAAAAAACAACATGCAGCATCCAGCGACAGGATCAAACACGGCAGTCGAATAGCACTACCAACACAGAAGTCGCATTAGCAATCAGAACTTCTGCCAGCCAAATGGGGGCTATATCGCCCCAAAAAACCAGCCAACTGCAGCAATTATTGCAGCCTTGCAGCCAACCAGGGTATTAGCGGAATGTAATGCCCGGTCGCATACCGGCGAGTGCAGAGCGCACTTGGCGCTGTGATAAAGCAGAATCGCTCCTCAACTTACTGAGCGAAGGGTTGTAGATTTCAGAATGGAAGAGAACAACAAGGAAAAAGCAATTCGGACCCGAAAAAGCAGCCACTTAAGCCTTTAATTTATAAAGCTTATGCAGCATGAGACGATACAAAAAGACGCTATAAAGTACTAACTACACTAAATAAATCACCAAAATAAACTCTGGCTGTTGAACGCTGGAAAAAACCAAACCTTATTCATGGTTGCACGCTGTTACGAAAAAGCCCCAGCCTTTGGGCCAGGGGCTTTACTTGCAAACCTGGGCCATCATTGCCTGATGCCCCTAAACTGTTAAACCGCTGCGTTGATCGGCTTGTCAGGATACCAGGCATCCTGCAGCGGGCCGACTTCGCAGACAGCCAGTTCGCTGCGCGCCTTGAGCCAGTTCTCGACAGCCTGACGCTGCTCTTCGCTGACCGAGCCGCGCTCGGCCAGGCAAACCAGACCAAAACCCTCGCCACCAACATAATCCAGGTTGTTTGCGTCCATTGCCTCAGCCAGGAACTGGTCCAGGAAGGCGTCAATCGCCTCAATATCAAGATCGCTCTTGAATTCGAGATTCAGTTCAAAGCCCAACTCCTGAAACTCGTCAACACACAGCTTTTTGCGCAGGCGACGGGACCGATTGGTAGCCATAAGTTTTCCTCTTGAATGATGTCAGCGCGGATTGTAGCAGGGTAGCCCCGCTCCCGCTGGCCTTCCGACCGGCTGCATTGCTAAACCCGTCGCGCAGCGCCCTGTTACCCGGACTGATACCAGTTGGCGTTCCTGAACGCGGATATGCTTTGCACTTTGTTTTGCCATTCAAGCCGAGATCGGCAAGTATCTTTCCCGGATTCGACGCTTTTGATGGAGAGATAATGAATCGTTTTATCTGGCTCTGGGACAACGCCGCAACGCTGGCCGGGATAGCTACGCTGCTGGCCCTGCTGACGGCATTGACCCTCTGGACTCGCCTGCTGCGACATCGAGCAAAGCCATTGGTGGTGACCGCCGCTCACTTTCGTCCCTCCTTGCTTCCAGGCGACTGGACGACGTTCCTGCGAATCAAGAACCGCAGCGATCGACCAATGGTCATCCAGCGTATCGACATCCTGGGACCGCAGATCCACTATCTGCGCTGCGTGGCGGGTGAACTGATCGAAGGCCGAAATGTGCAACCGGTGCTGGCGGCGTTCAGTCACGACAGCGCTACACTGGCTCCGGGCGGCACCTTCTCTACATCGAACCACGATCTTGACCATGACGCGGCCAACGAGCTATTCAGCAGCCAAAACCGGTTAGGCGTCATAACCGATCGCGGTGACTACTGCCTTGCCCTGCCGCGCCTGAGAGTAAACAGACTTCACACGGGCGATCCCGACTTTGAACTCGCAACCGACAGTCGCTGGGTGCATGAATGGAACAGGCTTAGGGTCATGATCGCCGGTCTGGTTTCTAACCGGTCAATCCGGCGACACATACTGGGCATCAGAGACGAGCGCGCCGGCAGCTGATGCACAGCAGCTCTTGTGCCAGAGTTCAAAGCAGCTCAAGAAATGCATCCACAGACATCGGCTTGCCAAACAGGTAGCCCTGAAAGTGCCTGCAGCCATGCAGACGCAGAATATCCTGCTGCGCAGGGTGCTCAACGCCTTCGGCGATGACCTCAAGTTCAAGCCCTTCGGCCATCGACAATATGGCTCTGACAATGGCGATGTTGCCTTTGTCATCAGGGAGCCCTCGGACAAAAGACTGGTCTATCTTCAGTTGGTCGAGCGGCAGGCGCTGCAGATACGCCATGGATGAGTAACCGGTACCGAAGTCATCAATGGCAAACCGCACTCCCATCTCCCTCAGCAGCTGCATTCGAGAGACGGCTTTGTCTACATCGGTCAGCAACAGGGACTCGGTTATCTCAAGCTTGAGCTGCAGTGCACTGGCGCCTGTCTGCTGCAGAATTTCCCTGACCTGACAGACAAAATCGTCCCGGTACAAAAGTCGTGCACTGATATTGACAGCCAACGACAGCGTCGCGGTCTGCGGTTGCTGTGCCCATCGCGCCAGCAGCTCACAACCCTGACGCAGGATTGCCAGATCCAGTGACTCTATCAACCCAGAGCGCTCTGCAATGTCGATAAACACGCCTGGCGCAAGCAGGCCCCGCGAAGGATGCTGCCATCTGACAAGCGCCTCGGCCCCTTCAAAATTGCCGCTGGCATCGGCCTGGGGCTGCAGATAGAGCACAAACTCTTCCTGCGCAAGTCCACGCCGAATGTCCTCCTCAAGCTCGATCCGCATGCTCACGACCGCCTGCATCTGCGGGTCATAGAAGCTCAGCATGTCCTTGCCTGCTGCCTTGGCGCTGTACATCGACAGATCAGCGTACTGCATCAACTCGTCAGCGGTGTGCTGCTCATCGTTGAACAGCACAATGCCGAGGCTCGCACTGCTGCTGAAAACCTGATCCTTGATCAGGTAGGGTTCACGCAGGGTTTGCAGCAGCTTCCTGCCGATGTGTTCAACCTGGGTGGCCGCTTCGGTCGCATTGACTTCCAGGCCCTCAAGCAAAACCACAAATTCGTCTCCGCCAAAGCGCGCTACCGTATCGCGCTCACGCAATGCGTGCCGAAGCCGCTCGGCAACCTGACACAGCATCCCATCTCCAATCTGGTGACCGTAGAGATCATTGACGTTCTTGAAGTCGTCCAGATCCAGAAAAATCAACGCGGCGTAGTGCTGCTCGCGACGGCAAACCACAAGCGCCTGCTCCAGGCGCTGACGCATCAGCCGACGATTGGGCAGATTGGTCAGCGGATCGTAAAAGGCCAGATGCTGAATCTTTTCTTCTGCATCCTTGCGCTCACTGATATCGGTCAGAGACGCAACGTAGTTGGTCAGGCGCCCCTTGGCATCGTGTACGGCGCTGATCGTCAGCCATTCGGGAAATGCCTCGCCACTCTTGCGGCGGTTCCATATTTCGCCCTGCCAGCCACCAGACTCGTAAAGCGCCTTCCACATCTGCTGGTAAAACTCCGCCCCCTGATGGCCTGAGCCGAGGATTCGCGTCGGCTGGCCCAGAACCTCTGCTTCGCTGTAGCCGGTGATGGCCGAGAACGCGCGATTGGCCTTGATGATTCGTGTCTGCGCGTCGGTAACCAGCATCCCCTGCTGGGACTCGAACGCGATTGCAGCGATCCGCTGATCAAGCTCAAGGGCTACCCGGTCGCTGATGTCGCGTGCCAACAGCACCACTGCTCGCCGCCCACCAACCATGACTTCCAGACGCCGTGCTCTGGCTTCAAAGGTTCTGATCCCTGCCAGCGTCTGCATGCTGTACTCGATTGACAGCGGTTGATCCGTATCCAGTGTCCGCGCGATAAACTCGAGAAAACGATCAGCCTGCTCCTTAGGCAATACGTCCTGCAAACGCCTGTTCAGCAACTTTGATTGCTCAGCAGCAAGCAGTTCGTGCTGCGGCGTGCTGACTTTAAGGTAGGTGCCCTGCTCGTCAAGCACCATAAACACATCCGGCACCGCGTCCGTCACTGCCTTCAGATAGGCCTCGCTCTGGCGCAGCGCATTGCGTGCCTGCCGCTGCTGCTCCACATCTTCCAACAGCAGACCAAGCAAAACAGCGGCCGGGATCAGCACAGCCAGTAGCGGTACCAGAGCATGTTCCAGAAACAGGGCATAATTGTCAGCCGGCAGCAGTGCGAGAATGAGCACCTCAAGCAGGTGCATTCCAGCGCTGAATATCAGCAACGAGAGCACGTTGAAGGGAATCCGATGGCGTCGATAGAGATGACGAAACAGCAGTCCCATCAATACGGGCATGGCCACGTTCAGTAACCCCGGCACCAGGCCGACACCGCCGAGCGACAGCCGGAACAAACCTGCCATCACACCGGCAATCCCCGCGACCAGCGGTCCACCGAAAAACGCGGCCATACTGAGCACCACTGTACGGCCATCGAAGATCAGCCCTTCAGCCAGCTCAAGCGGAATCATCATGCCAACAATGCACACAGCGCCAAAGAGTACTCCCGAGCACACCTTGCCAGGCAGCTCGTAGCCATCCAGGTAGCGCATGATCATTGCGTGAAGCCAGCAGAGCGCAATCAGCAGCGTCAGATTCTCGACCAGATCCAGAAACATCAAGTACCTCGAAAGCTGCTGACAATGGCGGCGGCAGGCGCGCGCAGTCTCGGATTAATATTGGGCGACAAGGCAAGCCTCCCGCAAAACCATAGGCGCAACTGGGACGCCCAGCCACCTAATAATGTCACATTGATGTCACTCAAAAACACGAACGCCAAATCGGTGCTGTAACCCCCTTCCCCGGCGGATGCCGTTATTTTTCTAGAATGAGCTCCACGCGGCGGTTGGCTGCTCGACCAGTGGCGGTATCATTCCCCTGCAGTGGCTGCGTATCGGCATACCCCACCGCGACCAGGCGCTGACTGGCAATACCGTTGGCCTCAAGGTAACGCACCACACTGCCGGCACGTGCCCCTGACAACTCCCAGTTCGACGGATAGCGCAGGCTGCGAATCGGCAGGCTGTCCGTGTGCCCGGCAATGGTAATGCGGTGCTCACCCTGACGCAGCACAGGCAACAACTTGCGCAGCACCAGCAGACCATCAAGACTGAGCTCCGCCTCTGCCGGCGCAAAGATGATCTCGCTGCTGATGCGAAAACTCACACTCTGATCGTTGTAGATAACCTCGATGTCATCTCCCAGCGCTGAGGTATCCAGCCCGGAAAGCGGATCAGACGTCGGTGCCGGCGCAACCGGCTCCGTAATCGGCGGAGAAACGATCTGCACAGGAGCTGCTGTCTCGCTGAGCGTGTCGACCTGGACGCCGCCCGATGAGTTATCACGTACCGAGCCGGCAAACGTCAGCATGACCACCAGCATCACCAGCAGCAGCGTCAATACATCCAGATAAACAGTAAGCCAACCCTCCTCTTCAGGAGGCTCGAAGGCTTCATGAATAACCGGCTGTCGCCGTGCCCTGTGCGCAGCGACAGCACCTTCTCGCCGCGCCCGCTGCAGTTCAAGTTCAGTCAGATGCAGCTGCTTTTCAAGCTGGACGCTGCGTGCGCGATCATCGCCATCGCCCGGCAGATCAGTCATCACGAGCCTCACCGTGCAGCGCCGGCTTGCCCTTGCTGCCGTCATTGATCTCGTCCCGGTAATGGGCCATGAACGACTTGAGCATTTCGCGCATCACCGCCGGGCTGCATTTTCGGTTCATCATCGAGATGCCCTGCATGATGGTATTCATCAGCGCGACACGATCCTCGGTGCGCCGCTCCAGCTTGACTGCAACCGGCTTGAACAGCAGGTTCGCCAGCAGCACCCCGTAAAAGGTCGTGATCAGGGCGACTGCCATCTGCTGACCAATACTGGTGACATCACCGTCGCCCAGCAGGAACATCAAATTGACCAGGC